>Ga0164306_10000259_pt1 | contig 20372 bp, 13 predicted proteins | sample Whisoiple_242_MG_FD_110213 | JGI IMG/M metagenome (GOLD analysis project Ga0164306, IMG submission 110213) | Soil microbial communities amended with fresh organic matter from upstate New York, USA - Whitman soil sample_242_MG | ecosystem: Environmental > Terrestrial > Soil > Unclassified >... | reverse complement strand
TTTGTTGATGAAGCACGCCCCAGGAAATGCGCGCTTCTCACGCGCAGAAATCCACATGAAATTGGTTGAATGGCTTAAGGGTAGCTGAAAAGCGATTCATATTGATTACTGCTCTCCATCATGAGCAGCATTGTGCAGTGGTCCAGACAACTGACTGTTGTTTCTGCCAGTTCCCCATTGTGGATGAATACAGCTACGCTGGGCCATAACATGCTGGTTGTTCTCCAGGTATAACCAACATGACGTGCCGCCGTGAAGATGATCATCTCCCGTGGATGTTGATCAGGGGCTCCCCTGCCCGTTCAACGCGATCATCAACACGGCGGTGCGGAGAAAGCCGCACGAAATTCTTGCTGCCCAACGAATGGCTCAGCCTGGTGAGTAAGCAGGAGCGAACAAATGGCTGTCCCGGTCAGCGGAGCGGTGTTCCTCAACATTTTGCAGGCGCCATCAGAAGAAACGCTGGACTTTCTCTCTAACGCAAATGATGCTGTCTCTTTCACGGGTCTTCCAGAACCTGATGACATTCTGGGTTGGAGCAAGTTACAAGAACGCGTTGAGCGCTATGCCCTTCCCGAATCGGACCGATTGGTGGAGCGTCTTTCTCCGGCTATTGCCGGATTCTCAATTGGAGGCGTGCCTGTCCTCGATGTGAGACCACGCCATTGGAACCAGGAAAATAAAGTTGCAATCTATATGCATGACGGAGGCTTCATGTTGTACAGCGCGGCTTCTACTCTTGGCCGGGCTGCACTGTTTGCCGATGATACCGCCCTGCGCGTAATTTCGGTGGACTACACGCTGGCGCCGCTCTCTACTTTTGACGAAATTACGGACCAGGTTGTCACCGTAGTCCAAACAATTTCGAATCAAGGCTATAAGTTGGAAGACATACTGATGCTGGGTGATGGTTCCGGCTGCGGTCTTGCTGTCGCCGCGATTCTTAAGATTCGTAATCTTGGCCTGGGCCTGCCGGCAGCGGCTGTGCTTATCTCGCCTTACATTGATCTCAGTTCCGCAGATGATAGCGATTACACACGTCATCATGCCATTTCTTCTTCCCTCAATGAAAGCTTTGTGAGCGAAACGAACATCCACAAAGGTTTCGAAAGAAGATGGCGCACGCATTCAGTCCCTGTTTATGCCGATTTTTTCAAGGGCTTTCCCGCAACGCTGATCCAGGGCAGCACACAAGGCCCATGGCTCAACGATTTTTTTCGTCTTTATCACGTCCTGGATATTGCTGGAGTGCGGGTCCGGCTCGATTTGTATGAAGGCATGCCGCACGGGTTCCAGTTCAGGACCCCTGACGCGCCGGAATCTCAGAGAGCGCGGCGAAAATGGCGCGAGTTTGCCCGCTTCCGGCCCACCACCGGCGGTGGGCGCCATGAGCTGCCGAACCAACACCACAGGGGCAAGCGGGAAATTTCAAGAGCTGCAAAAAAGAAACCCTGACAGAAGGTGTCAGGTCTTGTTCCTGGAAAGACTGTAAAAGTTGTGCAAGATTTGCTGAAACAAACCCTGGAGCACATACTTGGCCGCATGAGCGGACCGATGTGGCTCCGCATCATCATCCAGCCGTCGGTTTCATTTATCATCGGCCTGCGTGCCGGGATACGCGATGCCCGTGCCGGCCAGCCGCCGTTTGGCTGGGCAGTTTTATCAGGACACACCCAGCGCCGCGCTCTGCTGAAACAAGGCTGGAAGGACATCGCACGCGTGTTTATTGCGTCGATCGTTCTTGACTTGATTTATCAAATCTCGGTTTTGCGCTGGATCTATCCTCTGCAGGCGGTGTTTGTAGCCACAGTCCTTGCTTCGGTGCCTTATATGCTGGCTCGCGGCCCTGCTAACCGCCTGGTAAAGTTATGGCGCTCGCGCCATGGAAAGCGCACTCCTGCCGCGCAAAAGAACGGTCCCAATCTTGCTGTTCGCAAATAAGTATTGTGCGCCGCCGGGGGCCTACGATTGGATTACCTCTGTTTGCGCCTGGCTTTGCTGGATTGCTTTGTCGTGAAATTCCGGCTCTGTTCAGAATCGAATGCCGAATGTGATCGGTATCAACTGGGTGTTGGCTGGGGTTGTGGCTGCGTAGTGATAGCGTGCCTCAAAATACAAGCGGTAGCGTGGCTCTCCCACTTTAATGGTGAAACCCATTCCTGCGTTGAAACCAGGGGCGGCGGAAGATGTGTTCGCCAGAGTCTGGTCACTACTCACCACGCCAGATGAGCAGACGAATCCCCAGAACAACCACTCCGGGGTGCATGCAACGGCTGTGCCGGTGACAACCTCCTGGCTGAGAGTTACAGTGCGGTAATAGAACCCGCCCCCGCCGATGAAATACGTGCCCAGAGATTTTCCGCGCAGCTCAAACTTGTAATTCCCAGTAAATGCAAGCAGGTTTCCGTATCCTTTCAAGCTCCGCGAATGCAGGGCCAGGCGTAATGGCGTGATAGCGGAATTAGAGGGAAATAGCCGGTTCCACATGAATTCTCCAACAAAAGCATTACGGCGGCTCATGTTGTACCCGGCGCCGGCGGTAAATCCCACCCCGAAGTTGGTAAATCTGGCGGTGGGGTTCACAGGGACCACCACCGGAAAAGCGATGTTGGTATTGAGTTTGCTGTTTTCATCGAAATCATACTCCTGGGCGCCCAACAAGGTTGGACCGCAGACAATTACCAGCATCGTCCCCAGGGTTGCCATGCAAATCGATTTCATCAGGCTTACTCCCGATCCGGGCTTGCAATCTGTATTCGGAGTTGCTGCAGCACTAGAGGGGTATGGTAGATGGCGTGGCACTGCTTGCCATACTGTCACTTCTTGCAGTAAGGAAGGTCTTGAAGTGAGGCAATCTCAATGCAGCCGATTGCTGCTTTTAGATAAAGTTCCGCCGCCGGCGCAACTGCGCTGTCACGCATGCCGCCGGGTCAGCCAATGGGCACGAGATGTTTTGCGGATCGCAGTCAATGGGACTTGCGCTGACAGGAGCGTACCACGTCCTGGTGTGGATTGAATCTGAAACCCGCCGCCAACGATGCTCAGTCTCTCACGCATGCTCGCCAGCCCCAACCCGAGTTGTTGTGAAGTCTCAGTCTGGCTGAAACCCTTGCCATCATCGCTGATCGCCATCCGCAGTGCGTCACCGTCTTTCACCACCGTCACAGCGGCCCGGCCCGCGCCACTATGTTTTGCGATGTTGTGCAATGCTTCCTGGGCAACGCGGTAAAGACACAATTCAAGTTCCTTCGGAACTGCATTGCCCAAGCCATCCATTTGCAGCTCAATGGCGATGTGATATTGTCTTTCGACCGTCCTGCAGATCTCTTTGAGGGCGGGCTTCAATCCAAGGTACTGCAACCTTCCGGAATGCAGCGTGTGTGACAGGTGTTGCATGTCACTGCTGAGCTTGCCTATTCCGCAGAGAATGCCATGCAGTCGGACCTGGGCGCTCCCGCCAACCATGGAGAGCTCTTCCTGCAAAACGTCCTCCAGGTCAAGTTTCACCAGGGCGAGCCGCTGCCCAAAATCATCGTGCAACTCGCGCGCAACGCATTTGCGCTCCTCTTCCTGTACCTGAATGAGATGACGGCTTAGTTCGCGCGAGCGTAATTCCGATTTCATACGCATGAACATCTGCATTCCAAGGACGATGATCAAAGCGAAAGCCGCTATCAATATGTATGCTTCCAACGAAATGTGAATTGTGGCCATGGCCTTAACCTGTTGTATCAACCGAGTGCGTTGCATCCGCGACGGGTAAGCTCCGATGTCCCGGATAGCGAAAAAATAAACCAGGTGGTACCGCGATCCCGGCCGAAACGCTTCCAGCAGCACCAACGGTGCACCAGAGAGTGTGCATTATAACCACAAATTACGCGCGTTGACTTTAATATAATTCTTATTCCAAACCAGCAGCGTGTTGGACTTAGCAGCTTTGTATCAAAGAAAAATAAGTTTTATCTCATGAAAATAAGCACCAGGTTAAATTCGTGCTGGTAAATCATGAAATACCAATTTGGAAATTGACGAGCCATTCATCAAGCGGCTGTCTCTTCAATTGGCAGCGCGCTAAGCGCTCTCGGAATAGCGGGTAATGCCTAGACCCTGGCGGTCTTCTGCTGATGCGCTGATTTTCTCTTCCGCATCCTCAAAGGACCTGCCAATGCTGGTTTGCAGCCGTTCGCGCCAGTATTTGAGAGCTGCATGGCGCTCACCCGGCAAGACTGCGAGCAGATCTGCAACCAGGGCTTTCATCCGGCGCATGATCTGGACGCTTTTTGCGCCGTAGGCGAGGATCTCCTCGAAACCAAGATGCAGGAAATCGTCCCAGGAAGGAAACTCGGCGACCACTCTGACGCAGCCTGCCTCATCTTGAAAGTCACCTATCTCCAGCCGCCGCTGCCCCAGGCGCGCCAGAAGATCGCCGATCTGATCGAGCGCCTGGACTGCGGTGGTAGGATCATTGATGGCCGGGGACAAGGCCCGAATCGCGATATCTACGAGTAGCCGCATGGCGTATTTCGGGTCCTGGTCAAACGTGCGCTCATCACCCAGTGCAAACGCGTTGCGGAGCTGTGTTTCGCGGATTCGGCCTTCACCGCCGAAAAGATGAAGCAAAGGCATTCCCTCCAAAACGGTATCGCCGACCGCTACTACTACCTGGATGCGCGCATCATTTTGCTGCGCAAGCTGTATGAGTGTATTGAAGTCGATCGCTTGCAGTGACTGAGGCCGGCCCCGGTGCAGCAGCACCTGCGTGGGTATTGCTTTAATGTTGCTGAATACCGGGGACTTTCCTGAAGAAGGGCCGAGCTGCTCGTAGAGATTTTCAATCACTTTGCGGCCTTGCTGGGCCGTGAACACCAGCATTCGGTTAATCTGCAGCAAACCCACCCGCTGGATCAGGGCGATGAACATTCCCACGCTGGCAAGGAGCAGCGCAACCACCGTCCACGCGCTGATGAAGAGGACTTTGCGTGAATTGCCCCGGTCCAGCCATGAGAGCGCCGCGATGGCATAAAGAAAGGTAGCGCTGAAAACGCCCAGTGCATGCGACAGGACCGGATCACGGGCGATCCACATTACCAGGCGTGGCGAGTATGCGGTCGCGCTGAACTGCACCATCAGGAAGGTCAATGAGAACACTATCCCGGTGAGCGCCATCATTCCTGAGGCAATGGAAGAATAGAGAGCAATGGCAGAGTCAATGCTCAATTCAGCTTTCAGGTGAGGCAAAAACAGGTTCTCGAGCCGCGGTAGGACTATTCCGGCCAGGATAGCAGTCACGGCATAAACCATGGGCACAAGCCACGGCGAGATGTGCATCCGATCGGTTTTGCTGAATAGGCGCATGTGGCGGACTCAGCTTAGTAACGCGATAATAAGCGTTCCGCAGGTCGTGAGCAGAATGTGACCGAATGCGATCGTCCCCGAATATCCAAGCACAGCCACTGTGCTGTCTGCTTTTTCCTGTACCGCGGCCAGGCCGGCGGTCATGGTTTGTGCTCCGGCCAGTCCGCCAAGCAATAGAACAGGATTGAGCTTGAGTAGATAGCGCCCCATCAGGAGCCCGCTCAATAACGGTATAAGCGTAACGACAACGCCACCCAGAAGAAGCATGTAGCCGACGTCTTTGAGGGCCGCAATAAACACAGGTCCGGCTTTGAGGCCGATCATCGCCACAAAACCGGCAAGCCCCATGGAACGCATGAAGAGAATTGCGCCTTCCGGGATGCCCCCAAACCAGGGGACCAAAGACCTGAACCATCCCACAAGCAAACCAGCCAGCAATGTCCCAACGCTGGTGCCGAGATTGATTCTCAAGGGTCCGACCGGGATGGTGATCAATGCTCCCACCAGCACTCCGCAGAATATGGCGATTCCGAGCGTGGCGAGATCGCTTTCCTGAATCGGGCTGAGGACCCGGCCGGTGATTTTCGCGAAGTTCTCTACCACCGCCTCTGGTCCGGTCACCTGTAGAATATCGCCGCGTTCCACCACCGTTTTGAGTCCAATGGGAACCGGTTTTGAATTGCGAATGATCCCGCGGAGAAAGATGCCCCGGATCTGATCTATTGTTTGTGCAATTTCTTCCAGTGTTTTTCCCACCAGCCGATTGCCGGTCACATAAATGTCAAAGGAAGCTACAGGGATATCCAGCAACTCAGGATCGGCCACTTCAGGCGCAGCAGATCCAACAAGAGTTACCAGGGCTTCGGTGCGGCCAAGCAGGGCAACACTGTCTCCCGCTTCCAATACCGTGGCTGGGGCCGGTTGAAAGACCTCACCGTTCCGCCGGATGCGTTCCGCGAAGATGCGAGCGCCTTTCACGCCGTTCTCAGCCTGATCTACGGTTTTTCCTACGATCGCGGCTCCAATGGGTATCCTGTATGCGCGTATTGCAATCGGTTGCCAGGCCGGGGCCACTCCCAATTTGGTCCGCTTGATCCCGAGCTCTGACTCAATTTTTTTCGACTCCTCCTTCAGGTTGATTCCAAGTAATTTGGGCCCGAGACTGCTGCAGAACCAGATCAGCCCCGCAGTCCCAAAGATGTAGCAAACCGCGTCTGCCACCGCTATATGGCTAATCAACGTTTGTTTCTGCGCATCATCCATAGACAGCGCGCGGATGGCTTCGCTGGCAGTACCGATGGCCGGAGACTCCGTTAGAGACCCGGACAGCAGTCCGGCAGCAAAGCCAAGGTCAAGTTTCAGGAACCGTGCCACCGCGTAAGCGGTCATGAGCCCGACGAATGGCATGAACACACCAAGAACGGCCCACCGCCAGCCAGAGCCTTTCATGCTGCGGAAAAAACTGGGCCCCACGGAATACCCGATTCCAAAAAGAAACAAGAGAAAGAGAATCGATTTGGCTGTATCTGAGACGGGCACATGAAAGAAATTTCCAACCAGGATTCCTGCCAGCAAAGATCCTGTCACAGCGCCAATTCCTGCGCCACGAATCTTCAGTCCGCCGATGAGATAGCCCAGGCCAATGGCAAGATAAACGGCCATTTCCGGATACTTTTCAAATAGGTGGCCGAGCCATTCCATGTAGCCTCCCAAGGCACAACCCTGCGGCCATAGGCGCGGTAAAAAATCCGCAATCGGATGACACTTAGACTCTGTATCCGCAGTGCCATTGAGAGTACTAGTATTTTTGCCAGTTTAGTTTATCGGCCTAAGCTCCTAAAAATCCCTTTAACGCTTGGAAGAGACCGCGCCGAGAAATTGCGCTGACTCAGGCGCTGGCAGATATTGTTTTCCGGAGGAACGAAATGGTTGCAATTTTAGGTGCACGAGCGCCCGGGTGTCGCCTCTGGCCAGGCGCTCTCCTCCTGGCTGCATTGGTCCAGTTGATGGGATGCGCAGACAAGACCGAGGCGGCGCCTCCTCCTCCACCCGAAGTGCAAGTTGTCAGCATTGAGCAGAAAGATGTGCCTGTGTATGGCGAATGGGTCGCCACTCTGGATGGGTTTGTGAATGCCGACATACGCCCACAGGTGCCAGGCTATCTCATGAAGCAGACCTATCGCGAAGGCACCAGGGTGCATAAGGGTGACGTGCTGTTTGAAATCGATCCCCGTCCTCTTGAAGCCGCGTTGGAGCAGGCGGCGGGCCAGCAGGCACAGGCTGAGGCCCAACTCGGCAAAACTGCCCTTGATGTACAACGTGACACGCCACTGGCAAAACAAAGCGCTATTCCACAAGCACAGCTCGATAATGACATTCAGGCAAACGCGGCGGCTTCCGCCATGCTGCGAGCCAGCAAAGCGCAAGTGGAACAAGCCAGGCTGAATCTGGGATTCACAAAAGTGCGATCGCTGGTGGACGGAATCGCAGGTATAGCCAAGGGACAAATAGGAGACCTGGTCGGCCCAACGACTATTCTCACTACCGTATCGCAGGTGCAGCCCATCAAAGCTTACTTCTCGGTGAGCGAGCAGGAATACCTGCCGTACGCCGCCAGGATCAGCGAAGTTGTGAGCGGCAAACGCGTTGCCGGGACGAATAAAGCATTGGAACTGATTCTCGCGGATGGAAGCGTCTATCCGCATAAAGGAGCGATCCTTGTCGCCGACCGCCAGGTTGATCTCAAAACAGGAACGATCCGCTTCGCAGCCGGCTTTGACAATCCGAACGTCGTGCTGCGGCCGGGACAGTTCGCTCGCGTCCGTCTGCCTACGTCTGTGGCTAAGAACGCATTGCTGGTGCCACAGCGGGCCGTAATCGAAACCCAGGGCACTTATCAGGTTGCAGTGGTGACCCCTGAAAACAAGGCCAGCATCCGGCCCGTGAAAGTCGGGCAGCGAGTTGGGAACATGTGGATTATCCAGGAAGGTGTCCAGCCTTCGGAGCGGGTGATTGTTGAAGGATTTCAGAAGGTAAAAGAAGGCACTCCGGTCAACCCCAAGCCGTTCCAACCTTCGGAACAAGCGAAATAGCATGGCGAACTTTTTTATCCGGCGCCCGATCGTCGCAATGGTCATTGCCATCCTCATGGTAATCATCGGCGTGATCTCTATGCTTCGCCTGCCCACCGCCCAGTTTCCGAATATCGCGCCTCCTGAAATTCAGGTGAAGGCCACCTATACCGGTGCGGATGCCGAAACCATTGAGCAGTCCGTAGCCACTCCAATCGAACAGCAGATGAGCGGCGTGGACAACATGAATTACATGTATTCCACCAGCGCCAATAATGGCGCAATGACGCTGACAGTCAATTTTGACATCAAGACAGATCCAAGCACTGACCAGATCCTGTCACAGATGCGTACCAACCAGGCCAATTCCCAGTTGCCTGCGGATGTGATCAATGCGGGAGTGACCGTACAGAAATCCACGGCATCACCGCTCATGCTGATAAACCTGTTCTCTCCCAAGGGGAGCTATAACAATATATTCCTCGCTAATTATGCCTACATCAACCTGAACGACCAATTGACGCGCGTGCCCGGCATTGCCAGCGTAACTGTATTTGGCGCCGGTCAATACTCGATGCGTTGTTGGGTGAAGCCCGACCGGTTGGCAAAGCTCAGCGTCACTGTGCCTGAGTTGATCAAAGCTATCCAGACGCAAAATACCGTAAATCCTGCAGGCCAGATCGGCGGCGAGCCTGTACCCAAGGGGCAGGATTTTACTTACGCCGTGCGTGCTGAAGGACGCCTTCCATCTCCGGAAGACTTTGGAAACATTGTGGTGCGCGGAAACCCCGACGGCTCCGTCCTTTATATGAAGGATGTGGCTCGTGTCGAGCTGGGCGCGCAGACGTACAACATCATTGGGCGGTACAACGGAAAGCCGGCAGCGGTGCTGGCCGTCTACCAATTGCCCGGAACAAACGCCGTGCAAGCAGCCGCCGGTGTGCGCAAGCTGATGGCGGAGCAGAAAAGCCGTTTTCCTCAAGACCTCGATTATGCTATCGCCCTGGACACCACTCTCGCTGTTACCGAGGGCCTGCACGAAATTCAGAAGACGCTCTTTGAAGCCCTCATCCTGGTCATTCTTGTGGTTTACATATTTCTCCAAGGATGGCGGGCAACGCTGATCCCGCTCCTCGCCGTACCGGTATCGCTGGTAGGCACGTTCGTTGTGTTCCCAATGCTCGGTTTCTCGATCAACACGCTGTCATTGTTCGGGCTGGTATTGGCCATCGGTCTGGTTGTCGATGATGCCATTGTGGTGGTAGAAGCGGTTGAGCATCACATCGAGCATGGCCTTACTCCCAGGGAAGCATCCTTCAAAGCCATGGAAGAGGTCTCCGGGCCGGTTATTGCCATTGCGCTGATTCTTGCGGCTGTTTTCGTTCCGACGGCTTTCATCCCCGGTATTACCGGACGGCTATACCAGCAGTTTGCCATCACCATTGCCATTTCGGTCATATTTTCCGCGTTCAATGCGCTGTCATTGAGCCCGGCGCTCTCGGCTTTGATGCTGCGCCCTAAAAAAGAGGCGCGCGGGCCGCTGGGTAAGTTTTTCCGCTGGTTCAACCGCGTGTTTGGGCGGGCCACAGACGGTTACGTGAGCGTTTGCGGTTCTCTGATCCGTAAAGCAGCCTTGAGCTTTCTCTTGCTTGGGGGCCTTACGGTGCTGGCCGTGTGGTTCGGCTCACGTTTGCCTAAGAGCTTCTTGCCCGATGAGGACCAGGGGTTTGTCTACGCCGGTCTGCAATTGCCCAACGCCGCCTCTCTCCAGCGAAACGACAATGCTTCGCGCAACATCGAGCAGATGATCATCAAGACTCCAGGTGTTGAAGGTGTGACATCAGTCCTGGGATACAGCATGCTCAGCGGCGTGCAGGACACCTACAGCTCTTTTTATTTCATCACGCTGAAGGAATGGGGAGAGCGCAAGAACCCGGAAGAACAATACGAAGCCATCAAAACGCACCTGAACAAGGAGCTTTCAGGAATTGCGGAAGGCCTTGCCTTTTCCTTCCCTCCGCCTGCGATTCCCGGTGTGGGAACTTCCGGAGGAGTGAGTTTTCTGCTTGAAGACCGCTCGGGCGGGCCCCCTGAATTGCTGAACAAAAATCTAGCCGAGTTTCTGGCAGCGGCGCGCAAACGCCCCGAGCTGGCAACTGTTACCACCACGGCCCTGCCTGTGATTCCGCAAATCGCGGTGGACGTGGACCGGCCCAAGGTGATCGCCCAGGGCGTCCAACTCTCGGATGTCTACAAGACATTGCAAATGTTTATGGGCGGGGTGCTGGTGAATTACTTCAACCGATTTGGGCGGCAATGGCAGGTGTTTTTACAGGCAGAGGGCGATTATCGAACACGAGCTGAGAATCTTGGCCAGTTTTACGTCACCAATGACAAAGAGCAGCCCGTCCCCATGAGCGCCCTTACCAGGGTGAGGTCCGGCACCGGGCCTGAGTTCACCATGCGCTATAACCTTTACCGGTGTGTGCAGATCAACGGCAGCGCCGCGCCTGGTTTCAGCTCAGGGCAGGCGATGAAATCCATGGAAGAAGTTTTTGCTCAGAAGATGCCGAAGGAGATGGGCTACGACTATCTGGGAATGTCTTTCCAGGAAAAAAAGGCCACCGAGGGTGTTTCGTCTGCAGTCATTTTTACGATGTCGCTGCTTTTTGTCTTCCTGATCCTGGCTGCGCAATATGAAAGCTGGTCACTGCCATTCAGCGTGCTGCTGGGAACGCCCATCGCGGTTTTTGGCGCGCTCTGGTTTCTCTGGATGAGAGGACTGGAGAACAACGTGTATGCGCAGATCGGGCTGGTCATGCTGATCGGGCTCGCTGCCAAGAACGCGATTCTGATTGTAGAGTTCGCCAAGATGGAGTTTGACAGAGGCAAATCCATTGAAGAGGCGGCTCTCGTCGCAGCGCGGCTGCGCTTGAGACCTATATTAATGACGGCCTTCGCCTTCATCCTCGGATGCGTGCCACTATGGGGCGCGGCAGGCGCCGGCGCTATTTCGAGACGTGTATTGGGCACGGCTGTCATTGGCGGGATGCTGGCGGCTTCACTCCTCGCGATTTTCCTTGTCCCTGTGAGCTTTGACGTGGTTGAGCGCCTGGCCCATCGAGGCAAGGAAAAAAAGAAGCCGCCAGCTCCTGTGTTGGAACCACGACAAGTGGCATGAGGGTCATTATGAAGTGCGGGTATCGTCTGTTGATGGTCTTGTTGGTCCTGCTGGCAGGATGCAAAGTCGGGCCCAACTACAAGAGGCCGAAGGTCGATGCTCCTTCCGTATACCGTGCGGATGCGCAGTCGGGGCAGGGCGCTTCAATCGCAGACGAAAAATGGTGGGCTGTTTTTCAAGATACTGAGTTGCAGCAACTGATTCACACAGCCCTGTCCGAAAACTATGATGTGCGGATCGCAGCCGCTCGTATCCTGCAAGCGCAGGCCGCGCTGGGTATCACTCGGGCTGATCAGTTCCCAACGATTACAGCAGGAGCGTCCGCCGCCAGTCAGCGCATTCCGGAGACGATTGTGGGGCCGGCGGTAAACACAAGCGCGGGCGTGGCGAGTCTCTCGCTCTTTTGGGAACTCGATTTTTGGGGCAAATTTCGCCGGGCCACCGAAGCGGCACGAGCCAACCTTCTGGCAACGGAATGGGGACAACGGGCCGTGATTACCAGCCTGGTCAGCAGCGTGGCGTCCGCCTATTACCAATTGCGAGAACTGGATCTGGAGTTGGAAATTTCCAGGCAGACACTCGCTACACGGCAGCAATCCCTGCAACTTGTCAAAGTGCGCCAACAGGGAGGCGTCACCTCGATGATGGACGTTCGCCAGTCGGAGCAACTGGTCTATTTCGCCGCGGCTTCCATTCCCGACCTGGAGCGGCGGATCGAACAGCAGGAAAATTTCATCAGTGTCCTGATCGGAAGAAATCCAGGGCCGATTATCCGTGGCAAGCCGCTGGGAGAAAATGCCATTCCGGCGACAGTGCCTGTTGGATTACCTTCCACGCTGTTGGAGCGGCGGCCGGACATTCAACAGGCTGAGCATCTTCTGGTGGCAGCCAATGCTCGTATTGGTGTGGCCAAAGCCGCATATTTTCCGCAGATCGCGCTCACAGGCACAGGAGGCTACCAGAGTTCGTCACTGGCCAATCTCTTCTCCGTGAAGGGCGGTTTCTGGAATGCGGGCGCCCAGCTTACACAGCCGATTTTTGAGGGTGGCAGAATTCGCTCCGGCGTAAGACTGTCTGAAGCGCAGCAGCAGGAAGCAGCATTGTTTTATCGGCAAACCATCCAGTTGGCGTTTCGTGAAGTTTCTGACTCGCTGGTGGCTTACACAAAAAACCAGGAATTCCGGCAACAGGAGGAGTTGCTTGCCCAGGCTGCCGAAGATGCTACGCATCTCTCGAATGCGCGCTATACCGGCGGCGCGGCGAGTTATCTCGAAGTGCTGGACAGCGATACGCGTTATTTCTCCGCGCGCTTGAACCTGGCGCAGGCCGTACTCAACGAAAGACTCGCGCTGGTGCAGCTGTACAGCGCCCTGGGTGGAGGATGGCAGCAGTAGCTCCAAAATTTTTGACATGTGATGTCTTCGTGAATGCGCACAGACCCGTCAAGCTCAGGACCTTCAGACCGCGCCCATTGCGGCCGCTACAGACCGACATCGAGATTTTGCTTTCTTCTGGTCCTACTTCTCGAGACCTGGCTGGTCAGCATTCCGCTGCAGTCTCAATCACCGACCAAGCTGCTCTCATTTCAACCCACTCCGGCCGCCTCTCCATCACCTGCTCCTTCCCCCGCTGCCATTGCGGCGATTTCATTGCCACAGATTGCCGATGAGGCAGAAGAACTGGACCGGCAGCTGCGTGAGAAGTCCAAAGGCCTTGAATCTGCTCCTGAACTGAAGTTTGCGGATTCTCAAGCGAAGGCCAATGCGGCAGAAATAGCGGAGAGGGCCGGCCAAGCGGACGAGTTGCTCAACGGCGTGCCCAATATGATGCAGCTCCAGAATGAAGAACGGTACTGGCGGGCCCTGGCGGAAGAATACGAAGACCAGCGCAAATTGCTGACGTCCAGGGCCGCCCGAGTTGAAGAGAAGATCCGCTGGCTTGAAACTGAACAGGCACGTTGGAAGGCAACGCTGGAAACCGTCCAGGGAAAACCCGGACTGGAGGTTGTGGAGGAACGCGTCCAGCAAGCCCTAAGTTCAATACAGCATCTGGACATGCAGTTTCGTGAGCAACTCAACCTGATTCTGACCCTGCAAAATACAATCTCGGGGCAAGACCGTGAAATCTCGGCGGTGGTGGGAAAGATCGACGAAACACTTGAACGGCTGCGTGGGAGATTGTTTCAAAGAGACGGTTATCCGCTGTGGGCCACCAGGGAACTGCGGGCCGCCAATCAACCTGGGGATGGATTGCTGGCCTTATCAGCGCGCCGTGGATTCGCCGGAGCCTTGAATTTCTTGCGCGCCAACAGGACATTGTTCGCAGGCTCAGCGGTACTGTACGTATTCGCGCTTGCCATTGCAATTCGTTTCAGGAAACAGGTCGAGAGCGAACGCAAGCGGGAGGTGACAATTCAGGGATCGGGCGTCTTCGCCCGCCCGTTTTCTGTTGCTCTGCTGGTTACCCTCCTTTCGACCATTGGAGTCAATGCTTCAGCACCCGCGGGAATCTCATTTGTTGTATGTCTTCTTTATCTGGTTCCCGTGCTGCGTCTGCTTCCGCTCCTGATAGGAGGGGCGCTGCGCAAGCCACTTTATCTGCTCTGCGTATTCTATCTGCTGGAGTGGGCACATTTGATCCTGCAGTTTCGGGTGGTCTTTAAGCGGGAACTCTTTTTAACTACCATTGGGCTCGCGTTCGTGTTCTTTGCCTGGCTCACCCGCCCTTCCCGGCTGACAATTCAAACGGAGCAGGTATGGCAAGACAGGTTGGCCACAGCGGGAATGCGCCTGGGGTTGTTTCTCCTGGCAGCCTCGGCCATAGCCAACGTGCTTGGATTTGTTTCTTTGTCAGAGATCCTCGGTGTAGGAACGCTCTTTTCTGTTTTTATGTTTGCATTGCTCTATACGATGGTCCGGGTGCTGAACATGAGCATTGTCATCATTGTGAATAGCGTGTGGTTTCAGTCTCTGGATGAGAAACGTAGTGAAGACATTGAGCGCTTTGGGCGGCGTCTCCTTATCGTGAGTGCTTCGATTCTCTGGCTCAATGTGATCTTGTATCTTTTTACGATCCGGGGGACCGTGGTCAGCACATTACAAGACGTGCTGCAATATCCCATCGGTCTCGGCAAAGCCCACGTCACGCTGGGGGGAACGCTGAGCATCGTCTTTCTGCTTCTGGCCGGCTATATTGTTGCCAATGTCGCAAGTTTTATTTTGGGAAAGATCCTGCTGCCGAAGCTTTCGTTGCGTGGCGGAATGGCTTATGCAATATCCCGCGTTACCTACTATGTTCTGCTGGTCTGCCTGTTTTTTGTTGCCCTGGCGAACGCGGGATTGCAGCTTGATAAGTTCACGGTGATCACAGGAGCATTGGGCCTGGGTATTGGATTTGGCTTGCAGAACATTGTGAGCAATTTCGCTTCCGGCCTCATCGTGCTCTTCGAGCGTCCGATCCGGATCAATGATACGGTGGAGATCGGTGGCATTACAGGGATTGTCAGGCGGATTGGCGCCCGGTCCAGCACCGTGCTCACAGCCCAGGGGGCGGAAGTGATTTTCCCCAACAGTAACCTGCTCTCCAACCAGGTCACGAACTGGACCTTGTCATCGACGCGCCGGCGGGTTGAGGTAGCCGTTGGGGTCGCATATGGCACAGACCCGCAGATTGTGCTTGATCTGCTCACGGAAATTGCCGTGAAAAATCCCCATGTCCTGGCGTATCCGCCGCCGCAGACGATGTTTCTTGGATTTGGAGACAATGCCCTGAACTTCGAACTCACTTTCTGGGCCGCTCAATCCGTGTGGTTTGAATTAAAAAGCGAAATTGGCCTGGCTGTGCTTCGGGCCTTGCGCCAGGCCGGAATTGAAATACCTTACCCGCAGAGAGACCTGCATGTTCGAGTCCTGCAATCCCTCAATAAAGAAGAAGGTTCAGCAGCCTCCGAAAGCGCAGCCAGCAAGAAAGTGGTTGGCCTCTGACAAAGAAGAGATCCATGATGGACGATACGATTAACAAAGCGTCTTGATCTGTCTATTGTGAGCGCAACGCCTGCGCAAGGCTTAGGAGGTTCTCGGGATGTACGCGAATACCACCTCCGCTTGGGCTATCGATGTCACAAATCAGGAAAAAGGTTATTGACACCATGACCGGGAGAATCAGCAATATCCGCCAGTCTTTCACGCGCGCCCCGTATCCGATCAGCAGGTTGCAGCAAATAGCAATTGCCATCATCAGTCCCCAGGCTGCAATGGGGATGCGGTTTCTCCACGCTGCCTGCGTATATCCTTGCGAATTCAACACATCATTCATGCCGGAAACTGCCAGGGCAAGCAGCGGAGTGGCCTCCGCCGTTCGCGGCCGCATGGCGGACCACAGTTCGTTCTGCAGTCCGGCTGTGTCCGTGTCGATCTTCACGAGCCTTTGCGTGTTGCGCGTGGTATAGAACAACACGCGCTGATCGATGTACTTCTTAAGAAGCTCGCGCACTCTGGATCGATCGTCGGAGGGCAGCAGATCGGCCCGCACGTACTCGGTGCCAATGGCATTGGCCTCGGCTTCTTCATAGTTCTTGCGCTGATCATACCGGCTGACGGCCATGGAGAAGCTGAAACCGATAAGCAGTCCCAGCAGGGTCAGCGTAGCGCCCAGCACGACGCCGAAATCGTCCCGTTCTTCTTCTTTCAGGGCGCGCACTCTGTTGCGAAGGAAATCGCCCACTTGCGCGGAGAGGAATTGAACAACGAACGCCAGAGCCAGTACAAACAGCGGATAGTTCATTAAATCCATCGCAAGTAGGTTGCCTCAGTCTCTAGTCGAAGCGTTACCACTGACCGCAAAACGGATTTCGGGGCGTGCTTCTATGCGCGCAACACACCCAAACGTCAGGTAAAGACAATTGAATGAACGTTTCGCGGCCAGCGCCACACTTGAAACGCTTGCCAGTTTATCTTCGCGGGTTTGGGACGAATAGGAACCATCTTGCGGATTTCAGCATGGTGCGCGCCACGCATTGTCTGCCTCCATCCTTCCGATGGTTCCTAACTCTGGGGCAGCAATTATGCTGCCCGCTTTTCTTTAGGCCGCGTTGGCTCGACGGCGGGGCCGCGAGTTGGCGACCTGGCTGCTTCGAGGAAGGAAGCCTTCAACAACTTCAATCCCAGGGCAGCCGAAAATCCGTGAATCTCCTTTACATCGAGCTTGCGCATGAAATCAATGGTTTCCGGGGTAATCACCTGGCCGGGCACCATGATAGGAAAGCCAGGAGGGTATGGAATAACAAAATTGGCGGAGACAAGAGCAGGCCCTTCTTTAAGACGACGATCAATCTCCTTATCGAAAAGCTTCAAATGCTCGCATTGCTCTTCACGGTATGCGCCAAAAAAACCTGCCCGCATATCGCCCTCGCTGGTAAGACTGTCAGGATTTTCGCGGAAAGCGTCATGGAAGCAGCTGAAATCGGGAAGATCAGGCACATCTTCCATCAATGATTTCGTGCGGGCGTTGAAGGCACTTAGTTCCTGGGCGCCTGCCTGCTGAAGCCTTTTCTCTATTTCCTGTGAGATCTCCACCAGCACCTTGATGAGATGGGCCACATCGCTGCGGGTATTATTGATGTTGGTTTGCAGCAGCACGCTGTTGCGCGAGGTCTTGTTCAGTTGAATGTCATACCTGGCAGCCAGCATGTTCTTGAATTGCGTGCCATCGAAGCCGGCAGTGCCGCATACCAAGGTCAGGCGCGTGACATCGAGGGCGAACTCGTCTTCGCGCAGCGCTTTTATGGCCTGTGCCCAATTTGAACCTGGCGCGAGGTAGTCTATAAACCCGGAATTACGGAACTGTGCAGGAATCATTTCATATGCGCCAAGGATGGTGAAGTATCTTGAGATCAGAGGATGGGAATTGACCTCACGGCGCAGATCCAGGGCCAATTGGATGGCACGATTGACCAGTTCATAACCCTCCAGTTCCATCTGTCTCCGCGCCACATCGAGTGTGGCGATGATTTGCAGATTAGGAGAGGTGGAAGCGTGGGTAAACACCGCCTCATGGAATTGCTCTTCAACAGTGTGATAATCCTGGTCTTTCACCAGGATCATGGAACCCTGGCGTAACGCAGACATGGACTTGTGCGTTGAGTTTGTCTGGTAAACCCGCAAATGCACCTTGTCTGGATTGGCCAGAAGGCGCGTTTCGAGAAGAACTTCTTCTTCCTGGTTCAAATCAGGTCCGAGCTTCTTGGCTTGCTCCTGGTAAGCTGCGCGGTAGGCAGGATCTTTAAACTTGCGCTCCAGGAACTGCGCTGCTCCCATTGCGGTGCGGCGACGGTAAAAAGGACTCCAGCGCGCATAGCCGAACCACGCTTCATCCCACAGGAAGATGAGATCAGGCTTGATCGCGAGGCATTCCTCCATCACGCGCTCTACGTTGTAAATCTGGCCATCAAATGTGCAATTGGTAAGGACAAGCAGTTTGGCCCGGCCGAGTTTTCCTTCAGCCTTGAGCTGAAGCAAGGCCTTTTTGATGGTGCGGAGAGGCACGGCGCCATACATCGAAAACCGAGTGAGAGGGTAGGCATCCACGTAGAGCGGCAGGGCGCCGGCGATGACTGCACCATAGTGATGGGATTTATGGCAGTTGCGGTCTACCAGCATGATGTCGCCGGGCGCGAGCAGGGCCTGCTCCACCATTTTGTTGGAGGTGGAAGTCCCATTGGTCACAAAGAACACACGGTCTGCTCCGAAGGCCCGCGCCGCCAGCTCCTGCGCCACTTTGATATTGCCGGTGGGTTCCAGCAGGCTATCGAGGCCGCCAGTCGTCGCCGACGATTCGGCCAGGAACAGGTTTATGCCATAGAACCTGCCCATATCGCTGATCCAGTTTGATTTGAAAATCGATTTCCCGCGGGCAATCGGCAAAGCATGAAAAGTCCCAATAGGCCGTTGCGCGTATTTCTGCAGATTATCGAAGTAAGGAGTGCTGTACCTGTCTGCGATGCCATCGAGGATGCTGAGATGAAGTTCAAGAGGCTCTTCCACCTGGTAAAAAATGCGGCGCAGGCATTGTGCCTCAGGGCTGCCCGCAATTTTCTCCACCTCGCGATCACTGAGGAGGTAAATGTCGAGCTCCGGACGAATCAGCTTGATGCCTTGCGCCAGAGAGAGAGACAGGTCGGGCGAATTCACATCAACCCCGGTGGCTGCAAGATGAGTCGACAAGAACTCATGCAAGACCGGGCTGTTGTGGATAGACTCGAAGGGGATTCCTTCAGAGATGATGATGGCTTCCAGGCTTCCGTTCAGGATGGTTCCCAAAATGGCATCTTCATAACTGCTGACAAAGACGGTCTCATAGATAAAGGTGTCCTGCGGCCTGCGCAATTTGCGCAATTCCCGGCTGAGGCCGGGCCATGTCGAGGGGTGGGCAGCTGTGGCAATGAGTACTTCAAAGTATGGCCTGGGCGGCGCCGTTTCATTGCTGCCAACAGGCAGCTTTTCACTCATCACGCCCGGCGCGGTCTGGGCGCCCTGCCAGGCAGCGTCATTGCCGCGATAGGAATGCGTCAGTAACGCAACACTAACTGCCTGCACCACGCGGGTTGTGCCTGCCTGGTCGCTTTCTGCGATGCGTTCATCGATTGCCTGCAGAAGAGCGGGCCCGGGATAAGCAAAAAAATCCTCCCATTGCCGAAGGTCCTTGAAAATGGCGGCAACATTGGAGCGTTTTGTTTCCGCTGCTGAACCATGCTTTTGCAGCGCCAATCCCCAGGCACGTGCAGCGCTAAGCAGGTTGCGCCAGCGATCGTGGCGGGCTTCTGCAACAGTAAAGAATTGATCGAGGCGAACGTGTGGTGAGTTTACGTCAGTGCTCATAAATCCTCGTGTATTCCCTTTTTGGATGACTGAACTATTTCGAGCTTTTCATTTGTTCGAGCTCTTCATTTGCAAGAAGTTGTACTTTGCGCTGAGTTGAATGCGGGGCGCATTGCCTGTGCTGTTGTCTTTGTTGACACGCCAGCCGTAAAGAAACTCGCTTCCCAGGCTGAGTTGTGCGATGGGACTCCAAATGAAGTTCACAGCGCTGTATTCGCTGCGGTGAAATTGGGAATTGACCTGTGCTGCCGTGTTCTGGGCCTGGAGGAAGCCATAGACGAGCGAAGAGCGCAGTTTTTCAGACCAGAGGTGCTGGTACCCGCCATAAAATCCGCCCACGGGAACTGCTTCCAGGACCGGGTTCAGAGCGCTTTTTACGGCTGCATCAATTCCCAATCCGCCCGTGTCATTGAAGTAACGCTCAATGCCATCTCCATAAGCACCCTGGTAGGTCAAGTTGTCCTTCCCGATTTTGAATAGTCCGGCGAGGTTGAAGCCCCATCCGAAAACTGAATCGCTGCGGCCATCGGGCACAGAAGCTGCGATGTCTCTAAACAATGCTGACAGTTGCACGTGGCCGTAGCCCGCTTCATGCCGCAGTTGGATTGTGCCGTCAGGACTGGGGCTGTTCGGCAGAGCACTGAAATCCGCGGTCTTGAAGGCCACATCTGAGGTGGGCTTCTCAATCGCAATGCTTGTAGTGGTTGATTTTCCCAGCCGAAACGTGTAACGCATCTGCGGGTTGCGTATCGATACCTGGCTGTTCGGACCCTGAAAATCCAGCGTATCGGGTCCGGCATCCGGGTCCATGAAGTTGGAAAACGTCTGGCCTATCAATAAGTTTTTACCCTGCGCATAAGCATGACGCAGCCTTGGCGTTGTGGAACTGGA
>Ga0164306_10000258_pt1 | contig 20377 bp, 18 predicted proteins | sample Whisoiple_242_MG_FD_110213 | JGI IMG/M metagenome (GOLD analysis project Ga0164306, IMG submission 110213) | Soil microbial communities amended with fresh organic matter from upstate New York, USA - Whitman soil sample_242_MG | ecosystem: Environmental > Terrestrial > Soil > Unclassified >... | reverse complement strand
CAGGATGACCACCACCCGGACCCGCACGGCGCTCGCCCTGCTCGTCGCCGTGGCCGCCGCGCTCGCCGGCTGCTCGTCGGCCCGCGGCGGGACCGATGCGCCCCCGGGCGCCGCCGAGGCGGGCGGCGACGCGACCGCGGCACCGCAGCTCACCGGCGAGGTCGTCGTGCTCGCGGCCGCCTCGCTGAGCGAGGTGTTCACCGAGCTCGGCGAGCGGTTCGAGCAGGAGAACCCCGGCGCCACCGTGACGTTCGGCTTCGGGGCGAGCTCGGCCCTGGCGCAGCAGGTGCGGGCCGGCGCGCCCGCGGACCTGCTGGCGACCGCGAACACGAGCACGATGGAGCAGGTCGCCGACCTCACCGGGACGCCCGAGGTGTTCGCCACGAACACGCTGCAGATCGCGGTGCCGGCCGGCAACCCGGGCGGCGTCACCGGCGTCGAGGACTTCGCCGACCCGGACCGCACGCTCGCGCTGTGCGCCGCCGAGGTGCCGTGCGGGTCGGCCGCGGCGGAGATGTTCGCGGCCGCGGGCGTCGTCCCGCAGCCCGACACGTACGAGAAGGACGTGTCCGCGACGCTGACCAAGGTGGTGCTCGGCGAGGTCGACGCGGCCGTGGTCTACCGGACGGACGTGATCGCGGCCGGCGACGCCGTCGAGGGCGTCGACGTGCCCGAGGACGTCGACGTGGTGAACGACTACCCGGTCGCCGTGCTCGCCGACGCGCCGAACCCCGAGGCCGCCGCCGCGTTCCGGGACCTGGTGCTGTCCGTCGTCGGGGCGGAGGCGCTCGAGGCCGCCGGGTTCGTCGTGAGCTGATGCGCACCCGCCCCCGCGCGCCCGCCGGCCTGCTCGTCCCCGCGGCGCTGGCCGTCGCGCTGCTGGTCCTGCCATTCGTCGCGCTGGTCGTCCGGGCGCCGTGGGGGCGGCTGACGACGACGATCGCCTCGGAGCCGGTGGTCGAGGCGCTGGGGCTGTCCCTGCGCTGCGCGACGGCGGCGACGGCGATCTGCCTGGTCCTCGGCGTGCCGCTCGCGTGGGTGCTTGCCCGCTCCGGGGGGTGGGCGGCCCGGGTGGTGCGCGCGCTGGTCACGGTGCCGCTGGTGCTGCCACCCGTCGTCGGCGGCGTCGCGCTGCTCATGCTGCTCGGGCGGGTCGGGCTGCTCGGCGGGCCGCTGGAGCGGTGGACCGGCGTGACGCTGCCGTTCACGACGCCCGCGGTGGTGATCGCGGAGACGTTCGTGGCGCTGCCGTTCCTGGTGATCGCCGTCGAGGGCACGCTGCGCGGGCTGGACGGCCGCACCGAGGCGGCCGCCGCCACGTTCGGCGCGAGCCCCTGGTACGTGCTGCGCCGGGTCACGCTGCCGCGGGCGCTGCCGGGCATCGTGTCCGGCGCGGTGCTCGCGTTCGCCCGCGCGCTGGGCGAGTTCGGCGCGACGATCACGTTCGCCGGCAACTTCCCGGGCGCGACCCGGACGATGCCGCTGGCGATCTACCTGACGATGGAGAGCGACCCCGAGGCGGCGATCGCGCTGTCGCTGGTGCTCGTCGCGGTCAGCCTGGTCATCCTGCTCGCGCTGCGCGGCCGCTGGCTCACCGGGGTGCGGGCGTGACCGGCCTGCGCGCGCGGCTCGCGGTCCGGCGGGGCGACTTCGCGCTGGACGTGGCGCTCGACGCCGGTCCCGGCGAGGTCGTCGCGCTGGTCGGGGCCAACGGCTCCGGCAAGACCACGGCGCTGCACGCGCTGACCGGCCTGGTGCCCGCCGCCGGCAGCCGGGTCGAGCTCGCCGGCCGGGTCCTCGACGGCGACGGCGTGCACGTGCCGTCCGCCGAGCGGGGGATCGGCACCGTGTTCCAGGACCACCTGCTGGTGCCGCACCTGTCCGCGCTGGAGAACGCGGCGTTCGGGCTGCGCGCCCGCGGGGTGCGTGCGGCGGACGCGCGGACGGAGGCGGCGCGCTGGCTCGACCGGCTCGGGGTCGGCGACCGCGCGGGGCTCCGGGCGGCCCGGCTGTCGGGCGGGCAGTCGCAGCGGGTGGCGCTGGCCCGGGCGCTGGCCGCGCGCCCCCGGCTGCTGCTGCTCGACGAGCCGTTCTCGGCGCTCGACGCGGGCTCCCGGGCGGAGGTGCGCGCGCTGCTCCGGGAGCACCTGGCCGGGGCGGGGGTGCCGGTGCTGCTGGTGTCGCACGACGCGGCCGACCTGGACGGGCTCGCGGACCGGGTGGTGCGGCTGGACCGGGGGCGGGTGGTGGCCCGGGGGGCGACGGCCGCCGGGAGCGCGCCCGGGGCGGCGGACGCGGGTCGGGTGGGGGCCCTGGTCGTCGCGGGTGGCGCGGGCGGCGCGGGCGGCCGAGCACCCGGGCCCGACGCCGGCCCCGCCGCGCGCCTCGGCCCGGTGCTCGACGCCCTCGCGCCGTGGCCCACGGTCCTCCTCGCCGAGCATCCCGGCCCCGCGGCGCCCGACGGCCGGCGTCCGCACGTCCGGCTGCTCCGGGGCGCGGCCGGCGGCGGACCCGTCGCGGCGCTCGCCGCCGGGCTCCGCGCGCTGGGGGACGGCGTGGACGTGGCGGTCGTCGTGCCCGGGGACCGGCCGGGCGCCGTCGCCGCCGTGCCCCGGCTCCTCGCCGCGCTCGCCGAGCACCCGGGGGCCCGCGCCGCGGTCGCGCTCGGCCCCGACGGGCTCCCGCAGCCCCTGCTCGCCGCGTACCGCGCCGCCGCGCTCGCGGACGCCGCCGCGGCGCCCCGCGGGGACGAGCGCTCGGCCCCGCGCGCCGACCCGCTGCTCCGCCTCCGCACCGTCGCCCCCGCCGTGCTGGTCGCGGCGCCGCCCGACGCCGCACTCCCGCGGCGGGCCCCGGGGTCCTAGCCTGGCCGGGTGGAGCCGGAGCCGTCCCTTCCCCCGCTCGTCGAGCCGGGGCCGCCGCTGACGTCCGCCGAGCGCGAGCGCTGGTCGCGGCACCTGCTGCTGCCCGCCCTCGGCGAGCTCGGCCAGCGCCGCCTCCGGGCCGCCCGCGTCTGCGTGGTGGGCGCCGGCGGGCTCGGGGCGCCGGTGCTGCAGTACCTCGCGGCCGCGGGGGTGGGCACGATCGGCGTGGTCGACGCGGACGAGGTCGAGCTGTCGAACCTGCAGCGCCAGGTGGTGCATGGGGTGGCGGACGTCGGACGGCGGAAGGTCGACAGCGCCGCGGAGGCGGTGCACCGGCTCGACCCGGGGGTGCGGGTCGTGACCCACCACGTGCGGCTCGACGCCGGGACGGTGGACCTGCTGGCCGACTACGACGTCGTGGTCGACGGCACCGACAACTTCCCGACCCGGTACCTCGTGGCCGACGCGTGCGCGCGGCTCGGGCTGCCCGAGGTGTGGGGCTCGGTCTTCCGGTTCGACGCGCAGGTGAGCGTGTTCTGGGGCGCGCCGCCCGCCGGGGTGCCCGGGGTGGGGCTGCGGGACCTGTTCCCCGAGCCGCCCGAGCCCGGCACCGTGCCGTCGTGCGCGGAGGGCGGCGTGCTCGGGGCGATGTGCGGCCAGGTCGGGAGCCTGATGGCGACCGAGGTCGTGAAGCTGGTGACCGGGACCGGGCGGCCACTGCTCGGGCGGGTGCTGGTGCTGGACGCGCTCGCGGCCCGGTGGTCGGAGGTGCCGGTGCGGGCCCGGGCGGTGCCGGCGGGCGGGTCGGTCCCCGCGCCCGCCGCGGTCCCCGGCTGCGCCGTCCCCGTGGACGCCCCCGCGGTGCCCCCCGCCGTGCCCCTGGTCGCCCCTCACGAGCTCGCCGCCATGCTCGACCGCCGCGACCGTGGCGCCGAGCCGTTCACGCTGCTCGACGTCCGGGAGGCCGCCGAGCTCGACGTCGTCTCGGTCCCGGGCGCGCTGCACGTGCCGCTGGCGCGGGTGCTCGACGGGTCGGGCCTGGGCGCGGTGCCGGCGGACCGGCCGGTCGTCGTGCTGTGCCGCAGCGGCGTCCGGTCGGAGCAGGCCGCGCTCGCCCTGCTCGCCGCGGGGCGGACCGGCGTCGCGCACGTGGACGGCGGCGTGCTGGGCTGGGTCGACGAGGTGGACCCGACGCTCGCGCGTTATTGACGGCGCCCCGGGGTGGAGCCCGCGCGCCGGGCGCGGTAGACATCGGGGAGCACGACCGACCACGACGCGGAGGAGCCGGGTGACCACGATGCGGTCCGTCGCCGACCACCTCGCCGCCGTCCTCGACCTGGTGGCCCCGCTGCCGGTGGTCGACCTGGCGCCGGGCGCCGCCGCCGGCCACGTGCTCGCGGCCGACCTGCGCGCCGCCGAGCGGCTGCCGCGCTGGGACAGCTCCGCCATGGACGGCTACGCGGTGCGCCGGGCGGACGTCGAGGCCGCGGCGCCGGGGCACCCGGCCACGCTGCCGGTGGTGGCGGACCTGCCGGCCGGGTCGGGCGCCAGGGTGGTCGTCGGACCGGGCACCGCGGCGCGGATCATGACCGGCGCCCCCGTGCCGGAGGGCGCGGACGCGGTCGTCCCCGTCGAGCACACCGACGCCGGCACCGCGACCGTGCGGATCGACCGGGCCCCGGCGCCGGCCGCGCACATCCGCCGGGCGGGGGAGGACGTGGCGGCGGGCGACCTCGTGCTCCGCGCGGGCGCGCTGCTCGGCCCGACGCAGGTCGCGGCCGCCGCGGCGGTGAACGCGGGGACCGTGCGGGTGCACCGGCGCCCCCGGGTCGCGGTGCTGTCGACCGGCTCCGAGCTCGTCCCCGCGGGCACCGCGCTGGCCCACGGCCAGCTGCCCGACTCGAACTCCGTGCTCCTCGCCGCCGCGGCCGCCGCCGCGGGCGCCGAGGTGGTGCGGGTCGGCTCGGTGGCGGACGACCTCGCGCGGCTCGCCGAGGCGCTCGACGAGGCGGGGGCCGGGGCCGACCTGGTCGTCACCTCCGGAGGCGTGTCCGCCGGCGCCTACGACGTGGTGAAGGAGCTGCTGCGCGCGCAGGGCGTCGGGTTCGGGCCCGTGGCGATGCAGCCCGGCAAGCCGCAGGGTGCGGGGCGCCTGGCCGACGGGACGCCGGTGCTCTGCCTGCCCGGCAACCCCGTGAGCGCGCACGTGTCCGCGGAGCTGTTCGTGCGGCCCGCGATCCGCCGGCTGCGCGGGCTGACCGGCGCGGGCCGCCCGGAGGTCGAGGCGGTCGCGGACGACGCCTGGACGCCCCCGGCCGGCCGCGACCAGTACATGCCGGTCGCCCTGACCGCGGACGGCGACGTGCTGCGGGCCCGGCGCGCCGCGTCCGGGGGGTCGGGTTCCCACCTCGTGGCCGGTCTGGCAGGGTCGGACGGGCTGGCCGTGGTGCCGGCGGGCGCCGGCGCCGTGGAGCGCGGCGCGACCCTGCGGATCCTGAGGACGGACACGTGACCCAGCCCTTCGGCCACCTCGACGACGCGGGCCGCGCCCGGATGGTGGACGTGACCGCCAAGCAGCCGACGGTGCGCGCGGCGACCGCCGAGGGCCGGGTGCGGTGCCCGGCCCACGTCGTCGCGGCGCTGCGCGCGGGCGACGTGCCCAAGGGCGACGTCCTGGCCGTGGCGCGGGTGGCCGGCATCGCCGCCGCCAAGCGCACGCCGGACCTGCTGCCGCTCGCGCACGTCATCGGCGTGCACGGCGTGGTCGTCGACCTGGAGGTCACCGACGACGGCGTCGACCTGACCGCCACGGTCCGGACCGCCGACCGCACCGGGGTCGAGATGGAGGCGCTCACCGCGGTGTCCGTCGCCGCGCTCGCCGTCGTCGACATGGTGAAGGGCCTCGACCGGGGCGTCTCGATCGAGGGCGTCCGGGTCGTCGCCAAGTCCGGCGGGCGGTCCGGCGACTGGCGCCGGGAGGACCCGTGACCGTGCTCGACGCGCTCGTCCTCGCGGGCGGGCAGGGGCTGCGGCTCGGCGGGGTGGTCAAGGCCGAGGTGCCGGTGGCCGGGCGCGCCCTGCTCGACCGGGCGCTCGACGCGACCGCCGGCGCGCGCCGGGTCGTCGTCGTCGGGCCCGACGCGCTCGCGCGTCCCGGGGTCGGCACCACGCTGGAGGACCCGCCCGCGGGCGGACCCGCGGCGGGGGTGGCGGCCGGGCTGCGCGCGCTCGACGCGGGTCCCGCGCCGCTCGCGGACCGGGTGCTGGTGCTGGCGTGCGACATGCCGCTCGCCGCGCCCGCGGTGCCCGGCCTGCACCGCGCCCTGGACGCCGACCCCGGTGCCGACGGGGCGGTGCTCGTGGACGCGGACGGGTACCCGCAGCCGCTGGCCGGCGTGTACCGCGCGGACGCCCTGCGCGCGGCGGTCCGGGCGCGGGAGGCCGACGGCGGCGTGCACGGCCGCTCGGTGCGGCGCCTGGTCGCCGGGCTGCGGCTGGTCGGCCTCGAGGGGTCGGCCGACGCGGCCCGGGACGCGGACACCTGGGAGGCGGTGGCCGCGCTCGAGCGGTCGCTGACGGACGCCGGCCCGCCGGGCCGGCCGGGCACGGGGGAGGGACCCGGATGAGCACGGACCGTCACGAGCCGGCCGGCGAGGACCTGGAGCGCTGGGTCGCGGCGCAGGCGGCGGCGCTCGGCGTGGACCCGTCGGCGGTCGACGTCGACCGGGTGCTCGACCTGGCGCGCGAGGTCGCGCACGGCGTCGGGCGGCCCGCGGTGCCGCTGACCGGGTTCCTCGCCGGCTACGCGGTGGGCGCGGGCTCGGGGGACCGCGCGGCGCTGGAGCGGGTGCTCGCGCGGCTGACCGCCGCGGCCCGGACGTGGGGCGACGACGACCCGGGGACGGGGGCGCCGTGATCACGGTGCGCTACTTCGCGGCCGCCGCCGAGGCGGCCGGCACCGCGGCGGAGCAGCTGGACGCGGGCACCGCGGGCGAGCTCCGCGCGGCGCTCGCGGACCGGCACGGCGCGGAGCTGGAGCGGGTGCTCGGGCGGTGCGCGCTCCTGCACGACGGCCGGCGGCTCGACGACCCGGGCAGCCCGCTGGCCGCGGGCGGGGTGGTCGACGTGCTGCCGCCGTTCGCGGGTGGCTGAGCGGGCGCCGAGGCCCGGCCGCGCGACGCGTCAGCCCCCGATCGCGCTCATCGGCCGGTCCGGCTGCAGGAAGCCCGGGTCGTCGATGTCGTGCCCCGCCCGCTTGCCCGCGAGGCACGCCCGGAACGCCGCCGCCAGCGCCCGGTCGTCGGCCCCCGAGCGCAGCAGCGCGCGCAGGTCCGTCTCGGTCCGCGCGAACAGGCACGCGCGCAGCTGCCCGTCCGCGGTGAGCCGCACCCGGTCGCACGACCCGCAGAACGGGGCCGTCACGGAGGCGATCACCCCGACGGTCGCCGGGCCGCCGTCGACCAGCCACCGCTCGGCGGGGGCCGAGCCCCGCCCGGGGAGCTCGGTCAGCGCGAACCGGGTGCGCAGCGCGGCGAGGATCTCGGCCTGGGTCACCATGTCCGTCCGCTGCCAGGTGTGGCCGGCGTCCAGCGGCATCTGCTCGATGAACCGCATCTCGTAGCCGCGCTCGACGGCGAACTCGGTCAGCGCGACGACCTCGTCGTCGTTCACGCCGCGCATCGCGACCGCGTTGAGCTTGACCGGGTGCAGCCCCGCCGCGTCCGCCGCGGCGATGCCGGCGAGCGCCTGCGGCAGCCGGTCGCGGCGGGTCAGGCGCGCGAAGCGCTCGCGGTCCAGGGTGTCGATGCTGATGTTGACCCGCGCGAGGCCGGCGTCGGCCAGCGGCCCCGCGAGGCCGGCCAGCCGGAGGGCGTTCGTGGTGATCGAGACCTCGGGCGGCCCCTCGGCGCCCTCGAGGGCGGCGACCCGGCGCACCACGTCCACCACGTCCGGGCGGAGCAGCGGCTCGCCCCCGGTCAGGCGCACCTCGCGGACGCCGAGCCCGACGGCGACGCCCGCCACGCGGACGATCTCGTCCGTGCTGAGCATCGTGGTGCCGGCCAGCCAGGGGACGCCGTCCGCCGGCATGCAGTACGTGCAGCGCAGCTGGCAGCGGTCGGTCAGCGAGACCCGCAGGTCGCGGTGCACCCGGCCGAACCGGTCGACCAGCGGGCCGCCGGCGTCGGCGGCGCCGCCCCGGCCCCCGGTCACGCCGACCCCACCCACACGTGCGACCCGTCGGCGAGCAGCTGCCGCTTCCACACGGGCAGCTCCGCCTTGACCCGCTCGACCAGCACCCGGCACGCGTCGAACGCCGGCGCCCGGTGCGCGGTGCTGACGGCCGCGACGACCGAGGTGCCGCCCACCTCCAGCCGGCCGACCCGGTGCGACACCGCGACGCCGAGCACGTCGGGCCCCGCGGCGACCTCCGCCGCGATCCGGGCCAGGACCGCCTCCGCGTCGGGGTGCGCCGAGTACTCGAGCGCGACCACCGGTCCGTCCGCCTCGGGGTCGTGGTCGCGGACCCGGCCGACGAACGTCGCGACGGCGCCGGACCGCGCGTCGTCGAGGACCGCGAGGTGGGCGGCCAGGTCGAGCGGTTCCGCCGTCAGCCGGGCGTGGATCATCCGTGCGCTCCTCCGTCGAGCTGGTCGAGCAGGTGGCCGAGCAGCGGCACCAGCACGGCGAGCCCCTGCTCGACGCCCGCCGGGCTCCCGGGGAGGTTGACCACCAGCGCGCCCTCGGCGGTCACGCCCGCGAGCCCGCGGGACAGCACCGCGGTGGCGACGTGCGCCTCGCCGTGCCGGCGCAGCGCCTCGGCGAGGCCGGGGAGCTCGCGCGCGAGCAGCGGCCGGGTGCCCTCGGGCGTCGCGTCCCGCGGCCCGACGCCGGTGCCGCCGCTGGTCACCACCACGCGCGCGCCCCCGGCGACGGCGGCGCGGATCGCCGCGGCGACGGGGTCTGCCCCGTCCGGCACCACCGCGGGGTCGCCGACGTCGAGCCCGGCGGCGCGCAGCAGGTCGGCCGCGAGCGGCCCGGAGCGGTCGGTCGTCTCCCCGCGGGCGCACCGGTCGGAGGCGACCACGACCGCGCCGCGTCCGGCCGGCCGGGCCGCGCGGTGACCGGCCGCCGCACCCGGCCGCGCGCCGTCGTGGCCCACCACCTCGCCGTGCAGCATGGTCCCCCCGTGGCGTCCCGGTCGGCGCGGCGTCGGCGCCGCCCTCGCGACGCTACCCGCGGCCGGGGCGCCCGACCAGACGACGTCGCCGTGGAAAACCGCGCGGCGGAACCGGGGGTGGACCCCCGCGGCGGGCGGCGTGATACTCGGCGCCATGCCGGCCCGTCCCGCCCCCGCCGCAGCCGCGCTCGGCTCGCGGAGCCGGGTCGTGCTGCTGCACCTGCTGCAGCGGGCGGGCGGCGACGTCGCGGTGGAGGACCTCGCCCGCGGGGCCGGGGTGCACGTCAACACCGCCCGCGAGCACCTCGAGCGGCTCGCCGCGTCGGGCTTCGTCGCGCGGACGACCGAGCGCCGGACCACCCGCGGCCGGCCGCGGGTCCTCTACCGCTGCGTCGAGCGCCCGGCCGGCGCGGGCCTCGACGAGCGGCTGCGGGCCCGGCTGCTCGAGGACGCCGCCGGCACGGACGACGGCGCCGTCCCCGACGCCTGCCGCCCCCAGCTCGCGGCGCTGGAGGTGCACCTCGAGGAGGTCGGCCTCGACCCGGTGGTGGAGCCCGAGCCGCTGGCGGTCGGCCTGCACCGGTGCCCGTTCGCCGACCTCGCCCGCGAGCGCACCGCCGAGGTGTGCGGCGTCCACCTGGGGCTGATCCGCGGGGTGCTCGCGGCGTGCGGCGGCCCGCTCACCGCGGAGCGCCTGGAGCCGTTCGTCGAGCCGGACCGCTGCCGGCTGCACCTCGGGCTCCGGCCGGCGGCGGGCGGCGCCGCGACCGAGCGCCCCGACGCCGGTCCGGGCGAGGGGCCTGCCCCGGAGGCCGCGACCCGCTAGCCTCGCCGGTGAGACGTGCGTCACACCCTCGGGTCAGGATTTGTCACGGCGATCCGCGGTTGGCCCCGGCGGGCGTGCTCGGTTGACTGGCGCGACAGGGGTGCTCCGGCGGCGCGACGAGGCGGCGCGGGGTGGTGCGAAGGAGACCGCATGAGCCGTTTCGACCCGCAGGTGGACCTGGCGCGCTGGGACCCGGAGCGCGAGGAGGCCTGGGACCGGCGGTTCGCCTGGCGCACGCTCTGGGTGACGACCTACAACCTGACGCTCGCCTTCTGCGTCTGGTACCTGGTCAGCGCGATCGCGCCGCGGCTGAACGACATCGGCTTCGACCTCACCAAGGGCCAGCTCTACTGGCTGGTCGCGGTGCCCGGCCTCGCCGGCGGGCTCCTGCGCATGGTCTACATGTTCCTGCCGCCGATCGTCGGCACCCGCACCCTGGTCGGCGGCACCGCGACCCTCATGCTGATGCCGATGCTCGGCTGGACCATCGCGGTCCGGGACGCCACCACGCCGTACTGGGTGCTGATCTTCCTCGCCGCGGCGGCCGGCATCGGCGGCGGCGCGTTCTCGGGGTTCATGCCCTCGACCAGCTACTTCTTCCCGAGGCGGCTGTCCGGCACCGCCCTCGGCCTGCAGGCCGGCATCGGCAACTTCGGCGTCAGCCTCATCCAGTTCCTCACGCCCTGGGTCGTCGGCTTCGGCCTGCTCGGCACGGCGGCGCTGACCCCGCAGCAGACCACGACCGGCGGGGACCTCTGGCTGCACAACGCCGGGCTCGTGCTGGTGCCGTGGGTGGTGCTCGGCGGCGTGCTCGCGGCCGTGCTGCTGCGCCGGGTCCCGGTGCAGGCGAACATCCGGCAGCAGCTCGACATCTTCCGGGAGAAGCACACCTGGGTGATGACGGCGATCTACCTGATGACGTTCGGCGCCTTCAGCGGGTTCGCCGCCCAGTTCGGGCTGATCATCACCAACGAGTACGGCGGCTTCGAGAACCCGCCCGACCCGCTCGCGTTCGCGTTCCTGGGGCCGCTGATCGGCTCGGTGGTGCGGGCGGCGCTCGGTCCGCTGTGCGACCGGTACGGCGGCGCGGTCTTCACGCTGATCTCGGGGATCGGCATGACCGTCAGCACCGTCGTCACGGCCTTCTACCTGTCGCCGACGGACCGCGGGCAGTTCACCGGGCTGCTGCTCGGCATGCTCGCGATCTTCTTCTTCGCCGGGATGGGCAACGCCGGCACCTTCAAGCAGATGCCGATGATCTTCCCCCAGCGCCAGGCGGGCGGGGTCATCGGGTTCACCGCCTCCGTCGCGGCCTTCGGGCCGTTCCTGGTCGGCATCGCGCTGTCGATGATGGCGCCGCGGACCTTCTTCATCGGCTGCGTCGTGTACTTCGCCCTCTGCACGGCGCTCACCTGGTGGTACTACGCGCGGCCCGGCGCCGAGAAGCCGAGCTGACCCGTCCGACCGAGGAGCAGCCCCCGTGAACGCACCCGACCCCGCCCCGCTCGCCCCGGGGCTCGACACGCCCGCCTCGGACGCCCTGCTCCGCCTGGGGCGGCACCTGCGCCGGGGCGAGGTGTCGCCCGACCTGCGCACGCTCTACCAGCAGGGCGGCCGGGACGCCGACACCTTCTACCGGGACCGGTGGAGCCACGACAAGGTCGTCCGGTCGACGCACGGCGTCAACTGCACCGGGTCGTGCTCGTGGAAGGTCTACGTCAAGGACGGGATCATCACCTGGGAGTCCCAGGAGACCGACTACCCGTCCGTGGGCCCCGACCGGCCGGAGTACGAGCCCCGCGGCTGCCCGCGCGGCGCCGCGTTCAGCTGGTACACCTACTCGCCGACCCGGGTCCGGTACCCCTACGTCCGCGGGCGGCTGCTGGAGCTGTACCGGGACGCGAGGCGCCGGGCCGGCGGCGACCCGGTCGCGGCGTGGGCGAGCATCGTGGACGACCCGGAGGTCTCCCGCCGGTACAAGGAGGTCCGCGGCAAGGGCGGCCTGGTCCGCGCGAGCTGGGACGAGGCGATCGAGATCGTCGCCGCGGCGCAGGTGCACACCATCCGCACCTACGGCCCGGACCGGGTGGCCGGGTTCTCGCCGATCCCCGCGATGTCGATGGTGTCGCACGGCGCCGGCGCCCGGTACCACTCGCTCATCGGGGCGCCGATGCTGTCGTTCTACGACTGGTACGCCGACCTGCCCGTCGCGTCGCCGCAGGTCTTCGGCGACCAGACGGACGTCCCGGAGTCGGGCGACTGGTGGGACGCTGGCTACCTCGTCATGTGGGGCTCGAACCTGCCGGTGACCCGGACCCCGGACGCGCACTGGATGGCGGAGGCGCGGTACCGCGGGCAGAAGGTCGTGGCCGTCGCGCCGGACTACGCGGACAACGTGAAGTTCGCGGACGAGTGGCTGGCCGCCGCGCCCGGGACCGACGGCGCGCTGGCGATGGCCATGGGCCACGTGATGCTCCGGGAGTTCCACGTCGAGCGGCAGGTGCCGTACTTCACCGACTACGTGAAGCGGTACACCGACCTGCCGTTCCTGGTCCGGCTCGACGAGACGGCCGACGGCGTCGTCCCGGGCAAGTTCCTCACCGCGGCCGACCTGCCCGGCGCCGAGGCGACCGGCGAGCACGCGGCGTTCAAGACCGTCCTGGTGGACCGGGTGACGGGCGCGCCGGTGGTCCCGGGCGGGTCGCTCGGGTTCCACTACGGCGAGGCGGGCGCCGGGCGGTGGAACCTCGACCTCGGGGAGGTCGACCCGCTGCTGACGATGGCCGACGACCCGGCCGGCGAGGGCGCCGTCGCGGTGGTGCTGCCGCGGTTCGACACGCTCGACGGCGCGGCGGCGACCGTCACCCGCGGCGTGCCGGTCCGCCGGGTCGGCGGGCACCTCGTGACCACGGTGTTCGACCTGGTCCTCGCGCAGTACGGCGTGGGCCGGCCCGGGCTGCCGGGGCAGTGGCCGACCGGCTACGACGACGCCGACTCGCCGTGCACCCCCGCGTGGCAGGAGCAGTTCACCGGCGTGCCCGCGGCGAAGGCGGAGCGGATCGGCCGGGAGTTCGCGGCGAACGCGGAGGAGTCCCGGGGCCGGTCGATGATCGTGATGGGCGCCGGGACCAACCACTGGTTCCACTCCGACACCATCTACCGCGCGTTCCTCACCCTGACGACGCTGACGGGCTGCCAGGGCGTGAACGGCGGCGGCTGGGCGCACTACGTCGGGCAGGAGAAGGTCCGGCCGGTCACCGGCCACGGCATGTACGCCAACGCGCTCGACTGGGGCCGGCCGGCCCGGACGATGATCCAGACCGCGTACTGGTACCTCAACACCGACCAGTTCCGGTACGACCCGTTCTCCGCCGACACCCTCGCGGCGGCCGCGCCGGGCACCGGGGGCCGGTTCACGGGGCGCACCACCGCCGACCTGATCGCGCAGTCCGCCCGGCTGGGCTGGATGCCGTCGTACCCGACGTTCGACCGCAACCCGCTGGACCTCGCCGACGAGGCCGAGCGCGCCGGGCGGCCCGTGACCGAGACGATCCCGGAGCAGCTGCGGTCCGGGGACCTGCGGTTCGCGGCGGAGGACCCGGACGCCCCCGAGAACTTCCCGCGGGTGCTGACCGTCTGGCGCGCGAACCTGCTCGGCAGCTCCGCGAAGGGCAACGAGTACTTCCTGCACCACCTGCTCGGCACCGACTCGAACCTCCGCGCCGACGAGGCCCCGCCCGGCGACCGGCCGCGGGACGTGGTCTGGCGGGAGGACGCCCCGTCCGGGAAGCTCGACCTGCTCGTCGCCCTGGACTTCCGGATGACCAGCACGACGATCTACTCCGACGTCGTGCTGCCGGCCGCGACCTGGTACGAGAAGCACGACCTCAACACGACGGACATGCACCCGTTCGTGAACTCGTTCAGCCCCGCGATCCCGCCGCCGTGGCAGACGCGCACCGACTTCGACGCCTTCCACACCCTGGCGCGCCGGTTCAGCGAGCTCGCCGCCGAGCACCTCGGGGTACGCCGCGACGTCGTCGCCGTGCCGCTCACGCACGACACCCCGGACGAGCTCGCGACCCCGCACGGCCGGGTGCTCGACTGGAAGGACGGGGAGTGCGAGCCGGTGCCGGGCCGGACGATGCCGAAGCTGGTCGTGGTCGAACGGGACTACCCGGCGGTCGCGGCCCGGATGGCGGCGCTCGGGCCGGTGGTCGACACGCTCGGCACCACCACCAAGGGCGTCACGTTCGACGTGACGGCGGAGGTGGAGCTGCTCGGCCGGGTCAACGGCGTCGTCCGCGGCGGACCGGCCGCGGGCCGGCCGTCGCTGGCCCGGGACGTCGACGCCTGCGAGGCGATCCTCGCGCTGTCCGGCACCACCAACGGCCGGCTCGCGGTGCAGGGCTTCCACACCCTCGAGGCGCGCACCGGACGGCCCCTCGCCGACCTGGCCGAGGAGCACGAGGGCAAGCGGGTGAGCTTCCGGGACACCCAGCAGGAGCCGGTGCCGGTGATCACCTCCCCGGAGTGGTCCGGCTCCGAGACGGGCGGCCGGCGGTACTCGCCGTTCACGATCAACGTCGAGCGGCTGAAGCCCTGGCACACGCTCACCGGCCGGCAGCACCTCTACCTCGACCACGACTGGATGACCGAGCTCGGGGAGAACCTGCCGGTGTTCCGGCCACCGCTCGACATGAACCGGCTGTTCGACGAGCCGCTGCTCGGCGGACCGGGCGGCGCGCGGGACGGCGGGGTGGGCGTCACGGTGCGGTACCTGACCCCGCACAACAAGTGGTCGATCCACTCCGAGTACCAGGACAACCTGTTCATGCTGTCGCTGTCCCGCGGCGGTCCGACGATCTGGATGAGCGACCGGGACGCCGCGACCATCGGCGTGGCGGACAACGACTGGGTCGAGGCGGTCAACCGCAACGGCGTCGTCGTGGCCCGGGCGGTGGTCTCGCACCGGATGCCCGCGGGCACGGTCTACATGCACCACGCGCAGGACCGGCTGATCGACGTGCCGCTCACCGAGACCACCGGGCGGCGCGGCGGCATCCACAACTCGCTGACCCGGCTGCTCATCAAGCCGACCCACCTGGTCGGCGGCTACGCGCAGCTGTCCTACGCGTTCAACTACCTCGGTCCGACCGGCAACCAGCGCGACGAGGTCACGGTCGTCCGCCGCCGCAGCCAGGAGGTGCAGTACTGATGCGAGTCATGGCGCAGATGGCGATGGTGATGAACCTCGACAAGTGCATCGGGTGCCACACCTGCTCGGTCACGTGCAAGCAGGCGTGGACGAACCGCGCGGGCACCGAGTACGTCTGGTTCAACAACGTCGAGACCCGGCCCGGCCAGGGCTACCCGCGCGGCTACGAGGACCAGGAGCGCTGGGAGGGTGGCTGGACGCTGAACCGCCGCGGCCGGCTCCAGCTCAGGGCCGGCGGGCGGCTGAAGAACCTGCTGACGATCTTCGCCAGCCCCAAGCAGCCGTCGATCGACGCGTACTACGAGCCGTGGACCTACGACTACGACCGGCTGACGTCGGCGCCGCTGCAGGAGCACAGCCCGGTCGCCCGGCCGAAGTCGCTCCTGACCGGCCAGGACATGCAGGTGCGGTGGTCCGCCAACTGGGACGACGACCTGGGCGGCGGCCCGACGCTGACGGCGGCGGACCCGGTGCTGCAGAAGGTCTCGGACAAGGTGCGGCTCGAGTTCGAGCAGACCTTCATGTTCTACCTGCCGCGGATCTGCGAGCACTGCCTCAACCCGTCCTGCGCCGCGTCCTGCCCGTCGGGCGCGATCTACAAGCGGGCGGAGGACGGCATCGTCCTGGTCGACCAGGACAAGTGCCGCGGCTGGCGCAAGTGCGTCACCGGGTGCCCGTACAAGAAGGTCTACTTCAACCACCGCACCGGCAAGGCGGAGAAGTGCACGTTCTGCTTCCCGCGCATCGAGGTCGGCCTGCCGACGGTGTGCTCCGAGACGTGCGTCGGCCGGCTGCGGTACCTCGGGCTGGTGCTCTACGACGCCGACCGCGTGCTGGCCGCGGCGAGCGAGCCGGACGAGCAGCGGCTGCTCGCCGCCCAGCGCGAGGTCCTGCTCGACCCGCGCGACCCGGAGGTGGTCCGGGAGGCCGAGCGCGCGGGCATCCCGCGCGACTGGGTGGAGGCGGCCCAGCGGTCGCCGGTGTGGCGGCTGATCCACGACTACGAGGTGGCGCTCCCGCTGCACCCCGAGTACCGCACGATGCCGATGGTCTGGTACATCCCGCCGCTGTCGCCGGTCGTCGACGTGGTGGCCGAGACGGGCGAGGACGCCGAGGGCGCGGGCAACCTGTTCGCCGCGATCGACGCCCTGCGGATCCCGGTCGAGTACCTGGCCGAGCTGTTCACCGCGGGCGACACCGCCCCGGTCACCGCGGTGCTCCGCCGGCTGGCGGCCATGCGGTCCTACATGCGCGACCTGAACATGGGCCGCGCGGGCGACCCGGACATCCCCGCGGGCGTCGGGATGGACGAGGCGGAGATGCGGGAGATGTACCGGCTGCTGGCGATCGCCAAGTACGACGAGCGGTACGTCATCCCGACCGCGCACGCCGAGCAGGCGCACCAGCTGGAGGAGCTCGCCACCGAGTGCGCCCTCGACTACGACGGCGGACCGGGGATGGGCGGGTCCGGGCCGTTCGGCGAGGGGTCGGGCGGCGCGTTCCGGAACGACCCGGTCGCGGTGGAGACCTTCCACATGCTCCAGCAGCGGCAGACGGCGGACACCGTGGCCGACCCGTCGAGCCGGCGGGCGCGGGTGAACCTGCTCAACTGGGACGGGAAGGGCGCGCCCGAGGGGATGTTCCCGCCGCGGGCGGACGACCCGGGGGAGCCGGGCCCGGACGCCGGGCCGCCCGCGGACCCGCGCGCGCCCGGGGCGGGTGCCCCGTGAACCGCGTCGAGCGGGCGGCCACCGCGCGGCGCCTCGCCACCCGCGAGCACGCGGTCGCCCACCGCGCCGCCGCGCTGCTGCTCGACTACCCGACCGACGACCTGGTGGCGCTGCTGCCCGCCGTCCGGGCCGCGCTCGACGAGGTGCGGCCGGAGGTCGCCGACCCGTTGCGCCGGGTCGCCGACCACCTCGGCGCCCGCCCGGTCGCGGAGCTCGCCGTCGACTACGTCGCCACCTTCGACCTGAGGCGCCGGTGCAGCCCGTACCTGACCTACTACGCGTACGGCGACACCCGGCGCCGCGGCGTCGCGCTGGTCGAGGTCACCCGGGCGCTGCGGCGCGCCGGGTTCGAGGTCGCCGACGGCGAGCTGCCCGACCACCTGGCGGTCGTGCTCGAGCTGTGCGGCGCCGGCGATGCCGACGGCCGCGCAGCCGGCATCGGCCTGCTGCTCGCGCACCGCGCCGGCGTCGAGCTGCTGCGGCTCGCGCTCCTGGACGCCCGGTCCCCGTGGGCCGACGTCCTGGTCGCGGTGTCCGCCACCCTGCCGCCCCTCGGCGGCGACGACCGGGAGGCCGTCGCCCGGCTCGCCGCCGAGGGCCCGCCCGACGAGGACGTCGGCCTCGACGGCTACCCCGGACCGCAGCCCGTCACGATCGGAGCCCGCCCATGACCTCCACCCGCGACGTGCTGCTCTGGGTCGTCGTGCCCTACGTCTGCCTGGCCGTGTTCGTGCTCGGGCACGTCTGGCGGTACCGGTACGACAAGTTCGGCTGGACCACCCGGTCCTCCCAGCTCTACGAGCGCCGGCTGCTGCGCTGGGCCAGCCCGCTGTTCCACTTCGGCATCCTCGCCGTGTTCCTCGGGCACGTGATGGGCCTCGGCATCCCGAAGTCCTGGACCCGGGCGGTCGGGATGAGCGACGAGGTCTACCACGCGCTGGCGATCAGCATCGGGGCCGTCGCCGGGGTGTGCACCCTGGTCGGGCTGGTGCTGCTGATCTACCGGCGCCGGACCGTCGGGCCGGTGTTCCGCGCGACGACCCGCATGGACAAGGTGATGTACCTGGTGCTGGCGGTCGTGATCGCGCTCGGGATGTGGAACACCGTCGCGGGGTCGATCCTCAACCTCGGCGGGCACTACGACTACCGCGAGGGCGTCTCGGTGTGGTTCCGCGGCATCTTCCGGTTCGACCTGCACCCGGAGCTCATGGCCGACGCGCCGCTCGGGTTCCAGCTGCACGGCATGGCGGCGATGCTGCTGTTCGCGCTGTGGCCGTTCACCCGGCTGGTGCACGTGTTCAGCGTCCCGCTCGGCTACCTGTGGCGGCCGTACGTCGTGTACCGCTCCCGCCCGGACCGCCTGGGCGCGCGCCCGAGCCGCCCGGGGTGGGAGGGCGTCCAGGCGGGCGACCGCCCGCGCGCGGGCCGCCGCTGACGGGGACGCGCACGCGGGCGGCCCGCCTCAGGCGGGCAGCTCCGCCCGGCGCCGCATCCGCCCGTCGGCACCCAGCTCGACCACCGCGTCCACCCCGATCCGCTCCAGGAACGGCCGGTCGTGGCTCACCACCAGCAGCGCCCCGCGGTACGCGTCGAGCGCCTCCGCGAGCTGCGCGACGCTCGCGAGGTCGAGGTTGTTCGTCGGCTCGTCGAGCACCAGCAGCTGCGCGGGCGGGTCGGCGAGCAGCAGCCGGGCGAGCGCGACCCGGAACCGCTCGCCGCCGGACAGCGTGCGCACCGGCCGGTCGACCGCGTCGCCGCGCAGCAGCAGCCGGGCGAGCTGGTTCCGCAGCGTGCCCGGCGGCGTGCCCGGCGCGACGGCCTGCACCGCGGCGAGCGCGCCCGCCTCGTCGTCCAGGCCGTCGAGCCGCTGCGGCAGGTACCCGACGGCGCCGGTCAGCAGCCGGCCGTGCGGGCGGCCGGGCGCGGGCGCGGTCCCGCGGACCAGCTGCTCCAGCAGCGTGGTCTTGCCCGTGCCGTTCGCCCCGACGAGCGCGACGCGCTCCGGCCCCTGCACCACGAGCGTCCCCCCGGCGTCCGCGAGCTCGGCGATCCGGCGCCCGCGCGGCACGTCGGGGTCGGGCAGCACGAGCCGGATGTGCTCGTCGTCCCGCACCCGGGCGTCGGCGGCGTCGACCGCCGTCTGCGCCGCGCGGACCCGGTCGTCGAGCGTGGACCGCAGGGCGCCGGCGGAGTGCTGCGCCCGGCTGGCCCGGTTGCCCGCGAGGATCTTCGGGATGCCGCCGTCCCGCTGGGTCGCGCGGGCGGTCCGGGCCCGGCGGACGAGGGTCGTCTCGGCCTCGGCGCGCTGCCGCTTCTCCGCCCGGAGCGCCTGCTGCGCGGACCGGGCGGCCTGCTCCGCCGCCGCCTGCTCGGCCTCCCGGTGCTCCTGCCACGCGCGGTACGTCCCGCCGAACGTCTCCAGGGTGCCGCCGTGCAGCTCGGCGATCCGGTCGACGTGCTCCAGCAGCTCCAGGTCGTGGCTGACGACGACGAGCGTCCCCGGCCACTGGTCGACGAGCTCGGCGAGCCGCGCGCGGGTGGGGCGGTCGAGGTTGTTGGTCGGCTCGTCGAGCAGCGTCACGGGCGTGCGGCGCAGGCGCAGGCCGGTGACCGCGATCAGCATCGCCTCGCCGCCGGACACCTCCGCCACCCGCCGGCCGAGGTCGCCGGCCGAGAACCCCAGGGCGTGCAGCGCCTCGTCGGCGCGGGCCTCGATGTCCCAGTCGTCGCCGACGACGTCGAAGTGGCGCTGGTCCACGTCGCCGGACTCGATCGCGCGGAGCGCCGCGAGCGTGCGGTCGACGCCGAGCAGCTCCGCGACCGTGGCGTCCCGGGCGAGCGTGAGCGTCTGGGGGAGGTAGCCGACCTCACCGGCGACCTCGACCGCGCCCGACGTGGGCGTCAGCAGGCCGGCGACGAGCCGCAGCAGCGTGGACTTGCCGGAGCCGTTGCGGCCGACCAGCCCGGTGCGGCCGGGGGTGAACGTGCCGTCGACGCGGTCCAGGGCGAGGGTGCCGTCGGGCCACTCGAGGGTGACGGCGCGCAGGGTGACGGAGGGGGACGGGGACATGGGCGTGCTCTTCTCTCCCTCGCGTGCCGCGGTGCGGGGCGGGGGCGGGCGTGGTCGGCTCGGGCGGCCGGTCCCCGGGTGCGCGGCGGGCGCGGGCCGGGGCGGCGCGGCGCCGGAGGGCGCGGGGGCTCGTCGCCGCGCGGTCGACGCCCTCGGCGGGCGGACCGGCGCTGCGCGTCGGACGACGGGGCGAGCCACCGGCGGTCCGGTGGCTAGGCTCTGTCGACCTCGATCGTCTCCACGCCGGTGACCGTAGCAAGGTGCCGCCGCCTGCCGCCTCCGGTTTTCCGACGCAGAGCGCCCCGCACGCGACGAGCCCCCGCCCCGGCGGGGTCCGCGGGGACGGGGGCTCGCGTCGAGCACGGGGCCGGGGTCAGACCGCCACGGGCGTCCGCGGCGCGCCGTCGCCGTCCGCCTGCGCCTGCTCCTCGGCCACGACCCGGCGGTACGCCGCCAGCTCCGGGTACAGCTCGGTCCCGGTGAGGGGGTTG
>Ga0164306_10000257_pt1 | contig 20511 bp, 13 predicted proteins | sample Whisoiple_242_MG_FD_110213 | JGI IMG/M metagenome (GOLD analysis project Ga0164306, IMG submission 110213) | Soil microbial communities amended with fresh organic matter from upstate New York, USA - Whitman soil sample_242_MG | ecosystem: Environmental > Terrestrial > Soil > Unclassified >... | reverse complement strand
GCTTGGCGCGACGGGTGCAATGCTGATTGGTACCGTCATCGACGAGCTGGAGCGCACCGGCAAGCAGACCGCGCTTGTGACGCTCTGCATCGGCGCCGGCATGGGCACCGCGACGATCATCGAGCGCGTCTAAGCAACAGCGGAGCCAGTCATGAACCTCAAGAACTTCTGCTTCGAGACCGATGCCGACGGCATTGCGCTTCTGACCTGGGATATGCCCGGCCGGGCGATGAACGTGATCAATCCCGAATTCATTGCCGAACTCGATCAGGTGATCGACAAAGTCGCGTCCGACGCCGCGATCAAGGGCTGCGTCGTCACGTCGGGCAAGGACACGTTTTCCGCCGGCGCCGATCTCACGATGATGCAATCGGGCGCGAGCGAATACGCGAAGGCGCGCAAGGAGCACGGCGAAGAAGAGGCGATGCGCCGCTTCGTCGACTTAGCCGGCACAGTCTCGCGGCTCTATCGCAAGCTCGAGACCAGCGGCAAGCCATGGGCGGCGGCAATCAACGGCACCTGCCTCGGCGGCGGCTTCGAACTCGCGCTCGCCTGCCATTATCGCGTAATGTCGGATGCCGATTCGACGCATGTCGGCCTGCCGGAAATCAAGGTGGGTCTGTTCCCGGGCGCCGGCGGCACGCAACGCGTACCGCGGCTGATGCAGACCGGCGACGCGCTGCAGATGCTGTTCAAGGGCGAGCAGATCAGGCCCGCCGCGGCGCTGAAGATGAATCTCGTCCACGCCGTTGCGCCGGCGGCCGAAATCGTCGGCAAGGCCAAGGAATGGATCAAAGCCGGCGGTAAAGGCGTCGCGCCGTGGGATGAGAAGAGTTTCAAACTGCCCTCCGGCAAAGTTTTCTCGCCAACCGGCATGATGACCTGGCCAGCGGCCAACGCCCTCTACCGCCGCGAGACGATGGACAATTACCCGGCGGCGAAGGCGATCCTCAACTGCGTCTTTGGGGGCCTGCAGTTGTCGATGGACCAGGCGCTGAATGTCGAGACGCGCTGGTTTGCGAAAATCCTGCGCTCGCCGGAAGCAAGGGCGATGATCCGCTCGCTATTCCTGTCGATGGGCGAGCTCAACAAGGGCGCGCGCCGGCCGAAGAACGTACCGGCAACGAATCTCCGCAAAGTTGGCGTGCTCGGCGCCGGCTTCATGGGCGCGGGCATCGCCTACGTCACGGCGCAGGCCGGCATGGATGTCGTGCTGATCGATCGCGATCAGGCAAGCGCCGACAAGGGCAAGGACTATTCGAACAAGCTCATCTCAGCTCAGATCATGAAGGGGCGCGCCAAATCGGCCGATCGCGACGCGGTGCTCGGCCGCATCGACGCGACGGATGACTACGCTGCTCTGAAAGGCTGCGATCTCATCGTCGAGGCGGTGTTCGAGGATCGCGGCGTCAAGGCCGAGGCGACGCGGAAGGCCGAAGCGATCATTGGTCCCGACGTGATCTTCGCCTCGAACACGTCGACGCTGCCGATCACCTCCCTGGCCGAGAATCATTCGCGCGCGGAAAATTTCGTCGGCATCCATTTCTTCTCGCCGGTCGAGAGGATGATGCTGGTCGAGATCATCAAGGGCAAAGCAACGGGCGACCGCGCGCTCGCAACAGCGCTCGACTATGTCCGCGCCATCAAGAAGACGCCGATCGTCGTCAACGATACGCGCGGCTTCTATGCCAACCGCTGCGTCGGCAATTACATCCGCGAAGCGCATCTGATGCTGGTCGAAGGCGTGCCCCCGGCGATGATCGAGAATGCTGCCAAGATGGCCGGCATGCCGGTCGGGCCGCTGGCGCTCAATGACGAGGTCGGCGTCGATCTCGGCTGGAAAATTGTCGAGGCAACCAAGAAAGACTTGGGCCAGAGCGCAGTCGATCCAGCGCAGGAGAGAGTGCTGCGCACGTTGGTCGTCGAGAAGGGGCGAAATGGCCGCAAGAACGGCAAGGGCTTTTACGATTATCCCGAGAAGGGCCAGGGGTCGAAGCGGCTCTGGCCGGGACTTGCCGATCTTGCCGAACGCAAGCTCGATCCCGATGAGATCGATATCGAGGAACTGAAGCAGCGCTTCCTCGTCGTGCAAGCGGTCGAGGCCGCGCGCACGTTCGAGGAAGGTGTGGTCACCGATCCGCGCGAGGCGGATGTCGGCTCGATCCTCGGCTTCGGCTTTGCGCCTTATACCGGCGGCACGCTGAGCTATATCGACGGTATGGGCGTCGGCAATTTCGTCCTCCTCTGCGACAAGCTTTCAAAGAAGTACGGGCCGCGCTTCTCGCCGCCCGGCCTACTTCTCGATATGGCGAAATCGCACGAGTCGTTCTATGGCCGCGCCGCCGCGCAGGCGAAGGCAGCCTAAACCACCTCTGGCGCGCTGACGAAATCCATGTAATTTCCCGGCCAAACCGGGAGATTACATGGCGCGCCGCATCATCTGCTATTTCACCACCGTCAGCCCGTGGGCATATATCGGCCACGCGCCTTTTGTCGCGATTGCGCGCGAGCATAACCTCCCGGCCGATTGGAGGCCGGTCAATCTCGGCGAGATTTTTCCGCAGACTGGAGGTCTGCCGCTAGCGAAGCGTCCACCCGCGCGCCAACGTTATCGCATGCTCGAGCTGCAGCGCTGGCGCGAGAAGCGCGGCATGAATTTTTCTCTGCATCCGAAACACTGGCCATTCGATTGCGCTCTCGCCGATCGCTCGATCATTGCGCTCGCGGAAACCGGTGAGGACCCCTCGAACTTCATCGTCAAAGTGTTCAAGGCAGTATTTGAAGAGGAGCGCGATTGCGCCGACGAGCGCGTTTTGGCGGAGATTTTGCGCTCGTGCGGCCATAGTTCTGAGTCGATTTTAGCCGCGGCGCGTAGCCAGGAGATCGAGGCCGCTTACAAAGCCAACATTACCGAAGCGCTGGGGGCCGGCGTTTTCGGCTCACCGAGCTACGTGCTCGACGGCGAGCTGTTCTGGGGTCAGGATCGCCTTGAGCTATTGCAGGACGCGCTGCGCTCGGGACGCAAAGCCTTTTCGCCCGCCGCCTGATTATTCCGCCGCCGTTCTCGCCACGCGCGTTTGCGACAGAAGCGCGCGTAACGAAGCCGGCTTCACCGGCTTATGAAGCACATAGACGTTTTCCTCCGCGGCGCGGTCGCGCACCTCCGGGGTGCGGTCGGCGGTGATCAGGATAGCCGGCAACTCGGCCCCATAACGCGCACGTAAGCTCAGAACGACATCGAGCCCGTTCTCTGGGTCGCCGAGATGGTAGTCGGCGAGAATGATATCCGGCGAAAGTTCCGCGCCTTCAAGCAGCTTCACGGCGTCATCGCGGCTCTCGGCGCAAACAGGTGTGCAATCCCATTGCTTGAGCAGAGCCTGCATGCCTTCGAGAATGCGGGGATCGTTATCGATCGCGATCACCACCATGCCGCCCATTGTATCGCGGCGCGCGGCTCGCCGCGGTGCCTTCGGCTTGACGGTGACGATGTTCTGCTCGGCACGCGGAATTGCGACGGAAAATACTGAGCCCCGTCCCGGCGCGGAACGCAAATTAACATGGTGGCCCAAAACGCGGCCGAGACGCTCGACGATGGACAGGCCAAGCCCGAGTCCCACCTCCGTCTGCTGCGCCGATTCCAGCCGGGTGAATTCCTCAAAGATGATCTTATGCTGGTCCTGCGGAATGCCGACACCCGTGTCCCAGACCTCGAGCCGAAGTCCTTCGGGGCGCCGGCGTGCGCCGACGAGAACGCGTCCTTCGGACGGCGTATATTTCACTGCGTTGGACACGAGATTGCGCAGGAGCCGACGCAGCAAGCGGCGATCCGATAAAACCGGTACGGAACAAGACAGAACCTTCAACTTGAGATTCTTCTCGCCCGCCATCGGTTCGAACTCGATACGCAGCTGCTCCAGCACATCGTTGATGGCAAAGGCGTGGAGCTCGGGTTTCAGCGCTCTCGCATCCAATCGCGAAATTTCGAGAATGGTCGTCAGGATTTCCTCGACCGCTTCGAGCGATAGGTCGACATTGTGGGCGAGCTTGCGCATCTCGCCGACCGCGGCGCTGCGGCTCGCGGCAGCACCCTCGCTGAGCGACGTGGCGTAGAGGCGCGCGGCATTGAGGGGCTGCAGCAGATCATGACTTGCCGCGGCGAGGAAGCGCGTTTTGGAGATGTTTGCGTCCTCGGCCTGCGCCTTGGCGAGCGCGAGCTCCAGATTGACGCGCATCAGCTCTTCGGTGCGCTCGGCGACGCGTTTTTCGAGCGATTCCTCCGCAGCGACCTGCGCCGTCACATCGGTGTAGGTCGTAACAAGGCTGCCGTCCGGCATGCGCGCCGAGCGGATTTCGATCACCTCGCCGGACGGATGCAGTTTCACACGCGAGGGTTCATCCTCCGAAGTGAGCGCCTTTAGCCGCGCGGCAATTTGTACGTCGGCATTGCCCGGCCCGTACAATCCGCGTTCGGCATTGAAGCGCAAAAGCTTCTGCGCGGTTACACCGACCCGGATTAGATCGCTGGGAATATTTATCAACTCGCGGAATTCACGATTCCAGCAAATCAGCCGCAAATCCTTGTCGAATACGGTGATGCCCTGACGGGCGAAGTCGAGCGCATATTGCAGAAGATCGCGATTGTAGAGAATTGCAGCTGAGGCGTCATCGACAAGCCGCAGCGCCGTCTGCCGTGAGACGTTGCCGCGCTTCAAAAGGACGGAGAGAACCAGACGTGAGGATGCGGCGCCGATCGCCGAGGCAAGTTGATGCTCGGCAAAACGGAGCAGGTGAACGTCGGCAGGTTCTTCGGGCGAAAGCCCCGAACGCCGATGGCTGAGGAAATCCGCGAATGCTTCGCGCGTACGCTCCGCACCGAGATATCGTGCAACGAGAGCCTCGAGTTCGCCGGTGCTGACGCTCGGGCGCCACAGCCGCAGCGGACTGCTCGCCGAAGGCGTGCGCTTGCCGATGAAATAATCCGCTTGTACGCGCTCGATGCGGTTTGCGGGGCGCGTCAGCGAAAAAACTACAAAGGCGAGGACATTCGCAAGCAAACTCCAGCACGTACCATTGACCAGTGTGGGGAGTTCGCTGCCGAATAGCGCGGTGGGCCGCAACAAGGCAATACCGAATGGACCCTGGTTGACTATCGATCCGAACGGAAGCGATCCCGGATCTAGTGAAGGAAGCAGCAATGTATAGGCCCAGACCGCCGTGCCGGCGAGCAGACCGGCGATTGCCCCGCGCGCTGTGGCGCGCGGCCAAATCAGCCCCCCAATGAAAACCGGCGCAATCTGCGCGATGCAGGCAAAAGCCACCAACCCAATTGCGGCGAGCGCCGCCTGCTCGGCGTGAATGAGATAAAAGTAAGCCAGCGCGAGGACGGCGAGAATAGCCATCCGCCGCACAATCAGAATTTTGGCACCGATGTTCCCTGAGCCGAGAGAGCTCCCGCCGCGACCGCTGCGAATGAAAAACGGGACGACAAGGTCGTTCGAGACCATCGTCGATAGCGCCACGCACTCGACGATGACCATCGCAGTCGCAGCCGATAATCCGCCGATCAGCGTTACCAGCGCGATGTAATCCGCGTTGAATTGCAACGGCAGCGCCAATACGGTCATGTCCCTGTCGACCGTGCCCGGAGCAAACGTCACGACGCCGGCCATTGCGAGCGGCACGACGAAGAGGTTGATCGCGATGAGATAAAGCGGGAAAAGCCGGCTTGCCGCCTTCACGTCATTGACATCGCGGTTCTCGACGATCGTCACATGGAATTGCCGCGGCAGAAGCAGGATGGCCGAGGCAGACAGCAGGGTCATGGTGAGAAAGTTCACCGGATCCGGCCACTTGGTGAAAGGATTGCGCTCGCCGAATGTTTCGCGTGCGCGGCCGATCAGGTCGTCGATGCCGTCGAACGCAAACCAGGTGATGAATGCACCGACCAGGATAAACGCGAAGAGCTTCACCAGCGATTCGGTGGCGATGGCGAGCATTAGCCCGCCCTGATGCTCGGTCGCCTCGATCCGGCGGGTGCCGAACGCCATGGCGAAACCCGAGAGCAGTAGTGTGACTGCAATCATCAGGCTCTGCGAGACGGAGCCTGCAACATACCCGTCGACAGCGATGGAGCTGAGAACCGCGGCAATTGATGTGGAAATCGCCTTCAGCTGGAGCGCGATGTAGGGCACGGTGCCGCAGATGCAGATCAACGTAACCAGTGCTGCGACGCTATGCGCCTTGCCATACCGCGCCGCGATGAAGTCGGCGACTGACGTGATGTTCTGGCCTTTGGCAAGGTGGATCGTGCGCGCCAGTGCCGGCCGGCCGAACCCGATAACCAACAGCGGGCCGATATAGATCGCCAAAAAATCGAAGCCGCTCGACGACGCAACGCCGACCGAGCCGAAGAAGGTCCAGGAGGTGCAATAGACGCACAAGCCGAGCGCGTAAACGACCGGCCGTACCCGGCCAGCAAGGAACCTCCGGCCCGTCGTATCGCCAAAATGGGCGATGGCGAACAGGCCGCAGATATAGACAAGCGTCGCGAGAACGGCCATCCAGCCGGTCATCGGCTTAATCTCCACCCGGTCTCGCCATATATCGCATCTTCGAGGCAGCTTCCAATCACGGCCGGAGGAGGGGTTCCAATGCTTGCGGACTTCAGGAAATTTGCCCTACGCGGTAACGTGATCGATCTGGCGATCGGCGTGATCATCGGGGCGGCCTTCAGCAAGATCGTCGATTCGCTCGTGAACGACGTGATCATGCCGATCGTCGGTGCGGTCACCGGCGGGCTCGATTTCTCGAACTATTACGTTCCGCTGACCTCCGCGATCCATGATCATCCGGCCTATGCCGACGCGAAGAAGGCCGGCGCCGTTCTCGGCTATGGGCAATTTCTGACGGTCGCGATCAACTTTCTGATCATCGCGTTCATTCTGTTCCTGGTCGTGCGCGAGATCGGTAAGCTCGAGCGCGTCGCGGGTCTGAAGAAGGACGAGGCGCCGCCTTTGACCAAAACCGAGGCGCTGCTCACCGACATTCGCGACCTCCTGGCAAAGCGCTGATCGATGCAGAATGTGCAGAAGGTTGCGTCGGACACCGTTGTGCCGGCCTTGCGCGCCGAAGCGAGCGCGGCGCCACCGAGCGGCATTGTCGAAGTTTTTCATTACGGACGCGATCGCGACGGCGTCATTCCGCTCTGGGTCGGCGAAGGTGATCTCGCAACGCCGGCGTTCATCCACGAAGCCGCGACGCGATCGTTCATCGCGGGCGAGACCTTTTATACGAATCAGCGCGGTTTGCCCGAATTGCGCGAAGCAATCGCGCGATATCTCGCGCGTGTTTACGCCTCCGAAACGCCGCTGCGCGGCCTGTACGCTGCCGAGCGATTTTCCGTCACGATCGGCGGAATGCATGCGCTGCAGCTCGCTTTGCGTCTTGTCGCCGGAGCGGGTGACGAAGCCATCGTCATCACGCCGGCATGGCCGAATTTTCGCGGCGCGCTCACCGTAAGTGGGGCCAGCGTGATCGAAAGGCCTTTGCACTTTTCCGGCGCCGGCGCCGCGGGGCAATGGCAGCTCGATCTCGCTCAGCTGGGTCACGCGCTCACGTCGCGAACGCGCGCCATTATAATCAATTCACCGAGCAATCCGACAGGCTGGACCGCTTCACGCGACGAGCTTGCGACAATCCTCGACATCGCGCGTCGCCGCGGCTTGTGGATCATCGCCGACGAGATTTACGGCCGCTTTTTCTATGATGGAGAACGGGCGCCCTCGTTCCGCGACGTGATCGACGAGAACGACCATATCCTGTTCGTGCAGACGTTTTCGAAGAACTGGGCGATGACCGGATGGAGAATCGGTTGGCTAGAGGCGCCGGCATCGCTGGGACCGATCATCGAGAATCTGGTGCAGTATTCGACGTCGGGCGTGCCGGTCCCGATGCAGCGCGCCGCAATCGCGGCGCTCGAACAAGGCGAAGCCTTCGTCTTCGAGCAAGTCACACGCGCGAAGCAGAACCGCGATGTGTTGTGCGCGGCACTTGCACAAACCGGGCGCGTGCATTTTGCCTTACCGCAAGGCGCGTTCTATCTCTTCGGCGCTTTGGCGACGGACCTCGACGCGCGCACGCTCGCGTTTCACCTCGTGGACGAGGCGCAGGTCGGGGTCGCGCCCGGTACCGCCTTCGGCAGCGGCGGCGAGCGCTTCATCCGCATGTGCTTCGCGCGCCGGCGCGACGACATGATCGAAGCCGCGCGGCGGCTTACGGACTGGCTCGCGCGGTGAGATTTCGGCCAAAGCCCAGTGCGTTTCGTCGAATCCGCGGCGGCGGCGTGCTGTTTGGCGCGATGCTCGTCTCAGGCTTTCTGCAGCGCGCTTCATCCTGATTAGTCTGATGCTCCCCTTGCCCTGCGGCTCTGGGTGGCAAGCACGCGCAAACTGGCGACTTGAAGGTCAGTTCAGCACGCGCGCCGTATGCGGGCTGTCCAGGGAAAAGGCGGGGATTTCCGCATCGAACGAACGCCCCGCCTCGTCAACGAAGCGATAGGTGCCGACCATGATGCCCGATGGTGTGGCAAGCGGACATCCCGACGTGTAGCGGAACGAGCCGCCCGGCGCGAGGATCGGCTGCTCGCCGACTACCCCTGGACCGCGCACTTCCTCCAGCCGCCCGCGCCCGTCGGTGATGCGCCCATGCCGGCTCATCAGCTGCCCGGTCCGGTGACCCCGATTGACAATCTCGATCGTGTAAGCCCAGAAAAACCGCTCCTCCTCCGGATCGGATTGATCGGGCAAGAATTCCGGCATGACCGTGATCTGAACGTTGTTGGAGATCGCTTTGTACATGAGCTCGCAACTCATGAGCGGGTCGAGCGCGACACCCGGACAATGTAGGAGCGCTCGCGCGGCGACAAGCCCGTTGTCACAGAGCGGCCAAGCCACGCTGCAGATCCTCGATCAAGTCCTCAACATCCTCAACCCCAACCGACAACCGCAGCATGCCCTCGCCGATGCCGATGGCGGCGCGCTGGGCCGGCGAAAGCCGCTGATGCGTCGTCGTCGCGGGGTGGGTGATCAGGCTCTTCGCGTCGCCGAGATTGTTGGAAATGTTGATGATTTCGAGCGCATTGGCGAAGCGGAAGGCCTCCGGCTTGCCGCCGGCCACGTCGAAGGTGACCAGCGTCCCGCCGCCGGTCATCTGCCGACGTGCCAGCTCGACCTGCGGATGATCGTCCCGGAAGGGATAGAGCACGCGGGCTATCCCCTTCTGGCCGCTGAGAAAATCGGCGATTCGCATCGCATTCGTCATCTGCCGGGCGACGCGCAGGGGCAGCGTCTCCAGGCTCTTCAGCATGACCCAGGCATTGAACGGCGACATGGCCGGCCCGGTCTGGCGCAGGAAATTATGGATGTGCGTGTCGATGAACTCGCGCGAGGCGAGGATGACCCCGCCGAGGCATCGCCCCTGCCCGTCGATATGCTTCGTCGCCGAATAGACGACGCAATCGGCGCCGAGCTCGAGCGGCTTCTGCAGGAGCGGCGTCGCAAACACGTTGTCGACGACGAGCCGTGCCCCGCCAGCGTGGATGATTTCTGAAATTCCTGGAATGTCGAGAACGTCAAGCGCCGGATTGGTCGGACTTTCCAGGAAGGCGGCCTTGGTTTCCGGCCGCATCGCCGCGCGCCATTGCGCCAGATCGGTGCCCTCGACCAGGGTCGAGGCCACCCCGAAGCGTGGCAGCAGCTCCTCGACCACGTAGAGGCACGAGCCGAACAGCGCCCGGGCTGCGACGACATGATCGCCGGCCTTGAGCTGACCCATCATGGCGGCGGTGACCGCCGCCATGCCGCTCGCCGTCGCCCGCGCCGCCTCGGCCCCTTCGAGCATGGCCATCCGCGCCTCGAACATGGCGACGGTCGGGTTCGAGAAGCGCGAATAAATGTAACCTGGATCGGTGCCTTTGAACCGCGCCTCGGCGGCCTCCATGGTCTCGTAGACGAAACCCTGGGTCAGGAAGAGCGCCTCCGAGGTCTCGTCGAACGACGAGCGCAACGTTCCGCCATGGACCAGCGCGGTCGCGGCGCGCATGCGCGCGGCAGGTTTTGCGGACTCGGTCATCGCACTCGCAGTCGGGATGGAAGGGGCTTCGCCGCGGTTGGAAACCGGCATGCCGGGTTGGCGCCCCTGCCGTCAAGGCGCTAGTGTCATGGTTCTTCCAAGGCGCCGGTTGCGGCGCTCTGGCACCGGCTCCAATCGGAAGCGTGCGACCCTGCCATGACTGCTCACGCCAGCGCACGTCCGCAGCTATTTTCGCCAGACGAGGCCGCGGCCGACCGGGATTTCGGCAGGAATTTCGGCCTGTTGGCGCAGCAGCGGCTGAAAATCATGGTCGCGCGCGACATGATCCTGGCCACGCCGGAAATCCAGGCGAGCCAGTTCCAGCCGGCGAGCCTCGATCTGCGGCTCGGCACGAAAGCCTACCGCATCCGCGCGAGCTTCCTGCCTGGCAAGGACAAAACGGTTCAGGAAAAAATCGACGAGCTGAAATCGCACGAATTCTCGCTAGAGGACGAGGGCGCAATCCTGGAAAAAGGTTACGTCTATGTCGTGCCCCTGCTCGAATATCTGGCATTGCCGGAGAGCATCGTCGGCGTAGCCAATCCGAAAAGCTCGACCGGCCGCCTCGATATTTTCACCCGGCTGATCACCGATAAAAGCGAGGTGTTCGATAAGGTTGAGGGCAATTATCAGGGACCGCTTTACGCCGAACTATCGCCGCGCAGTTTCAGCGTCCGCGTGAGAAAGGGCTCCCGGCTAAATCAGATTCGCTTTCGCCGGCTGAATTCGCGACAATTCCACAAGTCCGACTTCGCACTGAAGGATAAAGAGCTACGTGAGGTACATAGCCAGAAAGCCTTGGTCGACGGCGAGCTCAATGTCAGAGGTGGACTGATCGTACGTGTCGCGCTCAATGAAGAGACGCTTGGACATAATTGCGTCGGCTATCGCGCGCAGAAACATACCGACGTGCTCGATGTCGATAAGGTGAACTATTACAACGTCAGGGATTTTTGGGAGCCGTTGCCGCCGCGGCCCGACAAGAAGCTGATCCTCGATCCCGGCGAGTTCTACATCCTGGCTTCATCGGAGCGGATTCATATTCCGCCGGATCTGGCCGCCGAGATGGTGGCGATCGATCCGTCGATGGGCGAGTTCAGAGTGCATTATGCCGGGTTTTTCGATCCCGGCTTCGGCTTTTCGCCGAGCGGCCTTCCCGGCAGCCGCGCGGTGCTCGAGGTTAGAAGCCACGAAGTGCCGTTCTTCCTCGAAGACGGGCAGGTGATCGGGCGCCTCGTCTACGAAAAAATGGCGGAGGAGCCGGATGTGCTTTACGGGCAGACCGCTTCGTCGAATTACCAGGGGCAGAATCTGAAACTGTCGAAGCATTTCCAAGCTGCTTGACCGCAGTAGCGACATCATTGCGAGGAGCGTAGCGACGAAGCAATCCAAGGGCAAACGCCGAACTGATGAGAATTTGCTTCTGGATTGCTTCCCCCGGATTTACTCCGGGGTCGCTCGCAATGACGCCGGATCGCATGCGAGCACTAATCAATCTTCATCCGCGCGAAAATCGACGAGCTCGGCGCCCTCGTCCACTTGCTCGCCCGCAGCAAAGCGAAACGAAACCACCGTCCCGGACGACGGCGCACGCAGCGTGTGCTCCATCTTCATGGCTTCGAGCACGATGACGGGCTGATTGGCTTCGACGCGGGCGCCGGACTCGACCAGCAACGAGATGACGCGCCCCGGCATCGGCGCGACGAGGCGGCCACCTGGAACCTGCGCGTCCTCGGCATCATGCAGCGGATCGACAATGGCAATGCGGAGTGTAGCGGTTTTGCTAAACAAGTTAATCTCCCTGCCGGCGTGCTTCCACACAGCCGAGACTTTTTCGTCGCCGATGATGCCGCTGAGTGTTCCGTCTGCGGCGAGTTCGCCCTGCGCCTCGAAAGCAGCACCGCCCGCAATACTTAGTTTCCAGCCGCCGCCGCGGCGATAGATCACCTCAATGAGCGTCTCGGCCGCGCCGTCGCTCGAAAGATCGCGCAAACGCAATTCGCTGCGCGCTTCATCGTTGAGCCGCCAACCGTTGCGGAAAGCCCACGGACTCCACGGATCGGCCGACGCGAGCGCCGTCTGCCGCGCCTCCTCGTCACGCCGGAGCAACAGGCCGAGCGCCGCCAGGGCAAACTCCTTGTCCGATGCCGGTCGCGGCGCTGCTAAAAGGTCGCTCTCATGCCGCTCGATGAAGCGCGTATCGAGATCGGCCGCTTTGAATGCGGGATGTCCGACGAGCCTGGCAAGAAAAGCGATGTTGGTCTTCAGCCCGCCGACTTGCGTCTCGCCGAACGCCGATCGGAAGCGCCGGATCGCCGCATCGCGATCAGCACCCCAGACGATCAGCTTGGCGATCATCGGATCGTAATAGATCGAGATGGCATCGCCGGCTTTCACGCCGGTATCGACGCGTACGTTCTCGCCGGCCGGAAACATCAGATGCGTGAGCTTGCCGGTTTGCGGAAGGAAGCCGCGGTCCGGGTCTTCGGCATAAAGCCGTGCCTCGATGGCGTGACCGCGTATCACAAGATTGTCCTGCGAGAGCGGCAGCTTCTCGCCTGATGCGACACGCAGTTGCCATTCGACGAGATCGAGGCCGGTGATCATCTCGGTCACGGGATGCTCGACCTGCAGCCGCGTATTCATCTCCATGAAGTAGAATTGTTTCGCGGACGCGTCGTACAGAAACTCGATCGTGCCGGCGCCGACATAGCCGATCGCGCGGGCCGCCTCGACTGCCGCCTGTCCCATGCGCGCGCGCATCTCCTGCGGAAAATCCGGCGCCGGCGCTTCCTCGATCACCTTTTGGTGACGGCGCTGGATCGAGCAATCGCGCTCGAAGAGATAGACGCAATTGCCGTGGCTGTCGGCAAAAACCTGGATTTCGACATGCCTCGGCTGCTCTAGATATTTCTCGATGAGCACGCGGTCGTCGCCGAACGAGGACGCCGCCTCGCGCTTGGCACTGGCAAGCTGCGAGGCAAATTCGCTTTGCCGCGCCGCGACCTTCATGCCCTTGCCGCCGCCGCCGGCGGACGCCTTGATCAAAACGGGATAGCCGATGCGCTCCGCTTCACGCGCGAGAAGATCGGGCGATTGATCCTCGCCATGATAGCCCGGCACGAGCGGAATGCCGGCCTTCTCCATCAGCGCCTTGGCTTCCGACTTGCCGCCCATCGCGCGAATGGCGGACGGCGGCGGGCCAATAAATGTCACGCCGGCGGCCGCGCACGCCTCGGCAAACGCGGCATTCTCCGAGAGGAAGCCGTAGCCCGGATGAATGGCTTCCGCGCCAGCGCGTTTGGCGGCGGCGATGATCGCATCGATCTTGAGATAGCTCTCGCGCGCCGGCGGCGGTCCGATGCGGTAAGCTTCGTCCGCCATCGCGACATGCATCGCGTCGCGATCGCCGTCGGAATAAACGGCGACCGTGGCGATCCCCACGCGGCGCGCCGTGCGCACGATACGGCAGGCGATCTCGCCGCGATTGGCGATGAGGATTTTTGCAAACATCACGACACGACCAACTCCCACTTCCCCGGACGGCCGAAGGCCGATCCGGGGTCCAGGGCAGAGGCGTTTGCCCCTGGGTCCCGGATGCCGCAACGCAGGCTAGTTTGCGCAGCCTGCGTACACTTGGCTGCGTGCGGCTCCGGGAATGTGGAAGCGAGAATGTTCACCTGTTCACATCCGGAACACACCGAAGCGTGTCGGTGTAATCGGCGCGTTCAGCGCGGCGGAGATGCCGAGGCCCAAAACCATGCGGGTGTCGGCGGGATCGATGACGCCGTCGTCCCACAATCGCGCGCTGGCATAATAAGGGTGGCCTTCGTGCTCGAACTGCTCGCGGATCGGCGCTTTCATCGCCTCTTCATCTCCCGCGGACCAGGTTTTTCCCGCCGCCTCGATGTTGTCGCGACGCACTTGCGCGAGCACGCTTGCCGCCTGCTCGCCGCCCATGACGGAAATGCGCGCATTCGGCCACATCCATAAAAAGCGCGGGCCATAGGCGCGCCCGCACATGCCGTAATTGCCGGCGCCGAACGAGCCGCCGATGATCACGGTGAATTTCGGCACGCTCGCGCAGGCAACTGCGGTGACGAGCTTGGCGCCGTCCTTGGCAATGCCGCCTGATTCATATTTACGACCGACCATAAAGCCGGTGATGTTTTGTAGGAACACGAGCGGAATGCCGCGCTGGCAGCAGAGCTCGATGAAATGCGCGCCCTTCAGCGCCGATTCGGAAAACAGGATGCCGTTATTGGCGAGAATGCCGACGGGATAGCCGAAAATGTGCGCGAAGCCGCAGATGAGCGTCGTGCCGTAAAGCGCCTTGAATTCGTCGAGCTCGCTGCCATCGACGATGCGCGCGATCACGTCGCGCACATCATAGGGCTTGCGCACGTCGCCCGGGATGATTCCGTAGATTTCGCCGGCCTCATGCAAGGGTTCGCGCGCGGGCTTCAGCTCGATATTCGGTTGTTTCAGCCGATTGAGATTGCCGACAATACGCCGCGCGATCGAAAGCGCATGCGCGTCGCTCAGCGCATAATGATCCGTCACGCCGGATGTACGCGAATGAACGTCGGCACCGCCGAGATCTTCGGGCGAGACGACTTCGCCCGTTGCGGCCTTGACGAGCGGCGGACCGCCCAAAAAGATCGTGCCCTGATTTTTAACGATGATTGCCTCGTCGCTCATCGCCGGCACATAGGCGCCGCCGGCGGTGCACGAGCCCATGACGACGGCGACCTGCGGAATGCCGGCCGCCGACATCGTCGCCTGATTATAAAAGATGCGGCCGAAATGCTCTCGGTCGGGAAAGACCTGATCCTGGTTCGGCAGATTGGCGCCGCCGGAATCGACGAGATAGATGCAGGGCAGATTGTTTTCCCGCGCGATCTCTTGTGCGCGCAGATGTTTTTTGACCGTCAGCGGATAATACGTGCCGCCCTTCACCGTCGCATCGTTAGCAACGACGACGCATTCGCGCCCAGCAACGCGGCCGATGCCGGTCAGGATGCCGGCGGCGGGGATCGGCTCGTCATAGACATTGTGCGCGGCAAGCTGCGAGAGTTCGAGATACGGCGTGCCGGGATCGAGCAGCGTGCGCACGCGATCGCGCGGTAGCAGCTTGCCGCGTGAGAGATGCCGCTCGCGCGCCCGCGCGCCGCCGCCCTGCTTGATCTCAGACACCGTCGCGTGCAGGTCGGCGACGAGACTGCGCATGAGCTCGCTGTTCTTGGCGAAATCGTCGCTGCGGGTGTCGATCGTCGATTTGATGAGGGTCATGCGGGCGCAGCGTGCCCGGTTCGGCCGAGGCCCGTCAACTGGCCTCAATACGTCTCGACGTGGTAGCGGCCGCCGGCGCGCATCTCACCTTTGAGCGCGGCCCAATCGATTGCGGCACGACGGCAGACATCGGCAAACGCCTCGTCGACGCCGCTCTCCATGCCCTTGAGACCGCAGATATAGACATGCGTCGCGCTCTCGCGCAGCAGATCGGACACCGTTTCGCCTTCGAGGCGAATGCGATCCTGCACGTAATGTTTCGGCGTGCCGGCAACGCGCGAGTAGCAGAGATGCTGCGTCAGCAGCCGCGCTGGGACCTTTTGCAGCGGGCCGAAATAGGGAAGTTCTTCCGGCCGCCGCGCGCCGAAGAACAGGAGCAGCTTGCCCGGCGCCTGCGGCATGGCGCGGCGGCGGCGTTCGGTGAACGCGCGAAACGGCGCCGACCCCGTGCCGGTGCAGATCATGATGATGTTGGTGGCGGGATCGTTCGGCATCAGGAAGGTCGCGCCGAAGGGTCCGGTGACCTGCACTTCCGCGCCTTTGGCGAGATCGCAGATGTAATTCGAGCAGACGCCGCGCGGCTCGCGCTTGACCGTCAGTGCGACATTGTTGGCGTTCGGCTTTTCGCCATCGCGCGGGCTGGCGATCGAGTAAAGCCGCACGACATGCGGCTTGCCGCTGGCGTCGCTGCCGGGCGGAACGATGCCGATGCTCTGGCCTTCGAGCACGGGGAAGGACTGATCGCCGAAATCGAGAATGATGTGGCGCGTGTCGGTCTCGGCATCCGCGGCGGTGATGCGGTAATTGCCGCGCACCGTGGCGATCGCCGGCTTGCCGCGGTTGTAGAGGTTGATGGTCGGCTTGGTGGCGGAAGCAGGCGCAATCGCCTTGCCGCCGACGCCTTTATGGGCTTCGGCAAGGATTGCGGCGACATCGTCTTCGAGCGTCTCGACCGCGTCGCTTGCTTCCGGCGTCGCGATATCCTCCTGCGGCGGCAGTTCGTCCCACGAGAATTGCTCTTCCAACGTGTAGGCGCGCGCAACGACGCGCCAATTGTCGATGGCGCCGGTCGGACACGGCGAGATGCAGTCCATGCAATATTTGCAGATCGACGCATCGACGACGTAATTGTTATCGTCGTGCGTCACCGCGTCGACCGGGCACGTCTCCTCGCAAGTATTGCAGCGGATACAGATTTCCGGATCGATGAGGTGCTGCTTGAGGACGGCCGCGGTCACTTGCGCGCTCCGCGGGCAGTCGGCAGTCGGCAGTCGGCAGTCGGTGCTCCGAATGCCGTAAGCGACTGCCGATTGCCGATTGCCGATCGCCTCATGCCGCGATTTTCACATACTCGAAATCGCCGGGCTTGTTGTCGATGCCGACCTTTGGCGGTGCGATCCAGCTGGCGAACTTGCCAGGCTCCACCTCCGGCTGCATCAAGGACTCGATGAAGTCGCCGTCGGCTTTCGACGGCAGATATTCGTCGCGCGTTTTCGCCCAGGTCGCCGCATCGACGAGCACGCCCTTCGGCGTTGTATTCACGTCCCTGAATTCGCCGATCTGGCGATGGAAGGTCGTCGCCGGCAATTCGAGCCGGAATTTCACGCCGGCCTTCTCGATGATCTTGTTCCAGCGCTCGACGCCCTTGGCGCAATCGGCGACGTAGTCGTCGCGAAGCCGCATGTTGAGCGCGGTCAGCGCCGGCTCGTCGACGAGCTTGATCTGGCCGTCGACCAGCTTCAGCACGGGATAGGTCGTCTCCGTCAGGCGATGATCGTCGTCGATCTTCGTCTCCTGGAAGCGGCCCTTCATGCCTGAATTGTAGAAATTCGCCGCGTTCGTCGAAACCTCCGAGCCGAAGAGGTCGAGCGACAGCGAGAAATGCAGGTTCATCTTCTTTTGGATGGTCGGCAGATCGACGACACCCAGCGCGCGGATTTTGCCAACATCGCTCGGATCCTCGATCCCCGCCGCCTTCATCGCCTCGCAAGTGCGCTGGATCGTCCGCCCGACTCCCGTCTCGCCGACGAACATGTGGTGGGCCTCTTCCGTCAACATGAAGCGGCAGGTACGCGACAAGGGATCGAAGCCGGACTGCGCCAGACTCTCGAGCTGCATCTTGCCGTCGCGATCGGTGAAGAAGGTGAACATGAAGAACGAAAGCCAGTCCGGCGTCGCCTCATTGAATGCACCGAGCATGCGCGGCGCATCGGCGTCGCCGGAGCGGCGGCGCAAAAGATCGTCTGCTTCTTCACGTCCGTCGCGACCGAAATATTTTTGCAAGAGATAAACCATTGCCCAGAGGTGGCGGCCCTCTTCGACGTTGACCTGGAAGAGATTGCGCATGTCGTAGAGCGACGGCGCGGTCTTGCCGAGATGGCGCTGCTGCTCGACGGAAGCGGGTTCGGTGTCGCCTTGGATGACGATCAGGCGGCGCAGCATGGCGCGATATTCGCCGGGCACTTCCTGCCACGCCGGCTGGCCCTTGTGCTCGCCGAAATTCACCTGCCGTCCCTCTTCCTGCGGCGCAAGCAGCACGCCCCAGCGATATTCCGGCATGCGCACGTAATCGAACTTCGCCCAGCCTTTCGGATCGACACTGACCGCGGTGCGCAGATAGACAAGCGATTCCTTAAAACCTTCAGGACCCATGTCGTTCCACCAATCGAGATAGCCGGGATGCCAGCCTTCGAGCGCCTTCAGCACCTGGCGGTCGCTGGTCAGATTGACGTTGTTCGGGATTTTCGTCGTGTAGTCGACGTTGAGCAAATTCATCTTGATGCTCCTCGGAATCCTGCGTGGCCGCTTTAAAGCGGATCATACCCGCTGCATGTCGAAATTGGCCTTTTGTCCGGTGCCGTAGCGGCGCAACGCGCCCTCTTCGCCGACTGCATTGGGACGCTGGAAAATCCAGTTCTGCCAGGCAGTCAGGCGGGCAAAAATTTTCGATTCCATCGTCTCCGGTCCGACGAAGCGCAGGTTGGCTTCCATGCCGGTGAGACTATCGGGCGAGAAACTAGCGCGGCCTTCGAGGAAGACGCGGATTTCGTCCTCCCAATCGATATCGTCAAGCGCGAAGGTGGCCAGTCCCAGCTCTTCGGCCTCATCGCCTTCGAGGGCCATGCCAATCTTGTCGCGCGCTTCATCGAGCTTGCCCGGCTCGGCGAAAAGCCGCTGACCCAGCCGCGTCAGGCCATGCGACATCGGATAGGCGCCGAAATTCAGTTCGTGCAGCACCATTGTCGCGGGACCGCGATTGTCGCCTTCCTTCTCGCCGATGAGCATGCAGGAGCGGTCGGCGGCGAGCACGAGCTCGGCAAGCGTGCCGGAAAAGCAGGAGCCGGGCTCGACCAGCGCAACGAGCGTGCGCGAGGTGACGTCGATCCGCTTCAGCACGCGTTTCCAGTAGTGCAGGATTTCATTGGCGAGCCAATGATCCCTATTGGCGTGCAAAAACGAATCGTAGCTCAGCACCTTGGCGCTCTCGCCGACCGTCTTGAAGACAAGCGCGGCAATCTCAAGCTCATTGATGCGCAAATGCAGGATCGCGTCGTCGAGCTCGCGCGCGACCTGCAGCGGCCAAAAGGACGCGCCGTTTTCAGCCATCGCATCGACGCTCGACGGTGCCTCGGCTTCCGGCGCCGCGATCGTGATCGTCGCAACGCGCTCAGCGCGGTTGATTTCGATTGTGACGAAGCCGTAATGCACGCTGTCAGCCTCAAAGCGCCGTTCGAGCGGCGTCAGCGCAATCCCCTTGCCCGCGCCATTGCGCTTTGAAGCCGCCGCAAATTCCTTCGCGCGCGCCGCGACTTTCGCATCGAGCCGCGAGTTCGGTACGGTCTCGTCGACGAGCCGCCATTGCACGGCGCGGCGGCCTTTGACCCCCTCCTCCGTCGTGCAGAAAAAATCGGCGTGATCGCGCCGCACCTTGCGCTTGTCGACGACGCGCGTCAGCCCGCCTGTGCCGGGTAGCACCGCAAGCAGCGGCACTTCCGGCAGGGCCACGGACGAAGAGCCGTCGTCCGCGAGAATGATGTGATCGGTCGCAAGCGCGAGCTCGTAGCCGCCGCCGGCGGCGGCGCCGTTCACGACGCAGATAAAGCGCTGGCCGGAATTCTCGCTCGAATCCTCCATGCCGTTGCGCGTTTCGTTGGTGAACTTGCAGAAGTTGACCTTGTGTGCATGCGTCGACCCCGCGAGCATGCGGATATTGGCGCCGGCGCAGAAGACGCGCTCCTTGCCCGAGCGCAGGATGACGACCTTCACCTGCGGATGCTCAAAGCGCAGGCGCTGGATTGCATCGGCAAGCTCGATATCGACGCCGAGATCGTAGGAATTCAGCTTGAGCTGATAGCCCTCGAACAGGCCGGCATTCTCGTCGACGTCCATTTTGAGGGTCGCGACGTCGTCGTCGACGGCGAGCTTCCAGTGCCGGTAGCGCGTGGGATCGGTCTGAAAATCGATCCGCTCGGCGCCGTTCGCCAGCTTGCGTGCCTCAGCCGCCATGCGTTTCCTCTTTGCGAAACATGCACAATAATGCATGAAGCCATGCGCGTCTAGACGAGTTCAGGACCTATTATGCACTTTTATTCCTCTCCGGCAGCAACATTGGGCCGAGTCGGACCTGAGCCCCGGCCTCGAAACGGCGGAGCTGCTCCTCCACAGCTCCTATGCGGAGGCGGCCGGCAACGCTGGGCTCCGTGCCAGTTCCCCGCGCCGGCAGCTCCCGGAAAATCCCCCTCGCCTCCCCGATCAGACGCTCCGCCGCACGATCACGACCCATGCGTCGCTTCAATCCGGCATTGGCGATCTGGATCAGCGCCCGCACGGCGAGCCGGTCGGGCCCGTTCATTGGGGCCGCTTTCCAGACAGCCTCCCAGATTTCGTGCGCTTCCCAGAAGAAGCCATTGTCGTGGAGCGTGAGCCCATACCTGAAGGCCGGATGATCGGCCGGCACGAAACGATCGAAGCGGGCCGGCACCAGAGCTTTGGCGTCTTCCAGCGGCGCGCGATCGGGTTCGGCGCCATTGCCAAGCCGATGGGCCCAGCGCGGCAGCTCTAAATCGACAACGTCCATCCTTTGAGTCACGC
>Ga0164306_10000254_pt1 | contig 20569 bp, 23 predicted proteins | sample Whisoiple_242_MG_FD_110213 | JGI IMG/M metagenome (GOLD analysis project Ga0164306, IMG submission 110213) | Soil microbial communities amended with fresh organic matter from upstate New York, USA - Whitman soil sample_242_MG | ecosystem: Environmental > Terrestrial > Soil > Unclassified >... | reverse complement strand
TCTGTCCGAAGCGCATGGAAACGGTCGACGATGAGATACTCGCCAACGCACTCAAGTTTCTCGACAAGGCAAGACAGGATGGAAAGCCGTTCTTCCTGTGGCTGAATCCAACGCGGATGCATGTCTACACCCACTTGTCAGAGAAGTACGAGAACATGCGCACCCCGCAGAACGGCTGGAGTATCGAAGAAGCCGGCATGGCGCAGCTCGATGACATCGTCGGCTCCGTCATGAAGTACCTGACCGACAATGGACTTGAGAACAACACGATCCTCGCCTTCTCCACCGACAATGGCGCTGAGAACTTCACCTGGCCCGATGGTGGTCAGACCCCGTTTGCCGGAGGCAAGGGTACCGCGCTTGAGGGCGGCTTTCGTGCTCCGATGATCATCCGGTGGCCCGGCAAAGTACCGGCGGGCAAGGTTGAGAACTCAATCATGTCAGGGCTGGATTGGTTGCCGACTTTTGTCGCGGCGGCCGGTAATCCAAACATCGTCGACGAACTCAAAAAAGGGAAACAGATCGGCGATCGTACCTACAAGGTGCACCTTGATGGCTACAACCAGACCGATCTCATCACCGGCAAGGGTCCCTCAACGCGAAGCGAAATTTATTATTTCACTGAGGGCACGCTGAGCGCGGTTCGCGTCAATGACTACAAGTACCGTTTCACCGACCAGCCGAACGGTTGGTTTGGCGGCACCATCAAAGTGGACTTTCCGATCCTGACCAATCTCCGCCTTGATCCTTATGAACGGACTGGCCTCAGCCAGTCGATATTTGCGGCCAATTGGTGGGGCACGGAGTTCTGGCGTTTCGTATTTGTGCAGCAACAGGTCGCTAAGCTCGCCGAAACTGCACTTGAATTTCCGCCAATGCAAAAAGGCGGCAGCTTCAATCTAGAGGCGGTCAAGGAACAAATCGAAAAGGCCGTAGCGGCACAACACGGCAAGTAGATCAAGCGCAACCCGCGCTGCTCAGTTGGCATGGGCAGCGCGGCAACCGTCTAAGCCTGGGGCCGCTTTGCTCGCCGACCGGGGGATGAAATGACCGCGCAGAGCCGACCGGCCGGTTCTATGGTTTCTGCCGAAGTAATTCGCGCCGCGCTGACATTCGTTGAACGCAGCGAAACGCAAAATATTCAGGTAGAAGACCTCACTAGTGCCGCGCAGGTTGAATACCGAACCCTGTTGCGTGCTTTCAAACGTTATCTTCGAGTGACGCCGAAACGTTACCTGAAGATGCGGCAACTCAATCTTGTCCGTTGTGCCTTGCGTACGCCAGAGGCGTCTTCAGCTATGGAAGTCATGGCTGATTTCGGAGTGACCGAGTTTGGTCGCTTTGCAACTGAGTACAAACGTCACTTCAACGAGTTGCCCTCGGAAACGTTGCGCAGAGGACTGCCGGAAACCTCATAGTAGCCGTTCGTTGGGTGGATACGGATGTCGCTTTCAGGGGGGAAGCGCACATGACGATTGCAAAGCCGAATGTCCCCTAATGGCCCATAAGCGACGCGAGCGTTTATTGCCGGGTTATTCGCGCAGACATGGGGCAGGAGGAGCGTAGCCGGCCTCGGCCTAGGGGAGGCAGGGGCAGTATCCGACAAGCTGTTTCCGGAGGCGGGGGGAATTTTCCCTACTTGGACTTACGGCCAAATAAGGTGATGCGCGAGAAGCCCAATAAATTAAATGGGTACTGCGGATTTGATGGCCGGGGAAAAATTAACCACTCATTCACCATACCATGGTGACCTTATACCTGCTCATCGTCGCGCGTCTGCGCAATAGGGAAAAAAACGTGGCCACACTCGACAAGGTTGCCGTCGACATCACCGTGGTGCTCGGCACCACATCCATGCCAATCCATCAGGTGTTGCGGCTCGGCCGTGGCGCGATCATCGAACTGGACGCCATGGAGGAGGATGCTGTGAGTATCCTCGCCAACAATCTGCCGGTGGCCAAGGGGACGGTGGTCGTGAACGGCAACCGCATTGCCGTCAACGTGGCCGAACTGCTTCCCCGGCCTCCCGATATGCGGTGAATGGGCGGCCCTAAGGGCTGGCCAAGGGCCTGACGCTGCAACGAAAATAAGTGGCAGTGGGGCAATCGCGGGCCTTGTCCCTCAACTGCCTATTTGTTACATGGCAGCGATCATTGGGACGACGGGTTTCACGCCTTTTCGTTCCTCTCCCCATGCGGTCGTGGCGGAATTGGTAGACGCACTAGCTTGAGGTGCTAGCGGGGCAACCCGTGGAGGTTCGAGTCCTCTCGACCGCACCACTAAAAAAATAAGCCCCTGACATCATTTCAATTCTTCGCTGGTGGCCGCACTTCCTGCCGAGGTGCGGCCATAGATGTTTCATTTTCGTTCGCAAGCTTTACTTTGCCTGGAGCCCCAGTCAGCGGACGCGCGCTGTTACGATCAAAGCCTTTCTTGAGAACGGCGTGATTTACGGTGGCCTTGTTATTCCAAGCCAATGCAGTCGGCCTTCTATAGCAAGGCGAAGACCGCTCTTGGGTTCACCGTCAACAGACAAGGGGACTTGTGCAATCGGCATCATCACGAATCCAAGATAGAGGGCCACCAAAACGCCTAACCCTATGAACAGTCGCCGTATTGTTTCGTTGCGAAACTCGCCCATGACACCAGTCATTTTCGTTGCGGCACCGAATTGACCGGTCCCGCGTTCCTGAGATCGCGATTCATCTCGAGGCAGGTTGCAAGCTCGCTATATGTTGGCGAGAACGTTTGCATCTTGACGCATCGCGCCCGATCAGCCACCGGGAAAGTCGACCAGTCTTTGCTGAGTTGCTCGCGCGTCCGCCGCTCCGACTCAAGACAGAGTTTCAAGTTATCGCCAGTATCTTTCGCGAGCCCGGCCTCGGCCGCGCCGCGGCAGCTTGCGGTTACATCCCAGCTTGGGACACTATCCGCTGTCGCTTCGCTTGGAGAAAACCACATGCCGACGGAAACGGCCGCAACGGCAATCACTAAATGTCGTGACATGACGGTCTCCTGGACGCCTGCAAAGGTACGTCAGGATCGCCGCGGATGAAAGGCAGACAGCAGTTTGCCTCGCCAGAAAGGCCGCGCAAGTCTCAAATCGAATGAAAGCGAATTCTCGCACCACCTTGGCATGATGGCGCTGGAGGGTGGCTTTGGTGCCCGACCAAACGCAGTGCACAAGTGGCACAAGCTCTTGGCATTCCCGCTGTCAGTGGCCAGAGACGGTGTGAGAATGGACGCACTATATCCGATGCTGTTTCGCTGATTGAGAAACGGCCGCGTTTTTTGAAAAAGACTTTTGCTGAGCGCCAGCTGTCTCCGCTTCCTCGTCCTGGATGTTGAACACGCTGGCGAGCACGAAGCCGATGCTCGCGCCAACGGAAAGCAATGCGACAGACAGCAAAAACGTCATGGCGGTCCCCCTAAACCCGCCCAGCCGAAATTACCGTAACCCAAGGTTGGTCAGTTCTGGTGGTGGAAACACACCGTCGCGGCGGTCGCTGGCCCGGAAGTGGCAGCGCTTTTCAAGAAAGACTTTGGAGCGGAATCTTAATGCGGAACTCTAAAGAAAAAGCCGCAGGCTAGGGTTCTGCGGCTTTTTCCCGTTCAAGATAAAGCTGGAAGGGCTCGTAGCGCCCGAAAAATTACTCAGCTCAATAATTTCGTCAATATCCTGTCGGGTGTTTTTCCCAACCTGGCCGGCCATTGCACAATATCAGTGCAGCCATTTTGCCGCAGCGGGAACTTGATCCGGCGGATTAAGGTTATCTCGCAGCTTTTGAACGGAAAACCCAGCCACGGAGTATTTTCCCGCACATGTGGCCATGGATTCTGATTTTTATCGTTGGCGTTGCCCTTGGGTACGGGGTTCGCGAAATAATTTCGCGGCGCCGTCACAAGTACTTTCGCGAGCGACGCGTTTGGGATCGAAGGCTTGAGGATCGTATTACACCAAATGAAATCGATGAGGATCTTGCAATCGCTCCCGAGCAGAAATCTAAGCTTCCTGCGAAAGCAGACACCAAGACCACGCGCGAGGACGTAGATCGCTAGTCAGAAGAGGCGCAATCCTTCGCGGGCCAACTGATCAAGACGCGGCGTCGGGGCGCCACGCAGTTCTCCACCACCGTACGATCCCAAATCGCCATAGCCGACGTTGTCACCCAGAATGAACACAACGTTCGGCTTCGGCGGCTGCTGCGCGAAAGCTTGAGTAGCTGCCACCAGAAGGAGTGCTGTGAGAGCAGTGCGCATGGCTGTTTTCCTCGAAGTTTCAATTCGCGCGCAGTCCACCCAGATCAGCACGCAGCGGAACGAGCTTTCTCGATCAAAATGTCGGCGGCGCGATCCAACGCATTGAATTGCGTGTAAAGGTCGCGGACATGCTTGGGGTCCATCTTCCTTGCGAGGGGCGACGACAGGTGCCAAACGGCACCGTGTGGATTGACCTCAAGTACATACAATCGCCCTGTCTGGCTTTCACGGACAATGTCAACGCCGAGCACCGGGCATTCTGGAAATGCTTCGTGCGCACGCTCACCCACGGCGATGATCTCTGGGTCATTACAGATTGAGCGGACGCGGCCACCCATCTCTTTGTTGTTCGATGCGATAATTCCGAGTGGATTATTGGCGATTTCGGCAAGCGACGGGCGCACATTGCCCCAACGGTTGCGAGCATAATAAAGGGTGCGCCCAAACAGCGTCAAAACCCGATACTCAGTAGGGTAGCCGTCCTCGGAGTGATCGATAAACGGCTGGACGAGAAAAGAATCATTGGCAGCAGCGGTCAACTCGGCACAGCGCGCATAAACATCCACGGCGCGCACTAATCTTACGCCTTGGCCGCTATTCAAATTGTTCGGCTTCACTATCACATAGTCGCCCCATTCGTTTGGATCAAACGAAGCGCCTGGACACAGCGTTTCGGTCCGCGGTGTCAAAATGCCAATCGAAGACAATCGAAGTAGTTGTTCGTCCTTGCCAAGGATGTGACCACAAAATACGGCGCCCCCGCGGGGGACAAAATCGATCAAGCGGATAGGCGAAAAGACGAGCGACGGGCGCCGTACCTGCCAACGCGCCGTCACCGAGTTGGCGCTCCCATTGTTGGCTATACGAACCTCAATGTCGGGCGCTTCGCGCTCGATCCGGTGCTGGATTGTTATCCAGTCCGACGGATCCTGTTCCCACGTGCTTTGCAAGATCAATAAATTGCGAGCAAACATGAGGGCCTGCCGCTTCCCCAAACCTGTCTAGCGCGCGCCAGACAGTCTAGCAGGGGTCCTGCTGCGAAACAGGCCTTCAGGTCGCTTTGTAGTTTATTGGGTGTCCGCTTTGAGGATGCGCAAGTTTCAGCGCCGCGCAACCTCATTCATCAGCCAAGCGATTGAACGAAGATCAAGACGGACAATATCGCTATGGGCACAGGGCGTACCAAGGAATGTACGTCGCGGAAACAAGCTTGCACTGCATCGATGCCTGTTGGGAGAGGAATGCCCACACGATGCTACGGCCGGTTTTTGCCGGAATAAACTCCGATACCGTTCCACGGCTTGGCTGAGCGAAGTTCCAGACTGGATACACGTCGTACACCACGCAAATTCCCTTATCGCTCTTGTTGTACACGTAACAGGTCGCGCTGTCGGTCGTTTTGCCTATTTGGGTCGCGATATTTGCGCTCGGTGTATCGCCCTGCTTGTTCCCATAATTTTTGGGAGCCGCTTCGGCTTTGCAACAAAGTACCGCAGCACAGACCAAGATCGTTGCTGCAAATAAATTCTGAGTTTTGGTTCTCGAGAAAAACATCGTCTCTTCCTTTTCTGCGAATTCTGAAGCGCTCGGCTCTTTTGAATCGATCTAAACGGTCGGACCTCCCGAACGGGATTCTGCGGTTGTATCATGTAATCGGGACGGATCACGCAAGAGTGAGAGGTCTGTTCAACTTTCCAGAAGTTGTTGCCCGAATGAGTGCCATCGAGGTGCTGTCCCGATAAAACCTTGAACGGAAACCAAACTCGAAGACGATTTTCTTTGGAAAAATTCAAAGCTGGAAGCGTGCCCTCTTATTCCGCGCGTCTGAAAAACAATTTGCTGTTGCCGTCACTGGACTCAAAGCAACAGCGCCTCATAATTTTGTTCGGGGCGGCGCGCGAACGAGTAGTTTCCAGGGGACGTCATGGGGTACGGGGACAGTCGTGGCCTTTTTGCAGGGGCCATTGCAAAGGCTGCTCTATTGTCGGTGAGCTATCTGGCGATCAATGTCGTAGCCGGCGGCTTATCACACGCACAAACCGCGCAACAAAGCCCGCCAACGCAATCGGTGCCGTCGCAACTTCCGCCGGTGCAGATCGACGAACCGACCCGCAAGCAAAGACGCCAGCGTAGCCAGCCGAGCAATCGCGCCGGCGCGACAGCGGCACGGCGGCGGGAGACACCGCGCTCCACGCCGCCCGCACAGGCGTCGGTTTGGACAACCACTTACGACACCCGGACAGGGACGGTCGGCAATTACACAAACAGCACCGCGATCGCCACCAAAGTCAACACGCCGCTCATCAACATTCCCCAATCCGTGACAGTGCTGACGAAGGAATTCATCACGGATCAAGGATTCCAGAATCTCACCGATGTCACACGCTACGTTCCGGGCGTTGCCGTGCACCAGGGCGAAGGCAATCGCGATGAGCTGGTGATTCGCGGCGTGGATTCGAGCGCGAATTTTTTCGTGAACGGCTTTCGCGACGACGTTCAGTATTTTCGTGATCTCTACAACGCGCAAAGCGTGGAAATATTAAAGGGTCCAAGCGCACTGACGTTCGGTCGCGGCTCGGGGGGCGGTCTGCTTAATCGAACTCTCAAGGAAGCCGACGGACAAAGCATTTATGAGGCGACCGCAACGACCGGTTCCTACTGGGACCGTCGCTTCACGCTCGACGCTGGCCAGGCCGTGAACGAAAATTTCGCTGCCCGCCTGAACCTGATGTACGAAGGAAGCGATACGTTCCGCGATTTCGGAACGCTCGAACGCTGGGGCGTCAATCCGACCGTGACGTTCCTTGTCGATCCGTCCACGAAGGTCCGGCTCAGCTACGAGTATTATCACGACGATCGCACCGCCGATCGCGGCAACCCTTCTTTCGCCACGAGCGCGGTTGCACCGTCGTCAACCCGTTTCAATCCGGCAGGTCCATTCGCACCGGGCGGAGACCTTATGGCGTTCTTCGGAAGCCCGGACCTGAACGTTGCCCGCGCGAATGTGCAGCAGACCATGGCGTTTATCGATCATGATTTCGGGAACGGATTGACGGCAAAGAATTCGACAATGTTTGCCGACTACCAGAAATTCTATCAGAACGTCTATCCCGGCAACGGCCCGCTGGCAGGGGCGGTCAATCCGTCAGAGACCTCGTTCAATCGAGCGGCCTATCAGCATACAACGAACCGCGACAATCTCTTCAACCAGACCGATTTTGTGTTCAAGACGTCCACCGGGCCAGCCTCCCACACCATCGCGTTCGGGACGGAATTTGGCTGGCAGAGCGGAATTGACGTTCGCAACACCGGGATTTTTCCGAACGGAACCAATACCGAGGCGGACAGCCCTTTCTCACCGACGTATTTTGGGCCAATCGTCTTCGTCCATCAGTATCCGGGCGCCTTCTCGCCCGGCGTCACGACGCCTGATTCCAACAGCAAGTACCAGCTCTTCGTCGCGTCCGCCTACGCGCGAGACACGATTGAGATCACTCCGTACCTGCAGTTGATTGGTGGTGCCCGCATCGATCGCTTTGACGAGTCGGCGCTGGACATGAACACCAATACAAATCGCAGCCTCGTCAATACGAACGTCTCGCCGCAAGCTGCTGTTATCGTGAAACCCATGCCGAATTTCTCGATCTACGGCACGTACAGCATTTCCTATCTGCCAGCGTCCGGCGATCAATTCAGCGCACTGGCTGACGGCACGATTATTCTCGCGCCGCAGAAATTCGTGAATGAGGAGATTGGCGTCAAATGGAACATCAATCCGCGCCTGCTTTACACAGCGGCGGTGTATGACCTCGAACGATACAATGTTCCTCTGCCAGACCCGAACAACGCGGGATTTTTCATCCTGTCTGGGCGAAACAGCATTCATGGCTTCGAGACGGCCCTGAACGGTTACGTGAACCCCAACTGGCAGTCGACGCTTGGTTACGCCTATACCGATGCCCGCGTGACAAGCGCGACGTCGGCGACGATTGTGCCGGGCAATCGCATCCAGCTCGTTCCGTTCAATCAATTCTCCTGGTGGAACAAGTATCAGTTCACGCCGGCGTGGGCAGCTTCCGTGGGTCTGATCTACTTCTCGGATTCGTTTGCGTCTTCCGACGACAGCGTCAAGTTGCCCGGTTTCTTCCGTGTCGATGCCGGAGTCTTCACCAAAATTAATGAGACCTGGAGAGCCCAGCTCAATATCGAAAACGTCTTCAACAAGGGCTATTGGGCATCAGCCGACGGCAACAACAACATTACGCCAGGGCAGCCGCGTACCGTCCGGCTGACGGCTTTCGCCAAGTTTTGACCGACCGTCTCGCCCTGACAAAGCGGATATTGTCTACCGTGGGCGGTGACGATCCCGGATAGCTGAACGTTTGCAATCTCATACGACGCGACCCATTCAGTGATTGGTCGAAACCCCGCGAATCTCATAAGGCTAGTGCATGGCACACAGTGCACGAGGGAACGAAGCCCATGACAGCCTCAACAATCACCACCAAGCAATTGGCCTATACATTGGCGAAGCAGCATGACCTCACCAAGAAGCAGGGTCGGGAAATGTTGGAAGAACTCGCTGGAATGATCAGGAAGCACCTTAAGAAAGGCGAACAGGTGAAGATCGCTGGCCTCGGAATTCTGCGAGTGCGGAATCGTGCTGCCCGCGTTGGCCGCAATCCGGCGACAGGCGAAGCGATCCAGATCAAGGCCAGCAAAAAGGTGGCGTTCCGCGCCAGCGCGGCCCTGAAGATGGCCATCTGATCGCCAGTAGCTGCCTCTGTTTTTGCGATTGCGTATTATGCGATGAGCGTCGCTAGGCTTGCGACGGCGCAATCATATTGACGTCCGCTCGACCAATGAAAGCCGACACTGGCAGAGGCGCGCCCTAGAAGTTCGCGCCGTAACGCCCTCGCGCGTCAGAGCAAGCGGCCGTCCTGTCCGAAAAACGGAAATGGCCCCGGGAACTCGCCGATCGGCACGTGATGCGTAATCAGGTCGCCAAAGTGCTCGCCCGAAAGCCAGGTATGCAGATGAAAAGCCGGTGGCTCGACTTTGAACGACGGCGGCAAGCTGTCTTCGAGGTCGAGGGCGACTGCATGGTTTGGCGCTGGGCAGATCGTCGCCGGGATGCCGGAAAATTGCGTCACCGCCGCCCGATGCACATGACCGGCGGCGACAAGGCGTGCGCGCGGATGCTGTCGCAGGATATTGGCGAGCGCTCCGGCATTGCGCAGATTTTGCACGTCCATGTGGTGGATACCGGTCACGAACGGTGGGTGGTGCAGAAAGATCAGGGCCGGCCGCGTTGATGACAAGGCGAGCGTTGCGTCGAGCCAGGCGAGTGTTGGGGCTTCGAGCTCGCCATGCGGTTTGTCCGGCACGCTCGAGTCGAGCAAGACGAGATCGAGCGGACCGACCGCGTGCAGCGAATTGAGCGCCCCGGTCGATTGCGCGTAGCCGCCCTTGGGCAACGCCGCGCGCATCAACTCGCGGCTGTCGTGATTGCCGGGAACGGCGGCAAAACCGATCTCAAGCGGCGCGAGGAGGCGGTTGAGATGCTCGTACTCCTCCGCCACCGGCGTATCGGCAAGGTCGCCGGATATCACCACGAGCTCTGGTCGCGGCCTGAAGGCATTGAGCGTGGCGACGCATCGCGTAAGCGCGGCCGCAGTGTCGACCTGGCCATAGGCCAGCACGCCAGGACGCTTGATATGCAGATCGGAAATCTGGGCGATCAGGAGGGGCGCGCTCATGCTTCGCCTTTTGGCAAAAGCCGGATCGCGGAAGGGTCCACCGAGAGCCCGACCCGGTCTCCGGCCTTCACCATCAACGTGTTCGGCACGTCCACCATTATCGTCCGATCAGCCGCGCCGCTGACGCTCAGGCGCTGGCGATCGCCGACGAAGCTGACGCTCGTCACTTCGCCGGTCAGACTCGCGTTCCCAGCCGCCACGATGGCGATCGACTCAGGGCGCACCATGGCGAGCGCCGGCCCTTCAACGCTCGTCTTCTCTATCGCCAGTCGCCCACCGCGCAAGGTAAGCGTGCCGGAGCTGCTCACGCCTTCGAGAATGTTGGCCGCCCCGACAAATTCGGCGACGAAGCGGCTTGCCGGTGCGAAATAGATGTCACGCGGCGCGCCGACCTGCGCGATCGCCCCCTTGCGCATCACAACAATGCGGTCGCCCAGCGCCATCGCTTCAGCCTGATCGTGGGTCACGTAGATCGCGGTGATGCCGAGCGTACGCAGGAGCCTATTGAGTTCGCTCCGCAACCGCTCGCGCAGCGCGGCGTCAAGCGCGGTGAGCGGCTCGTCGAGCAGCAGCACGCTTGGCCGCACCGCGACGGCACGCGCCAGTGCCACCCGTTGTCTTTGCCCACCGGAAAGCTGGTCGATGCGGCGATGCTCGAGCCCTTCGATGCCGGTGAGCGCGACCAGTTCGGCAACGCGCGCCGTCCGCTCCTGCGCCGACGTACCGCGAAATTTCAGGCCATAAGCGATGTTGTCCGCCACGTTCATGTTGGGAAACAGCGCGTAGGACTGGAACACCATCCCGACATTGCGCTGTTCAATCGGCACATGCGTTACGTCGGCATCGTTGAAAAAGATTCGCCCACCGCTGTCTGGTGTCTCAAGCCCGGCCACCATGCGCAGCAGCGTGGTCTTGCCGCAACCGGAGGGGCCAAGAAGCACCAAGGTCTCGCCACGCGCGATATCGAGCGATACCGGCTCAAGTGCACGAGTGCCGTCGCCGAACGTCTTTCCGCAGCCAGCTATGCGCACCGCGACGCCATGATATCCGTGCACTTGCCCATTCATTTGCGCACTTCACCCCAGGTGGCGAACATCTGCATTGCAATCAGCAGCGGGATGATCATGACAAAGAATACAAGGGTATAGGCTGATGCGACTTCGAGGCGCATCGAGGCGTAGCTGTCGGCGAGTCCAACGGGCAGCGTCTTGGTCAGCGGCGTGTGAAGCATCCAGGTGAGGTTGAATTCGCCGAGTGACAACGTCACCACCATCAGCGAGCCGGCGAGGATTCCGGGCCGCGCGTTTGGCACAATCACGTCGAGAAAGCGTCGCAAGGGCGATGCGCCGAGCGAGGACGCGCTTTCGTCCAACGTCTTCACGTCGATAGCGGAGAAGATCGCCATCACAGAGCGCACCATGAACGGCAGCGTAAACACGACGTGACCGGTCAGAATGAACAACCAGGACCGGCGGAAATCCGAGAAACCGTTATAGGTCAGCAGCAGCGCCAATGCGATCGCGAGGCCGGGAATCGCAAGCGGCAGCGTGATGATTTCCTCAATCGCGCGCGACGTTCGTCCGCCGCGTACGTGCAGCGCATAGGCCGCCGGAACGCCGATGACCAGCGTGACAATCAGGGTCGTACCGGCGATCAGGAATGAACGGCCAATTGTATCGGCGTAGAGGTCCCAGACTTGCACGATCCATTGCAGAGTAAAGCCGGAGCTGATGCCGCGGAAATAGTTTGCCGTAACACCGGCAAGCATCGAGAGTGCTGCCGGCACGATCAGGAACGCCGCAATCAGCAGCGTGAAGAGAAGCTGTCCAGAAAAGATCAGGCGGTCTCGCATCGTACTATCCCGCTGCCGCAACGGAATTGCCGCCGAAGGAACGCGCCAGCGCGAGCACCGCCCAGGCGACGAGCCCCAGCCCGACCGACAGCGCGGCCGAGATCGCGATGTTCGCCGACAGCGTGAACTCGGTGTAGATCAGCATCGGCAGCACATCGATATTTGTGGCGAGTGTGAAGGCCGTACCGAAAGCGCCCATCGCGGTTGCGAAGGCGATGGCACCCGAGGCTACGAAAGCTGGGCCAAGCGCTGGCAGGATGACGTCACGGTGCACAGCCCACGGTCCCGCGCCGAGCGCGCGAGCCGCTTCCTCCAGGCTCGGATCGAGCTTCTCGACCGCCGCCATGATCGTGAGGATCACGCGGGGAATCGAGAAATAAAGGTAACCGAGAAACAGGCCCTGAATCGTATAGGCGAACACGAGCTTTTCGCCCAGCACCGGCAGAGTCAGTTCGCCGATCAGCCCTTGGCGTCCCGCCAGCAAGATGATCATGAAGCCAACCACCACGCCCGGAAAGGCGAGGGGGAAGGTCAGCATCGCCACCAGCACCGAGCGGCCCGGAAATCGCGTGCGTTGCAGGAACAGGCCGGCAATGGTGGCGATGACGAGTGAGACGATTGTAGTGGCGGTCGCCAGCACCACCGTATTGATCAAGGTCGCGCGGTAGCGCGGCTCTGTGAGGATCGCGGCGTAGGCGGCAAGGCCCTGCGGCCCGCTGCCGCCCACGATCATCAGCCGCACCATCGGCAATACGAAGAACGCCAGCACCACGACGGCGAGCGGCAGCAGGCAGAGCCAGACGAAGGTCTTCAGTCGCATGGAAAAAAATGGTGCTCCTATTCGGAGCACCATGATGCATCAACGCACTTCGGCGAGATAGCGGTCAACAAACCCCTTCTGAACCGCCGAGAGCGCGCCCCAGTCGACGCTCTTTGCGCGGGCGTACTCGCTCGCAGGCAAGAATTTCTTCGAGACCTCGTCGGGCAGAGGAACGTTGCGTGCCGGGTGCAAATAGGCGTTGGTCCAGATCGCCTGGCCCTTGTCGGACAGCAGGAAATCGAGCGCCTTTTTGGCCTTCTCTTTGTTAGGCGCGTTCTTCACCAGTCCTTCGACGTAGGGGAACGTCACGCTGCCCTCGCACGGAATAACGAATTCGAAATTGCCTTTCTCGGTGTATTTGCCGCGGTACGCATTAAAATCGTAGTCGAACAGGATCGGGATTTCGCCGGACACCACGCGCGCATAAGACGTCTGCTTCGGTACGATGGCGCCGTTCTTCGCCAAGCCCTTGAAGAATTCGATCGCCTTGTCGAAGTTCTTCTCGTCGCCGCCGAGCGCCTGATTGACCGCGACCGCGCCGACAAAGCCAACCGAAGCGGAAGACGGATCGAGATAACCGACCATTCCCTTGTAATCGGGCTTGACCAGATCCTTCCAGCACGCCGGCACCGGCTTCCCGCCGAGCGCATCCTTGTTCACAAACAGGCCGAGCGTGCCGTAGTGGATCGCATACCAATATCCTTCGGGATCCTTCAGCCCGGCTGGAATGTCGTCAAAGCCTTTCGGCTTGTACGGCTCGAGAACGCCAGCGTCCTTCGCCTTGTAGCCGACGTCGACGCCCACGTAGGCGATATCGGCGACTGGATTGCTTTTCTCGGCGATCAACTGCGACAGGGTCTGTCCCGAATTCTTGTTGTCGTGGGGGATGTCGTAGCCGAGGTCCGCTTTGATGGCCTTGAGCATCGAAGCCCAGTCTGCCCATTGCGGCGGGCAGTTGTAGCAGATCACGTCGGCGGCCTGTGCCGGGTTGGCAAGCGTCAGAGCGGCGAGCGCAACAGCGGCGATACCGAATTTGATTCTCATGGATATTGTCCCCCCGCGAAACATGTGTGTGGTTAAGGGTTTGACGCCTCTGCTTTTTCGACATGATAATATTGCGGGGAGATGACAAGCCACCCCAATCGGGGCGGATAAAGGAAAAATTTCACGCAAGCGGACATTGCCTCAACAAAAGACCGCCTCGCGGCGGACTTTCCGATTTCAATCAAAGCGACATGTAGCCGAGATCGTTAGCTCGTTTTGCGTCACCGGTAGGTCGGGTCGCGCAGGGGTCCCGACGACCATGGTCGCTGTGCAGCAGTCCCGGTCGCTGCGGTCGTATCAGGCTTGTCTAACATCGGCAGGGGCAGGTTGTGTGGGTAGTAGGTCCAGAACATGAATGCCGCACCGAACAGAAGGGACGTCAAAAGGCAGCTTAGGAATGTGCGCTTCATGGAGAGCGCCGTTCCAACAAAAGTGCAGGCAAAAACAAGAACCACCAACGCAAGAAAGTAGGGCCAATTCACGTTTGCCCAGTCGATTGGCAAGGCCGCCAGTTTGTCCATGCGAATCTCCGCCGCGAGGCAACGATTATAGCGGAAAGGGGCGAGTCGCTATCCGTGCGCCGAAAAGGTGAGGGCACTGTTCAAAATAACATTTGCGCTTCAAAGGTACCTTTTGGTCCGCACCTTGTGTCCATCCCATTGATATGGTTGCCTTGTCCGACATCTCCCCGAGCATTTTTCCATGAAACCGAACTTCAAACTGCCGCTGACCGGCCGATGCCAGTGCAGGGCCGTGGCATATAAAATCACGTCCGCTCCGCTTGCCGTCTACGCATGCCATTGCACCGAATGCCAGCGGCAGTCTGGCAGTGCCTTCAGCCTTTCGCTCCTCGCTGAACGAGAGACGGTCGTCGTTGAGGAGGGCAAGCCAGCGGTGTGGGAGCGGCGGCACGAAAGCGGTCGGGTGATAGATTGCGTGATCTGCGCGGAGTGCGGCACCCGCCTGTTTCATGAACCGCGCGCGAACACCAAAATCACCATCGTCAAGGCGGGCAACCTCGACGATACGAGCTGGCTCTTTCCTGTCGGGCACATCTGGACCCGAAGCGCGCTAACATGGGTCGACATTCCGCAGGCCGCCATAAACTACGACATGCAGCCGCCAAACCTCGCCAACATCATCGAGGCCTGGCGCCAGCACTGCGCTTAGAGCCAGCGAGTTTCAGTCACCGTCACTTGACCATGCGTTCGGCAACCGGCGGCAGGAACTTGTCGTTGTAAACGTCTTCGGGCTTTGGTGCGTTGGCGATGCCATAGGCTGCCGCCACCGAGTCGATCGTGAACTTGATGCGCTCGGGTTGTGCGACGCTTAAGCCATGCTCCTTCACCCACTTTGTATTGGTGACGCTGAGCGCGAGGTCGAGCCGTACTTTCTCGACGTCCTCCTTCATCATCGCGTCCACACCCTTCATCACTTTTAGCGCAGCGGCTGGATCCTTGATGGTGTCGATGGTGCCTCGGTTAAGCGCCTGCACCATGGCGCGTACAGTCTGCGGATTTTTCTCGATGAAGGCCTTGGTCGCCGCAAGGGTCAGGCCGTACATGTTGGCGCCGAAGTCGGCATACTTCACTGCGTAGATGTCCTCGAGCTTGATGCCAACGTCCAGCAGCGCCGGGATGTTGGAATTGATGAAGCCGCCGGTGCCGTCAGCCTCGCCACGCAAAACCATCGGGCCGAACAATTGCGGCTGCACTGGCAGCCAGTTGACCTTTACGTTTTCCGCCTTTGCTGCCTTGAACAGTATCGACGCCGTATCGTGTACGGCGGTGCCAGGGCCACCGGCAATGCGCGCGCCGTCAAGGTCTGCTGGTTTGCGAATGTTCTTTGATTTGAGCGTTACGAAGGCGAGGGGAGAGTCATCAAAGCTGATGTAGACCGCGATGAGCGGTGAACTCGGGTTGGCGGCGTTGAATTTGATCATCGAAGGCATATCGACCCAGCCAAAGTCGTAAACGCCACCGGCAACGCTGACAGCGACGTTGGTCGCTCCCTTGCCAGCGTCGATCTGCACGTTGAGGCCCGCGTCCTTGTAGTAGCCCTTCTGTTGCGCGACGAAAAACGGCGCATGCGTGCCCTGGATGATCCAGTCCATCATCACCTTGACGTCCTTCTTCTCGGGCGCCTGGGCACGCACCTCGGATGCTGAGAGAGGAAGGAAAAGAACCGCGGCCAAGGCAACCGCGCGCTGGGCATACGTGCACAGTCGGGACATGTGACGATCTCCTCTGATGACGGACGCGTTGTGCGCTCGCATCCTATTTTCGCAAACGGTAACTTTATCATCAGGAAAGTCAATTGAATGTCCGACCGGAGGTGACTATCGTGGGGTTTGCCCATTGAGGCCACCAACGGAAGAAGAATGCCGAAACCCAGGGACAAGACCATGCTGAATTCGGTACGCGCCCAATTGCCGCTGCGCGCGAAAAGAAACAGCAAGAGCCAACGCCAACCTGCGCGGGAAGGTGCCCAAGTTCTCGATCTCGCGCGCTATGCCATAGGCACGCGATTGCGGCACACGCGTCTGATGCGCGGGTCACGTCTGAAGGACGTTGCGGACGCAGCCGGCTGCTCGGAAAGCCTCGTTTCCAAGATCGAAAACAACAAGATCGAGCCCTCGCTGCAGGTGCTGCACAAGCTCTGTTTGGTGCTGAATATAGGCCTCGGAGAGCTGTTCACGCGGCAGGAAGAAGACGCCCCGGTTGTAACACGCGCAGGCCAGCGATCGAGAATTGAGATGGATCCAGTGCGGCGGGGGCATGGGATCCTGATGGAACGCGTCATCCCTTACGCAAAGGGGCATTTGCTCCAGAGCAATATCCACGTCGTGGCGCCGGGCGGGTCGAGTTTCGGTCTGATCTCGCACGAGGGCGAAGAGGTTGGCTACGTGATTGCCGGCGAGATCGAGCTGTTCCTCGGCGACAAGGCGTATCAGCTCTCGGCTGGCGATACGTTCTGTTTCCGCTCGGAGATCGGTCATGGCTACCGGAACCGCGGCAAGAGTGCGGCACGAATTCTGTTCGTGAATACGCCGCCGACCTTCTGAATTTCTCGTTGATCAAGTGACTTGAACTGGTCTAGCGTGCCGTCCGCAAAACGCACGCGCGTCGGGGGAAGTAACGCATGCTCAAGCTGCCTCACCACAAACGATATGATTTCTTGCCGATTACGAAGCGGAAGCACTACTCGTGGCCTGGCGGCAAACGATTGGCATTTTATGTCGCGCTGAACATCGAGCACTTCGCATTTCAGGCCGGCCTCGGGATCGATCCGCATAATCGCACCGGCCCGCAGACTTCGCGCAACTACGCCTGGCGCGACTACGGCAATCGTGTTGGTAACTGGCGCTTCTTCGAGATTCTCGACGAGCTCAAACTGCCCGCATCTATCTTGCTTAATTCAGCGGTCTGTTACGAGTATCCGGAGATCGTGGAAAAGATTAAGCAGCGTGGGGATGATGTGCTCGGCCACGGCCGGACCAATGCCGAAGTGTTGCGCGGCATGTGGGAAGATGATGAGCGCCGCGTTATCCAGGAGTGCGTCGACGTCATCACGAAACACGTGGGCGTTCGTCCGACTGGTTGGATGGGGGCGGGCGCCGCCGAGACAAGCGTAACGCCTGATCTCCTCAAGGAGCTTGGGTTCACTCATCTGCTCGACTGGCCGGTGGACGATCAGCCGATCTGGATGCGCACGCGATCGGGGCCGTTGCTGTCGGTTCCCTATCCCATGGAGCTCAATGACGCGGGTACGTTGGCGCTGCGCGATCATACCGGGCGGCAATTTGCCGACATGGTCGTCGATCAATTCGAGGAATTGCTTGAAGCCTCGGAAGATCAGCCACTCGTTTTCGCGCTTTCCTTGCATGGATTCATTCTCGGGCAGCCGTTCCGGCTGAGACCGTTGCGCCAGGCGATCAAACACTGCGTCCAACACAAGCACGCGGACCAGATCTGGTTCACGCGGGCCGGCGATATCTCGAAATTTTGCTACGGCATGGAAGCCGGAATCATACCCGGTAGTTGAGGTCGGTCATGAATGTGAGCACCACGGCGAACGCAACCACCAAACTTCTGCGGGCGACTCCCGAGACGGTCCACTGGGGCTATCTCGACGCCACGATCAAGCCCGCGCTTACCATTGATTCCGGAGAGCGCGTGACGATCGAGTGCGCCACGTGTAATCCCGAGTGGATGCCGGCAAAGGACAGCGGGTTCGATATTCTTCCGGATATCGTCGAGATCCACCAGAAGGTGAAGAAAGGGTCCGGAAATCACATTTTTACCGGCCCAGTCTACATCCGCGGTGCCGCTGTAGGAGATGTCCTCGAGGTCAAGATCCTGGACATCAAGCTCCGGCAGAATTGGGGTTGGAACGTCTTTCGCGGCTACATGGGGACGATCCCGGAAGACTTCCCATACATGAAGTTGACGCATGTCCCGCTTGATCTGAAAGCGAATGTCGCAACCACGGCATCGGGTTTCAAAATCCCGATGGCCCCGTTTTTCGGACAGCTTGCGGTGGCGCCGGCTGAGGTATTCGGCCGGCAGAACAGCAAGGAGCCGCGCGAGTTCGGCGGTAATCTCGACTGCAAGGAATTGACGGCAGGCAGCACCATCTTTTTGCCGGTCTGGAATGAGGGCGCGCTCTTCTCGACAGGCGATGGCCATGCGGCGCAAGGCGATGGTGAGGTCGACGGAACGGCGATCGAAACTGCGTTGACGGGCACGTTCGAATTCAACGTGAAAAAGAAGCTCGGCTGGAAAATGCCACGGGCGGAGACGTCAACCCACGACATAACGTTCGGCCTCGATACCGATCTCGACGATGCGGCTCGTCAGGCGCTCAAGGAAATGATCGACTGGATCGTCAGTATGACCGGCATTCACAAGGACGAAGCCTATGCAATGTGCAGCTTCGCCGGCGATCTGCATGTGACGCAGACTGTGAACAACGTCAAAGGCGTGCATGCGATGATCCTGAAGAGCATACTGAAGAAATAGAAGGACCGGCCGCACCGGCCCGCAACTTGCATGGCCGGGAACCGGTCCCGCCATCGGTGCTGCGTAGTTGGGGAAAGCCTGTGCCAGGTTTTGTTAGACTTCAGGACGTTTCTCTCCGTTACAACGACGAGGAAACGGCGCTCGCTCTCCACCGCACCAGCTTTGAAGTCGAGCAGGGAGAATTCGTAGCGGTCGTCGGACCGTCCGGCTGCGGAAAATCCACGTTGATGAAAGTCGTGACCGGCCTCTGGCCCGCGACGGTCGGGCAGGTCAATGTTGGCGGCAAACCGGTGGTCGGGCCGCTGAATATCGTCGGAATGGCTTTTCAGAATTCCTCGCTGCTGCCGTGGCGTACAATATTGCAAAACGTGATGCTCCCGCTCGAGATCGTCGAGCCGCACGCGAGCCGGTTACGCAGGGAGCGGCGCGCCTACGAAGCCAAGGCGCGCGATCTTCTCGAACTCGTCGGCTTGAAGGGATACGAGGACAAGCATCCGTGGCAACTGTCGGGAGGGATGCAACAACGCACACAGCTCTGTCGTGCGCTAATTCATGAACCGTCGCTGTTGATGCTCGACGAGCCGTTCGGCGCGCTGGATATGTTCACGCGCGAGGAACTATGGCTGGCGCTGCAGGAATTGTGGATGGCGCGTCGTCCGACGGTGATCCTGGTCACTCACGACCTGCGCGAGGCCGTTTTCTTGGCGGATCGCGTGCTGGTGATGAGCGCGCGTCCGGGCCGGATTATCCTCGATCGCACGGTGAAAGCGCCACGTCCACGAAATCTCAACACAACCTACGAGCCTGACGCCGTCAAGCTGGTGCACGAATTGCGGGAGCACATCAGTGCAGCACGCGCAAACGCAGCCTGAGCGCGTAACGATCGCCGAGAATACAGACCTTCCGGTTATCGTACGCCGGACAAGCTTCTTCGAGCGCAAGCTGGTGCGGCAGGCGCTGCCTTGGGTCGTGATCGCGGGCATGTTCGTTTTCTGGGAGATTTTTGTACGCGTCTTCCAGATACAGCAGTTTGTGCTGCCGGCGCCGTCGGCGATCTTTGAGGCGATGTGGCAATGGCGCGTGCCGATTCTCGAAAATTCGTGGCAGACTTTGATGACCACGTTGATCGGCTTCGCGTTCGCTATCGTGATCGGTGGAATAGGCGGGGTCGCGCTTGGTTCGTCGCGCGTCATCTATGACGGATTTTATCCGGCGTTGATCGCATTCAACTCCGTTCCGAAGGTCGCGGTCATTCCCGTGCTGGTCATCTGGTTCGGGATCGGCACAATCCCCGCAGTGATCACGGCCTTCTTGCTGTCGTTCTTCCCCATCCTCGTAAATGTCGCTACGGGCATCGCCACGGTCGAGCCGGAGCTGCGCGATGTGCTTCGTGCACTTGGCGCCACGCGACGTCAGGTCATCATGAAGGTCGGCCTGCCGAGGGCGATGCCCTATTTCTTCGCGTCGCTGAAGATCGCGATGACGGTCGCCTTCGTCGGATCAATCGTTGCCGAAACCGTCGCTGCCAATTCCGGCATCGGGCACCTGATGCTCGTCGCATCATCGCGCTTCGAGGTTCCACTGGCGTTCGCGGGGCTGATCGTTACCGGCTTGATGGGAGTAGGAATGTACGTGATTTGTGTCGCCATCGAGCAACGCATGACAGGATGGGCGACGCGCGGCTCGGAAGGGGTCACGTTCGGCAGCTAGCGGATGCAAGGGGAAAAGATGTGCTCGACAAATACAAGGATCTGAAACTGCAGCTCGACGGCTTTCTCAAACCGGGCGAGCAACACAAGCGTAACGTTCTGCT
>Ga0164306_10000252_pt1 | contig 20642 bp, 18 predicted proteins | sample Whisoiple_242_MG_FD_110213 | JGI IMG/M metagenome (GOLD analysis project Ga0164306, IMG submission 110213) | Soil microbial communities amended with fresh organic matter from upstate New York, USA - Whitman soil sample_242_MG | ecosystem: Environmental > Terrestrial > Soil > Unclassified >... | reverse complement strand
TTCGTGATGGCAACCGCTATCTGGTTCGCGCCGGTGCCCGCCGGTCTGACGCCCCAGGCATGGCACCTCTTTGCAGTATTTGTAACCGCAATCGTCTCTGTGCTGCTCGGTTTGTTTCCGCTGCTGACCTCAACCATGCTGGCGGCAGGAGCGGTAGTTCTGACGAACACAGTTTCCCCCGCGAAGGCGTTTGCGGGATTTGCAAATAGCAGCGTGTTGCTGGTGGTGATTGCTTTTCTGGTGGCGCAGGCGGTGGTTAAGTGCGGACTAGGACAACGCATCAGCCTGTTTATGGTGAGCCTGTTCGGCCGGTCCTCACTGGGACTGGCATACAGCCTTGTTCTTACTGACGCAGCAATTGCGCCAGCTTTCCCCAGCAACACTGCGCGTGGCGGAGTGCTATTTCCCATCGTGCTTTCGGTGGCCAAAGGAGCGGGCTCCAATCCAGACGATCCCAAGGGACGCAGGCTGGGTGGTTATCTGATGTTCTGCACCATGGCGAGCCTTGCTGTCTCCTCCGCGCTCTGGATGACGGCCACATCTGCGAATCCGATCGCAATTCAGGTAGCGCGCCAATACGGCGTGAACGTGGGTTTCGGAAAATGGCTGATTGCCTCATCAGTACCGGCACTTGTTTCGATCCTTGCGCTGCCCTGGTTGCTTGCCCGCTTATTCCCGCCAGGAGTTGGCGCCACGCCAGAAGCGCCTGCCGCAGCACGGAAAGCGCTGGCTGAGCTGGGACCGCTATCGCGCGACGAATGGATCACAGCCATCGCATTTGTGCTTATGGTAACGGGCTGGATTTTTGCCGACAAGCTGAACCTTAATGTGACGAGTGTCGCTTTTACGGGTCTGGGCCTGTTGTTGATGACCGGTGTGCTGACGGCAAGCGACATTGCAACGCAAGGCGACACTCTGGCCACATTTCTCTGGCTTGCCGTCCTTTTCGCTTTAAGTGGTGATCTCAACGAACTTGGGTTTATGGGATATGTGGGCCAACATCTGGCGTCCTACATGGGAGGGCTGTCATGGCAGGTCACTTACGTGGCCTTAATCATGATCTACGTAGCGATCCACTACATGTTTGTGAGCCAGTCATCGCAAGTGCTTGCCTTGCTGGGAGTGTTTCTTGACGTGGGCATTCGCGGTGGAGTTCCTGCAGCGGTGATGGCTTTCTCTCTGTTCTTTGCCAGCAGCTACTTTTCTGTAATAACGCCGCAGGGCGGAAGCCAGAATGTCATCTTTGTGGGCAGTGGCTATCTCACACAACGCGAACTCTATCGCCTTGGCGCGTTGACAACCCTTTTTTTTCTCGTTGTATTCCTCACAGTCGGGACCGGGTGGCTGATGCTGGTCGCGCGTTGAGCTATCGACCAAGGCTACGACGGGCCGTATGGCGATTTTGCCAATTTCAGCAATTTTTCAGACTTAGTCTTCGTTCTGGTACTCTTCCGGCACATCATCCTCAGGAAACTGGGTAGTCCGTACTTCGCCCTGGTCGGCATCGCGTGCGTTTTCCACACCGCTCACCGCTTCAGCTTCCATATACTGGCCTTCTTCCATCAACTCTTCCACGCTTTCAGAATCGTCATAGCTTCTGCGTGAGAGTCCTTGCGTGTCGCCGGACTGGCCGCCCGACTCGGGGCCCAGACCTCGACGTCCGCTGGGAGTAACTGGATTGATAATTTCCGCGCGCCGCGTGGCTTTCTTTGCAGCCGATTTCTTCTTCGCGGCCCGCTTCTTCTTCACCGCCGGCCTCCCCTGCGCCGAAGGTTTTTTCACGGCCGCCAATTTCTTTTTGTTTTTGGCAGTTTTGGCAATCTTCTTTTTTAGGGTTGGTTTTTTCCTGCTGACGGTCTTCTTCTTGCGAGCTGGTTTTTTCCTGGCCATGGGAAGAGTCTACCAAAATGCTAGCCGGCAGATCGATTAACCCTCTCTCGTTTTTGCTGTTCCTCTGTGTTCCTTCGCGTCCTCTGTGGTCAAAGTTTTTGGTTTTTTAAATCTTGGCGATTCCAGCGGTTTTGGCAATCTCGCTTACGCGCCACCCTCCACAATCACCACCAGACGCATAGGCCCGTGTGCGCCCTGCACCAGGATCTTCTCGATGTCCGCCGTCCGGCTTGAGCCGCTGATCACGCAGGCATACGAGTTTTTGTCCAGGCGGCCGTCTGCTGTCGCATTGCGCAGCGCGGTCACCAGATCGGGAACCAACTGTTGTGCGAAGGCATAAACAATATGGACCGGCGCCACCACGGATGCTCCGCGTCCGCCGCCCGAAGCGCTCACAAACACCGATCCTGTCTGTGCAATCAGCGCATCGGCCAGCGTGACGGTGGCTTGCGATTGTTCTCGCGGGCCGCCTTCACTCGACCAGCGAATCTGTCTAGCCGTCGCTGCAGCCTCCATCAACCGCCGCAAAGCCGGATCATCCTGCACAAAAATTTCTCCGTCGGGCAGTGACTGCAATACCTGCGCCAGGGCCTGGGCGCCGGCCGCGCCATCGGCGGTCAGCCGGCACTCCATCAGGTTGGCTTTACACTCCTGCTGGAAGCGCTCCAGAGAATTCTCAACCGCCTCAAAGATGGGGCCGTGAAAAGTCTTGTCTTCGATCGGAGGCGCGGGACTGCGCAGGCCGTCGCGGATGCGCGTGAGAATCGCTTCGCGGCTGGGATTTGCAGCGGCCATATTCTCCTTGTGGCACAGACACTCCTGTCTGTGCCTCTTTACTTTCGATATTCGACGGGCACAGGCAAGAGTGCCTCCACCCCAGCGCACGCAAAACAGGCGCGCTCTGGGGGCCCCGGCCTGTGCCACAAATTTCAAAACTGTCGAGACCAACATAAACCAGCTTTGGCCCCGAAAATAAATTACTTCTTCACATCCTTTAGCCCATTCTCCCAGAGCTTTCGGAACGATTGCGCCGGCAGCGGCACAGTCGTGCGTTTACGGCTCCAGGCCCGCATCGGATCGAGCGTTGTTCCGGCGAGTCCCATGCCATAAATCAGACGCAGGCTGCGGCGCATCATCCACCCACCCAGCGCATAGAGCCGTGGATGCAGCATCGCCATCTTCCATAGCTTGAACTGCCGGTGCTCGCCGGCTGTCTTAGGCCCACCCGCTTTGGTAAAGTCACGGCGGTTATGCAGCAAATGATGATGGAGATTGATGTTCACCGGGCAAACACTGGTACACGCCCCGCACAGCGAGGATGCATAAGAAAGATGCTGGAACTCGCTGCCGCGCAGATGGGGAGTGAGCACGCTGCCAATCGGCCCCGGATACGTGGTGTTGTACGTATGTCCACCAATGTTGCGGTACACCGGACAGATATTCAGACATGCGCCGCAGCGTATGCAGTGCAGCACTTCCCTTTCTTCGGCGTTGGCCAGCAGGCCGCTGCGGCCGTTATCCAGCAGGACAACATGAAACTCTTCCGGGCCGTCGGCCTCGTCCGCGCGCTTTGGTCCGCCGACGAGCGTGCTGTAAGTGGTGATCGGCTGCCCCGTGCCTGAGGTCGCCAGCACCGGCCACAGCGTGCCCAGGTCTTCCAGATGGGGAATCACTTTCTCAATGCCCGTCACCGCAACATGGATGCGCGGCAGGCTTGTGCTCAGCCGGCCATTGCCTTCATTGGTTGAAATCGCCACAGCGCCCGCATCGGCCACAAGAAAGTTAGCGCCGGAAATTCCCATCTCGGCGGCAAAGAACGCTTCGCGCAGTTTGCGTCGCGCCAGCGCCACCAGTTTTTGCGGATCAGCGTCAGCAATATCTTCACCCAGTTTTTCGCGGAAGAGGTCGCGAATCTGCCGGCGGTCCAGGTGCATGGCCGGCGTCACAATGTGGTACGGAGCTTCATTGCGAAGCTGCACGATGAACTCGCCCAGGTCAGTCTCCCAAACCTTGATGCCCTGCTCTTCCAGAACAGACGCGAGGTGCATCTCTTCTGTCACCATTGACTTGGACTTCACCACGGTCTTCACGCCGCGGCTTACCGCCAGGTCTTTTATATAAGCGCACGCTTCGTCGCCCGTGGCCGCCCAGAAAACGTGCCCGCCGCGCGCCAGCACCTTCTGCTCAAATTGGAGCAGGTACTTATCCAGATTGTTGATGGCCTCGCGCTTGATCTCCTGGCACTTGCGCCGCGCCGCGTCCCAATCTTTAATGCGTGCGCGCCCGCGCATGTGCGCGGCATCGTAGCTGTCCATGTTTTTGCGGATGATGTCACGATGCGCCAGGTCGGCGGACTTGGTGGCTGCATCGCGCAGGAATTTCTGGGCGGCGGTAAGGGCGGAAGGAGTTTCGCCGGCGGGCGTGGGAGGAAGCGATGTGCTCATGCCAGTTCTTCTCCCTGCATAGAGCGAAACTTTTTATGATACGTCATCCCGAAGTCCGTCAGCGAGCGCGCGTATTCACCAGCGCGCGAGTAGGACTGAGGGACCTTGTGTCTGTCCAATTCAAAACAAGCACAAGGTTCCTCGCCTCTATTCGGACGCTGAAGAAAACGCGTCCTCATCAACGAGGCTCGGAATGACGTCACTGTTGAAGATTTCCTCATGCTTCGCTCGCCAAAATGCTGGCAAGATGTATCGCCCGCGCACGATCTTTGCGGCGGCCCAGGATTCCCTGCACGTGCATCAGGCAGCTGGGATCAATGGCCGTAACATACTCGGCGCCGGTCACAGCAACGCTTTCGCACTTTGACTCGCCCATGGCGACGGAGATGCTCTCGAATTTGGTGGCAAAAGTCCCGCCAAAGCCGCAACACTCTTCGGAGCGCAGCATGTCCACCAGCTTCAGTCCTTTCACGCCGCGCAACAGACGCAGCGGTTCGTCGCGCAGTTTCAATTCGCGCAGCCCGTGGCATGACGCGTGGTAAGTAACGCTATGCGGGAACGCCGCGCCCACATCGGTCAGGCCCATTACTCTCACCAGAAATTCCGAAAGCTCAAATGTACGCTTGCCCACCGCCACGGCTTCATCATGCGCCGGGCCGGAAGCCATCAGCTCAGGATAGAAGACGCGGACCATGGTGGTGCAGGAGCCAGACGGAGAGACAATCACTTCGGCATCTTTGAATACACGCAGAAATCGCTCAGCACAGGGACGCGCTTCATCCCAGAAACCGGAGTTGAAAGCCGGCTGGCCGCAGCAGGTCTGGTCTGTGGGGAAGTCCACTTCACATCCAATGCGGCGCAGGACTTTCAACGTATCCACCGCCACCTCTGGCTGTAGCTGGTCAACAAAGCACGGCACGAAGAGTGAGATTTTACGGGCCATCGGGAACTGGCGCGATTTTAGCAGAATAGCGCCGTGCAATTCATGACGATTGAAAATCGAGGAGATGGTTTGTTTTGACCTGGAATATTCGCATCACATATTACGAGGGATTACGCATGCCAGAATCCAAACCTTTTGATGAAAAGATACAGAAGGCCCTCGACAAGGCCCTATACGCCAACGGCAACCCAGCCGCGCAAAAAGCCAGGAATTTCCTGAATGGCACCTGGCTGGGCGAACCTCTCCATGTCGTCGTAAAGGATGTGCCGATAGGCGCATGGACCGTAGCCATGGTTTTCGATGCCCTGGAGATGATCAACAGCCGCCATGAATTCGCTGTCGCCGCGGACACATCGATCATGATAGGACTTGCCGGTGCGGCGGGCGCTGCCATCACCGGAGTGACAGACTGGTCTGACGTCGATCCTCCAGCCCGCCGCCTTGGCTTGATTCATGGCTTGTTGAACATAGGAGCTACCGCGCTGTTCGCCACGTCGCTCATCCTGCGCAAAAAGAAGGCGCGCAGTCAGGGCCGGGGATTTGGCGTTCTGGGTTATGCCGTGATGTCATACGCGGCCCACCTTGGCGGCAAGTTGGTATATGAACATCGAGTAGGGGTGGACCGCACAGCTGGGGAGACGTTTCCGGAAAACTTCACGGCAGTTTTGCCCGAATCCAAGTTGCCGGCCGATACGCCGACGCGGGCGATATACCAGGGCGTTCCGATTCTGCTGGTTCGCCGCGGCGAGCGGCTTTTTGCCATGGCAGAGACGTGCTCGCATTTCAGCGGCCCACTCTCTGAAGGCAAATTGGATGGCGACAGCATTGTGTGTCCCTATCACGCATCGCGTTTTGCCCTGGAAGATGGCCGGGTGCTGAACGGGCCAGCGGTGCATCCGCAGCCATGCCTTGAGGTAAGAGCACGCAATGGGCAAATAGAAGTACGCAGGCCGAAATCCGGGCGCGGTAGTGACGCGCTCGGGGATGAACTTTCGCAAGCCGGTTAGAGCGCGGGTGATCGGGTGATCGGAAAACCGGAAATCTCACTACTGATTAATACAGATAACGCTGATCAAACTAGAGTTTTCAGTAGTTGAGTGCGTACTGTTGTTGCAGCAACGGGCTGGCGGTCAGAGTGCGTGGTTGATCGGTTGCCGCCTGTGTGGGCGTCCCGTAAAATGGCACAGCAGTGAAAGGACAACCCATGCCTCCCACACTCGCCAATGGAAAAATCTGCTACATCGAAATGCCGACCACTGACATTGCGCGGTCGGCTGAATTCTACAAACGCGTGTTCGGGTGGAATGTTCGCACTCGCGGCAACGGCAGCACCGCATTTGACGACACGACCGGCCAGGTGAGCGGATCGTGGGTGCTCAAGCGGCCTCCAGCCTCCCAGCCCGGCCTTCTCGTTTACATAATGGTGGATAGCGTCGCTGCGGCGATTGACTTGGTCAAGGCCAACGGAGGCGAGATCGTGCAGCCCATCGGCGCGGACGCGCCAGAGATCACTGCGCGATTCCGCGATCCCGGCGGAAACGTGATCGGCCTTTATCAGCAACCATCTTGAGAACGGCGCGGAGTTATTGTGAACCCTAAGAGGAACCTCAGGGGCTAAAGCCCGGCAATCCACTGGCAGAGTATCGCAGGCATTTATGCCTGCTCCACCCCGTTGTGGTCTACCGTAGCGCTGAAAACCGGACTGAAGAGGGCTGGTGGCGGGTACGGATGGCGCCGACGGCGGGAATAAAAGGGGACGCGGATCTTATTCCGCGTCCTCGCGTTTCATCGCGTCAGCTTTTCAGCTACGGCAGATGGTCCAGATAACACGCTCCGGTGGTGATCTGGTCGGGTGGCGTGGGCGGCGTCTTCCATGGCGCGGCGGTGAAGTCAAAGAACTCGGTCATATCCATCTGCGCGGCGTCGCGTGCGGTGAGGCTATGCAGGTTGAACCGCGTCTCGATGAGCTTTAGGATCGCCGTGTAGTCCGCCACGGTGTGGGAGACAAAATTCTTCTTGGTGAAAGGTGAAATCACCACCAGCGGCAGGCGATAACCCGTATACATAAAGTTGCAGGTTGGGCTGGAGTTGATGCTTCCGTCCGGGTTCAGGCAATTATCATTCGGGCGCAGGTCTTTGGGAGCGATGCCGTCAGGACTGGGCATCGGTTGGGGCGAAACGTGATCAAAGAACCCGCCTCCTTCGTCCCAGGTCAGAATGAAGATAGAGTCTTTCCAGGACGGGCTCTTCATCAGTCCGTTGATCAGGCCGGCAACGAACTTGGCTCCTGCCTGCACGTCATTTGGGCCAGATCCAATGTCAGTAGGATGTTCGTCCAATCCTTCCGCCGATGCGGGCTCAATAAAGACCACCTGGGGCAGCGTGCCATTGTTGGCATCGGTAAGGAACTGGTCCACGGTTACGATGTTCTGCGGCTCGTTGTTTATGATGCTCGGAGCATAAGAAAACTCGGCAAGATAGCTTTGCCCCATCAGGCACTTTGCCGTGGTGCATGGCGTCGGACCGCTCAAAGGATGAACGTAGTCTTTCCAGGTGATGTGATTCTCGTCCAGCACCTGAACAATCGGCTTGGCCGTAAGCGGTCCGGTGGTTGCGTCAAGGGGATACGCGTGTCCCTGTGAAGTAGCGCCAAGCAGGTACTCGCGATTGATCTGGGTACGAGACATGGCGGGCGAAAACCAGCGGTCTGACGTGGCAAAGTTGGAGGCCATGAAATAGTAATAGTTCAGATTGTCGCCGGTATAGAAGCCCATCACGCGCGTGCCGGTCACGTCGTTGATCGGGCCTTCGTGTCCCGCTGTCTGGGCAAATCCATCACCCTTATACACGGTCGAAAGATGGTCTTCCTTATTGAAATCCACGTGGCTCTCATTCCATGATGGGCTGGGATTCTCCACGCACATGGTGACCAGTGGAAAAGCGGTAATGGTGGGCGCCGGCTCGCCTGGCGCCGGTGGATCACCCACATTCGTCGCGCCATCCGGCATGCCATCCAGCGTGGTGCCATTGCCGGCCTGGGGATAGCCGTTCTTCTGCCAGTACTGCATCAGGTGGCCGAAGTAATGGTCAAAGGAGCGGTTCTCCTGGGCCAGAACAATGATGTGGTTGACTGAGTTTTGCAGCGTCGCCGGAGTCGGCGAAGGTGTTGGCGTGGGCGTTGGTCCACCCGCGGAGACTGAGCCACTACCGCAGCCTGCAACTGAAACCAAGAAGACAAAGAGGACGAAAGGACAAAGCGACTTGAACATCGAGGACCCCGTGGACTAATCATTTTCGATGTGAACTCCAGAGCTGTAGGTTGTCCTGAACAGCTGCTGGATTTGGTGCCTTCTCTCTCACAAGCAGAAAAAAAATCATCGGCGGGGAATTTTTGCGCGCAGTTCGCGCCTCCGGCGCTTGGATTGGTCGAGGCTATTCTCACCCCAAACGCGTTGCTTGGGCAGATACTTGTCTCCGTGAGGGTACTTTTCGGCAAGGATACAAGCCGGTTGAACGTTTGAGTCCTGCTGAAAGAACTCTGTCAGGAATTGATTCGCGAGATCGGCGGCACTCTCTTTCGCTGGAGCGGCAGGAAAATCAATTCTCGTGAGAACTCCCTGATACGGCATGGCGCAGCACGCATCGTCGGGGTCCTTCGACTCCCCCTCGGTCTCCCGCTACGCGGGATCCCTCGGAGTCGCTCAGGAGGACAGAGGTTAGGTGCATCGTTTACGGCACGACTGAAGTCGTGCCCTGACACTTGTCTCGCCCGAGGATACTTTTTCGGCAACGGCAAAACCTCGCCCGCACAGAAGACAGAGGTTAGGCGCATCGTTACGGCACGACTGAAGTCGTGCCCTGACACTTGTCTCGTTTCTGGAGACTTTTCCGCGCTCTCTCAGGCCGAGTTCTTTCCCTGACAATACGCAGGCATGCCTGCTCTACCCCGTGAGGGTCCTGCAAGAGTGGAACCACTCTAGCCACCAGATTTGTTACATTCTCTTTAGAACGATATTTCCTGAGACCATTCATAAAGGACCTTCATGCCGTGGCCTGAGCCCATTACCCTGCGCGGTACGCACGTGGTCCTGGAACCGCTTTCACTCACCCATCATGACGATTTGGTGGAAGCCGTTCAGGATGGCCAGCTATGGAAGCTCTGGTACACCGTGATTCCCGAGCCAGACAAGATGCGCGACGAGATCGAGCGACGGCTCGACCGCCAGGCCCAGGGCGCGATGCTTCCTTTCGCCGTCCGGGACGCGCGCACCGCAAAAACCGTGGGAATGACCAGTTACTGGAATGTCGATGAAGCGCACCGGCGCGTGGAGATCGGCGGCACCTGGTACCGCAAGAGCATGCAGCGCACGCCGCTTAACACAGAATGCAAGCTGCTTCTGCTTACTCACGCCTTTGAGTCCCTGGGCTGCATCTGCGTGGAGCTGCGCACCCATTTCTTCAATCATGCAAGCCGGCGCGCCATTGAGCGCCTGGGCGCGAAGCTTGACGGCATTTTGCGCAGCAACCAGATCCTGCCCAACGGGAACATTCGCGACACCTGTGTCTACAGCATCATCGCCGCCGAGTGGCCCACAGTGAAGACGCATCTGGTGTGGAAGCTAGGTGGCCCGCCGGCAAACAGCGATTGAGGCCGGCTACTTTTGTTCATTTATTGCCGCTGAAGTCTTTCTTACGGATCAGCGCGTGAATGCCTTTGGTTCTGTCCACCACCTGTGAGACTTCGAAGTTGGCGGCCGCGCTGAGGTAGGCAAATGCTGTTGCGCGGTCCAGACCAAGTTTTTCCGATAAAAAGCGCACGGCTTCGCGCGTCGCTTTTTTCATGGCTTCATTCAGGTCAGGGTCAAGTCCGATGGCAATCCAATAATCCGGCGTTTCGGCAAACGGCCCGCTGAGCTTTCCATTTGCAGGAATGGCCGGGTCTCCCGCTTTCAGTATGGTGAAACGCAAGGTCGTCCGGAGCGACCCTTCTATGGCGGTCAGCGCTACCTCACCGTTGCCCTGGGCGAAATGCGGGTCGGCGATGAAAAACATTGCGCCCGGGACCTGCACCGGCAGATACAGCGTGGCACCCGCGGTCAGATCATGGATATCAAGGTTGCCGCCGTAATCGCCGGGCGGGATGGAATTAGGTTTTCCACTCACGTTGGGTGCAACGCCCATGGTTCCCATAAAAGGCGCCACCGGAATGTGCGCCTCTTTGCCCTGCCCCGCGGCCAGAATGCCATACCATTTCCCATCGATGAGCCGGACAGGAACGAACTTTGAGACGTTGTTGTATAACTGAGGAGTTGCGGCGCTCGCGCCCGGCTGTGGTCCCGCGTTCTCAGGAAATTCCCCAGGCAGCGCGCCTTTGCCGTGGCGGTTGCTGATCACACCGTACGGCACTCGCGGCGCCAGCGAGATCATTTCTACCTTCAGGACGTCACCGGGCTGCGCGTTCTCCAGCGCCACAGGTCCCATCACCACGTGCGGACCATCCTTGGCGAAGTCATGCACCAGGCTTGATGCGGCAATCGCTTTGGCGTCATTCAGCACCTGCTCCGGGGCAACACCGAATCCGCCAAAGTACTTCGCTGGATCGCGGCCCTGGTCCTCCAGAATGCCTTCGTGCGAAACCGTATCAAATGTAACGGTGGAACCAGAGCGCACCGTCACCACGGGTTGGGCTGCATTGTCCGGCAGGTAGCCCCAGCGAATGGTCTCCGGCGTGGCCGGAACATAAAAATCAGATTTGAGTTTCACCGCGCTGCCGGCGACTGGCTTATCCGCCAGCGGCTGCAGAATGCTGGTTTGCGCCGCCAAACCCGGAACAAAGAACCGGCTGAAACAAAAGAGCAGGCTGAACAACCAACGGGAATGCCGCGAAAGGTAGGTGAGCATAACGGCGGGATTCTATCCATGCGGGATAAAGGTATGCAATCGATTTTTTATGACCGCCGTTCAAGAAGCGACGGCAAGCCTTATTGTCCCGAAAAAATGATATCGAGGGGGGAACCGCTACGGCGTCGACTAGACGGCTTTAGACGGTCCCGGCAAGAGCCGATAGGCTTCAGAACGTGTCCGCACGACGAAGAGATTTGGCCGTGACGATTGCGCAAAGTCTTTGTACTTGCTTACCAGTTGAAATAGCGCTTCGCCCGGCGCCACCACAATGTGTACAACTGAGCTCTTGAAGAGGCTGGGGTTGGCCGCCAGCGCGGCCAATGTGCTTTCAGAAATCGCGGCGTTGGTCACGGAACTGAAATCCACAATTTCACTGAAATCGGGATTGAAATCAGGGTCGGAGCTTATGGCCTTGCCATGGCCAAGCACTTCCGTGTCGGTTACTTCCCCATAAAACGCGGAGTACACGACTTTGCGGTGCGGATCGATCTTAAGCACGACAGGCATGCAGGCGCGGGCCCCCATTTAGTGTAGATGCTGGTTGTTGAAAGTAGCTGCCCTCAATCATCCCATATTGTTCCGCACGCAGGACAACCGGGAGCTGATAATTCCGGATTTCACAAAAACACGGCGGCCCCGCCGCGCCAGATAGTGGGCTACTTTGACGCATAATTCATCGCTTCGCGATGACGTCTGCCTAAAGGCCCGCGATTCGCGAGCGAATCGCTAGACGCTGATACGATTAGTGGGTCAGTTTTCAAACTGACCCACTATCCCGCGCCGGGCTTGTTTGGCCGCCGGCGATGCCGTAAAGTAGCGGGGTGGAAAATGGCCGATGCAGCGTGCGGGATGGGCCCTGGCAGGCATCTTAACTATTGGAGCAGCTATGATCCGGACCATTACCATCGAGCGGGAATATGGGTGCGGCGCGGCGCAGATCGCGGAAAAGCTTGCCAGCCGCCTGGGCTGGAAACTTTGGGACCAGCAATTGACCCAGGAGATCGCGCGGCTGGCGCACTGCCGGCAATCTGATGTGGCGCAGCGGGAAGAACGGCGCGACCCGCTCTACCAGCGCTTGCTTAAGTCATTTGCGCTGGGAAGCTATGAAGGCTATCGCGGCGGCGCGCCGGTGGCCATGCTGGATTCAGACAGCATCTTCAAGTTCTCTCAGCGCGTGGTGGAACAAGCCGCGGCGGCGGGCAATTGCGTAATTCTGGGCCGCGGGGCGCAACACTTCCTGCAAAGCCGCCGGGACACGCTACGCTTCTTTCTCTATGCTCCCACCGCAGACAAAGTCCGGCGCCTGGTTTCTGAAGGCCAGCAGGAAGCGCACGCGGAAGCGCTGGTGGACACGGTGGACCGCGAGCGCGCCGCCTTTATCAAGAATTACTTTCATGCTGACTGGCCCAATCGCGCGGTCTATCACGCCATGCTGAATACGGCCGCAGGCGAAGAAGCTGTGGTGGAAGCGATGTTAAGTTTTCTCAAGCAAGCCAACGCCGCGGTCCCCAAAACGGAACAGCCTGTCGCAGCCAGCCGGTAAAGCCGCTACAGCACGAAAGGACAGGCACGTCCGTCAACAACTCTCCTTACCACTCAGGGTTAGAATGCGCATGACGCCGCCTCCAACTCCCCTGAAGGCGCCGCCACAAGTGCGCGGCCCCCATCGGCAAACCATGCTGCGTTGGGGTTTTCAACAGACCACAAGGAGAGTCGTGATGTCGGAAAGACAGAATCGCAATCGTACGCGCGGAGCAAGGCAGGCAAGCGGGAGAATTTTTGCCATGGTCCTGGCCACTTTCATCATGTGCTGCATGTCGGTCACGCCGGCGGCGGCCCAGGGACAACCTTACTATGCGCCTGAGCAGCTTGACCGGATGGTTTCACGCATAGCGCTGTACCCTGATCCCTTGCTGGCGCAGGTGCTGGCGGCGGCCACGTTCCCCAACGACATACCCGACGCCGCAGACTGGGCAGATGCGCACCACAATATCAGCGGAGGCCAGCTGGCGGCGGCCATTGAAGGCGACCAACTGCCCTGGGACCCGTCCGTGCAGGCGCTGCTTCCCTTTCCCAACGTGCTGCAAATGATGGCTTCTGACATGCGCTGGACCACCGACGTTGGCGACGCTTTTCTCGGCCAGCAGCAGGAAGTGATGTATGCGGTGCAGAGAATGCGGCAACGCGCGCGCGACTACGGATATCTGCGCAGCGGTCCGCAGATCGTAGTGGCCGGCGGCCCTTATATTACGATCATGCCGGCGCGCGTCGACTACATTGTTGTTCCGACCTACGATCCGGTCGTTGTCTATGCGCGTCCGCGTCCGGGCTTCTTCATTGGGGCGGCAATCGGCTTCCGCTTCGGCGTTGGCGTGGGAGTTGCCTTCCGTCCGTGGGGCTGGGGTTACAACCGGATTGCCTGGGACCGCCGCGTGGTCTTCATCAACAACGCTCCCTGGCAGCGGACGTGGGTGAATCGCTATGAATATCACCATCCTTATACCGTCCGTTACTATCCGGAGCATCGTGAGTTCATCAAGCATGAGAACCATGGTCATGAAGTGGCATACCGCGCGCATGAGCGCAATGAGGAACGCCGCGAAGAACGCCACGAGGAACACGCCAGAGAAGAACGGCGAGAAGAACGCCATGCGGACCGCGCCAAAGTTGAATATCACGATCACGATCACGATCGCGGGCGCGACTACCATGCGCACGAAAATCGTGGCCCCGAAGTCCATGGAAGCGGAAACAACGGGAACCATGGGAACGGAAATAGCGGGAATGGAAACAACGGAAACGGAAACCACGGCCATGACGACCATGGTCACGGCGATAAAGGCCACGGCGACAAAGATGACCACGGCGACCATGGCGATCACCATCGCTAAAAGCCTGGGTTCAGCCCGTACTGGCAGGAAATATTTAGAGAACCAAATATAGAAAACCAAGGGGATGCGGGAACCGCATCCCCGTTTTTTTAGCGCGAATTGCGAAAAGCGCCGAACCCACGCCTTGTGCCTGTATTGATTGATACCAGCTTCGGTCCAGGTTTTTCGCCGCCGGGTTTATGGCCTGTCTTTGCGACTTTCTTTTTGCGGCTTCCAGGCTGGCTCAAGCCCAGAGCGATGTCCGCAAACTCAAGATACCTGTTCAGACGGCTACCGCTGACAGGCTCATAGATGCGGGGCGGCTTGTGAGAAGTTCTGCGCGGCGCTACCCAAAGGCCGTCGGCGGAACCATTCGTCTTGCGAGTTTTAACTTTTCCGGGCATAGACACCCCCGGGCCCGCAGGAATAAAGCATCCCTGCGTCTCTTTGCGTTTTCTCTCGTAAGTTATGATGCCATCCATGGCACAGGGGTAGCTTTCGACTGCTCCGCATGCGCACCGCGAGCGGGCCCTCGTCGCAAGCGATCGTCTTCGTTAAGAAATTCAAATTTTGCAACACGCTCTCACCGGCGAACCGTCTGGATTAGTGACAGCACCATGGTAAAGCTCACAAAGAACACGCGCGACACTTCCAAGCCGATCAGCAACACAAAAGATTTCAGCAGCGCGTTCCATCCCGTTGTCCCATACACTCTGGGGACTGCCCGCCACAGGTATAAAAGCAGTACCGTAAAGGAGATCGCGATCAGGAAAATATTTTGCTTGAAGCCGTAACGCAGGTAATAAAGCCATGTCACGCAACCAAACAGCAGAGAGAACGAAGACATGTGCAGCGCGAAGATCAGGTGCTCCACAAAATACCTGCGCCAATTCAGCACCGCCAGCCAGACGGCAAAGAAAAATACCTCCCCAAGCTGAAACAGCGAGACATTGTGCTGCCAGCGCTCGTTGATCTGCTCAAACAAAGCTTCCTTGGACATATGTTTCTTCGCCGCGTGTCGTTCCAGTTTGTCGTCAAAGAGTTTCATTTGCGGATTGGCGGACACGATAACGTGAACGTCGTACAGCGCAGCCCCCGGCCGCGTATAGAGAAACAGGTTCAAGGCAAAGACCACCAGGAACAGGCGCAACGGCAGAACGTAACGCTTCCTTCTTCCGGCCAGGTACTCGACGGTCAGCAGGCCGGGGCGGAAGAGCAAGGCCTTCACGGTGCGAAAGATTTTTGAATCGAAATGCGTGAGCTCATGCAGGCCATGATTAAGAAAGTGCTTCAGCGTTAGATCGTGAGCATCAGGCAGCTTCTCGCCGCAGCGATGGCAGTATTTGTCCACCAGCGGAGCAGCGCATTCCGGGCAGTTCTGGGATGTTTCCTGGTGCGGCAAAGACGTAGCGGTTTCTGGAGTCAGCGTTTCCATTGGTTCGGACACCCTGTGTTGAGGTTGTGTGCAGGCATTGTACAAGCAAATAGCAATTGGCAAATGACAATTAGCTTTGTGTTTTTGGCGTTTGCACCTTGGTTTTCGTTTTGCGAGTCTTGTGTGGCACAGGTGGCCTCGCCGGTGTCCTTGCCTTTGCTGATGCTACGAGACGGCCGCCACAGAGTTCACCGGCAGGCAGGTTCTCATGCATCGGGAGCTGGCCAATACCGGCGATGGACTCAGGGCTTTTGAGGTCATCGACAACAACGGCTATGTGCTGTGCTTTGGGCGACCAATGGAGAAGTAGCTCCAGCTTTGGTAAGGGTCATCCGCCGGTCAGTTGCGATTTGGTGCGCCTTGCGACGCGAATCGTACTGGTACAATCTCCGGCTATATCCCGCGGAGGATATCTGCATGACGACAAAGAGAAGTCTCCTGGCGATCGTGGCCGGCTTTATCCTGCTGGGAGCAGGACGCTACCTCATTCACAGCGTGTGGCTGGCCGGGCCCTATGCGGAGAACGCGACGCTGTGGCGAACCCAGAGCGCCATGCTGCATCGTCTGTGGGTGATTCACCTGGCCAACCTCATCTTCGCTGCCGCAGCGGTCTTGATTTATGTCCGCGGCATTGAGCCCAAACCGTGGCTGGGACAAGGGATCCGTTTTGGGATCCTTCTGGCCCTGGTGACTGCTGTCCCGCAATCGATGGTCGAGTTCTTCACCTATCCGATTCCTGCCGCGCTTGCGGTCGACTGGATCATCGGAGAAGGCCTGCTCGCGGTGTTGCTCGGGGTTGTTGTGGCCGCCATCTGCCGCCCAAAAACAACGCCGTAGCCCGGACGCGGCCTATTGCTATGCGCCCGCGAGCTGGGAGTCGCGGGGTGGCCCGTGTTTTGCTCTTCGCTGCGCTACGCGCGAGCCTACGGCAGTAAGGAAGAATTGTCTTGTTGCGCTTTTCCGGCACGACTGAAGTCGTGCCCTGACACTTGTCTCGTGATGCCCCAGCCTTCGCCAACACTGGACGAAAGGGTGGGCCACCCGCGTTTTACTTAAAGATCAGGTGCGCTACGCGGGTTTCAAGGTTCCAGTAGATCATCGCCAGGGCGGTGAGATCGTAGGCGGCGTGTGCGCACATCAGCATGAAGAGCCGGCCGCTGAATGCGAAGATAGAGCCGAAAACCAGCCCGGTGATGGTGGCTTGCTCGGCGCCGGCAAGTCCCTGATTGAAGTAGTGGCCCAGCCCGAACCATACCGATGTGACCAGGACGATAGCAATTTTCGCGGCGAGGCCCGGCGGCAAAAGTTTGCCCAGGCGTTCGAACATATATCCGCGAAAGAGGGTCTCTTCGCCCCAGCCCGCGGCCAGGCAAGCCCATATGGCTGCGGGAAGCAACGCGCGATTCCCTGCCCAGGAGTGATAAGCCCAGTTGATGGGATCGGCGCCCAGCAGCGGCATGACGATAGACTTCATCAGGAATTTGAGCGCTATGCCGCAAGCCAGGCCAAGCGCGACTGTGGCAATCCAGTTGTGCGGCCGCACATAGCCGATTTCATGCCATGGCGTATGCGAGAGCAGGACCCATCCCAGGACCAGAACGGCGCCGGCCGGCAGCACGATCGGACCTAGAACAATATTGCCGGTAAAGAGGATCAGCAGAATCGCAATGATGCCCAGTGGACCGAACCGGCGCAGCTCCGCGGCCAGCCGATCGTCTGATGTGAATGCAGGGTTCGGTGATGGGGCGGTGGACATAGTTACCTTCCACGTAATGTAGTTACGAAAAGGAGGGTTGTGTGGTTCCGTAAATTTGATCTGCCGTTTTTGTGAGGCCGGCGAAGGCGTGGAGCACCCGCGGTGAGGTGAGTTTACAGAAAAAGCGGGAGGCGGACCGCCCGCCCACGGCGCGGATTTTAGAGTCCGGGTATCAGCGAGAGTGCGATGTGAATCACAATGCCGCGTTGTACGGGAGCAGCGGAGACTATTTCCCGGTCCTTACGGAAGCGGCAGGCATACATTCAGCATGGCTTGAGTCGCGCCATCCTCTAATTCCCGGACCACTTCTGAGACAATGCGGCCCAGTTGCTGTTGTGCTTTCAATTCGTCGAGAGCAGGTTGTTTCGGCGCGATTTGGAGTGTGTTGTTGGCCATAAGTGCCGGCCAGAATACCCGGAATCAGGGACAGATACTGTTCAATTGGGAACAGTGCCTCTTTTTTTTCGACCATACAGGAGGGCGGTTGAAACAGAACAACGGATACGTGCTGTGCTTTGGGCGGCCGGGGGAGAAGTAGCGACGTTTGACGCCCCAGCCTTCGTCAACACCGGACGAAAGGATGGGCGACCCGATGGAACCAGTTCTAGTTACTGCCTTTCTCCGGCCTCACGATCGTGAACGCTGCGGGGAAGTCCTCAATCTTGAAGGGCGACTGAGACAGCGGAGTCACACTGCCGGAGCTCTTATCGAATGAGAAACCGGCAAGCAGTCCATCATTACCGATGATTGAATATATAAACTTTCCGTCATCGGCAAATCTCAATTCACTGGGCATATGCCCGACTGCCAGCGGAGGCCCCGCCGGCATGAGCGAACCTGTGGCCGGATCCAGATGGTAAATCGTGATCTCGCCCGGCAGGATGTCAACACTTTCAAATGAAGTGATCGCAGCAAACTTGCCCGAAGGATCTATCTCAACACCGGATGGTTCATGGTCATATTTCAAAGTAGATTGCAGGACCAGCTCTCCCGACACGGAAGCGCGGAAGACACTCACTTCACCGTGGGTGAAACCGGTGTGAAAGTCGTATTCAGTACCGGTCGTAATTACAAACGCCCCATCGGAGGAGACCGCGATGTTGAGGAATTCCATGTCTGTCGGGACGGTCTGGCGTAACGCCAGTCCGCCTGTCGTCTCATCACGGGCCAGGACCATGACACCGGGGCCCACGCCCGAACCACCAGTCGCGTAAACGAATTTCCCATCAGGACGCATGGCCAGAGTCTCAGCGCTCTGGTTGTCGAGCGATACAGCGCGAGGGATTTCTTGCAGAGTTCCCGCTGACGCAATCGCAAAGACCCGGATGTTAGACAGATCGGAAGGTGTGACTACATACAGGTTCTTACCCGGTGGGTCTACCACCATGCCGCCGGGGCAGCCGTCATTCAAAGTCACGCTATCGGCGTGGCTGAGCGCTCCGGAATCTGGATCAATGTTGTCTGAAACCAGCACTGCTTTAAAGTCGCCGCAGCTGATACCCCTTCCCGAAATGAGGTTTTCGAAATGAAAAAGATGACGTCCCTGCGGATCGCTCACGATCAAACCCGGGGCCCGCGCTTGAAGCGGAGAGCCCGGAATTGGAGTCAGCGAGCCGGTCTGCCGGTCAACCGTAAATCCGGATATGCTGCCGCCAACAGTATCCGTAGAGCTCCGATTGCTTGAATAAATGAATTCTGTGGTGCTGGCCGGATTATTGTCGGCGCCGGGCGGATTTTCCGAAGGCGCCGCAGGCGCTTCCGTACTGATACCTGCACATCCCACCATCAGAATCGAAGACAGGAAAACGAACAGAAGGAAAGGGCCGAAAGTTTTCACAGCAGGACCTTCATTTCTCAGGGGCAAACAATACGATTCAGCAACTCAGGCCAGGGTTGCCGCTGATAACCACGGTTCGGAATCGTTGTTCAATTGGGAACAGTGCCTCTTTTTTTCGACCATACAGGAGGGCCTTAGCGCAGGCATGAATGTGTAAAATTCCATGAATGCCTGCTCCACCCCGTGGACCTCTGAATCTACTCTTGCTCCGAAGCCCAAGAAGAGAGGCGCGCCACAGACCAAACTCGGACCATCACGCTCGGATTGTCAAAGAACTTGCTCTAATCTTGCCGCCCTGGGCGGCTCTCTTTTTTTCCAATCCGCGTCTATCCGTGTGCATCCGCGGTAGGAACTTCCTCAAAATCCACTCTGCCCACGTTGCTTAACGCCAATTGCAGGTAATACCCCAATATCGACGCCTGCTTGTAATCCAGCTTCCCATCCACTACCGCCTGCGCGCCCGTGGCAATCGCGCCGTGGATCCCCGCCGCGTCCGCCAGGTTCGGCAGCCTGAGCTTCACCGGCCTCGCCTCCTCCATCATCAGGTGCATGTGGCAATACTTCTTTCCCCGGATGCGTGGCGCTCGGCACGTCTCCCCGTTCCCCCTCGGATACTGGCACCTCGGCGCGCTGTTCGCCCGGTCAATCGTGCTCTTCATCTTGTTAAAAATCTTCTGGTTCATCTGGTCAAACTCCAGCGCCTTCTCTTGCAATTGCGGGTCTTCCATCACACACCGCCGGTAGGCATCAAATGCTTCTCCCAGCTGCTTCAGCAACTGCCCTGCCTGGGTCCTTCCCCACGCGTGCCTCTCCCGCTCCTTGTGCTCGAGCAGCCGGCGTTCGTCCCGCTGCCGCATCACAGCCTCGCGCTCGTCCATCGACTGCGCATTGGACCATAGTTTGTTTTCTTCCTCGGTAAACCCTCGGACGTCTTCCCCTTCTCGATACCCAAAGTCGTCTCTAACTCCGTAAGGTACTGGAGTGCTTCTCATAAATGTCTCCTTATTTGTGCCTGCTTTTTGATTTGTGCCTGCTTTTTGGGCCGACTTTTGGCCCTGAATTAGTCCCAAACCGCGTCAAAACAGCGCCCAATGGCGTCAAATCTGCTCGCTTTTCCGATCACGCGCGATGTCGGCGATGACGCGCGATTCCGGCGATAGGCGCGCCTCGCGCGCCCACCCCCCACCCCCCATACCACTTTTGTTGAAAACAAAGGCCCAACCCCAATTCGACCGAACGGTGACCGACCGGTCGAAGCCCGTTTTTGGCTTTATTTTGACCCTGAATCACGTTGCTCCTCGCCTTCGCTCTGGCCAGCCACTAGTTGCTAGATGCTAGCTGCTTTTTCCAGACGAACATCCGGCGAATCAGACCTTGAGAGTAGCGCAAATTGAGTACGAATGTAAAGCGAATTATCTCGGAGTCCCTCACCACACCGTTGGTGCCCCATCCTTTGCGGCCCACATGTCCGTCTTACCTTACCCAATTGGCTGTCGCCGCAAAGGGTGGGTTTACAAAATCTCCAACCCTCATTTTTAAGGTCATATAAAATTCCCGCCATGC
>Ga0164306_10000250_pt1 | contig 20704 bp, 14 predicted proteins | sample Whisoiple_242_MG_FD_110213 | JGI IMG/M metagenome (GOLD analysis project Ga0164306, IMG submission 110213) | Soil microbial communities amended with fresh organic matter from upstate New York, USA - Whitman soil sample_242_MG | ecosystem: Environmental > Terrestrial > Soil > Unclassified >... | reverse complement strand
TATGTTCCGGCTGAGTATGAGTTAGGCAGGATTTACCTTTATGGTCGCGGCATACCCGTTGACTATGCGCAGGCGCTGATCTGGGAACGCAGAGCGGCAGAGAAGGGCGATCCGCGCGCGCAACGTGATTTGGCTTTTATGTATGAGCGAGGGTTTGGCGTGGCAGCCGATCCCGCGAAAGCAGCCGAGTGGAACCAGCGGGCCGCGACGCAGGGAAATGCAGAAGCGCAGCTTCATTTGGCCAAGGCGCTCGACGAAGGCGCAGGCGTGAACAAGGATGCTCAAGAGGCGCGCAAGTGGTACTCCAAGGCGGCGCGGCAGGAGCAGCCGGCAGCGCAGTTGGAGTTGGCGAGACGGTCCGCCGGCCAGGGCAATTGTCCCGTGGCGGTCCATTGGTATGAGGAAGCGGCTGGGCACGGCCAGGCGCAGGCAATGTACGAACTCGGCAGGCTTTATTTAAGTAAATGCGGGCCAGACAAAGATAAAGCGTTTACATGGTTCACGATCGGGTCGCGGTTCAGATCAAGTGAGAGCCAAGCAGAAGTCGATAGGCTGGCGACGGCTATGCCTGCGGCCCAAAAGAAACGTGCGGAGCTTGCCGCGGCAAAATGGATCAAGGCGCACCCCGGCAGTGACAAGGAAGAAGACGACGAGGAGAAGAAGTAACCCACCCTTTCCGCAAAAAGCGCGGAAAGGATGGGGCACCCGGGTTTCTTTTCCCGGTTCTTTTACAGCGTCACGACGGTTTAGAACCAGCCCTGGCCGTTCGGATTCAAAGCTGTTTCAGCAAAGGCGCGTGTTGCCGCGGCGTTGTGTGTCGCAGCATTTTCGTGGAACGGCACCACTACATAATGAATTTCACCGGCTTCAAGGTTGACGAAGTTATGGTATGCCGCGTAATCGACGCCTCCCCGAAGTCCTCCCAGTGCCGATTGAACCCCCGGAGCAAGAAAGACCACGTAAACGGTCCCAGCCGCGGGCGCGGGAATGGCCTTGCTTTTCAGCATGTCTGAGAGCTTCTGCTGAATGATGAGGTCATTCACCTTGCTCTGGCTGAGGTCGGTGAAGTCTTCGATTTGTGGCGCGGCGCGCAGCGTTTTGATGCTGTGCTGCTTCATCTCGGCAACGTGCGGGTTCCCGACCGATGCCGTGACATCCAGCAGAGACGTTTCACGTCCGCGGACTTGCGAGTCACCCCAACCTGCGCCCAGAAAAATGCTGACTTGCCGGGCTGAAGCGAGGACTGGTCCGCCGTGGAACGTTTTTGGTCCAGCTACGGAAAGATCAGCCGGAACGATCTGGGCTTTGCCACCGTCGTCGTCAAAGGCGAAGTTCGGCTCCGGCGGACGGTCGATAGAAGCCTGTTGTTGGGCGGCCAGGACGCAGGTTAGCGTGCCGCAAAGCAATAAAATCCCAAGCGCGAATTTTTTCATAGCTCTCTCCTATTGCGTTACGTTCAGGTTAACGTCGTCCAGCACGAATGAAGTTTGCAGCGTGGAATCTTCCACGCCCTTGAAGAATATCTGGATTGTCTGCCCTTTGAAGCTAAGCAGGTTAAAGGATTTTTGGGAATATCCGGCGGCATGGTTCAGGTTGGAGAAGGTCGCCAGGGTCGAAAGAACCGTGCCGGACGAATTCCTTACCTGCACCGTTAGCGTATCGAACGCCGTGGTGGTGCTGGTTTCAGCGGTGTCAATGTGCAGGAAGAACGTCAGCGTTGCTGCCGTCGCGGCGGCAGGGATCGTCACTTGCTGCAGCGCCGTGTCAGTATGCGTGGTGCCGTAGCCATCCAGCCAAGCGTCCCAGCTTCCGGCGTGAGGCGGTTCGCTGGTGGAGTTGTTGATCACGCCGCTGGTTACCGTCCAGGGTGCTGGGTTTGTCGATCCGTTTTCAAACCCGGGGTTGCCAAGGATCTGGGTGGTTGTGCCGCCCGAAGTAATCGTGAGCGAGACGGTAGTGCTGTGCGAAACGCCGCCGCCGCTGGCGTTGATGGTGATTGTTGAGGTGCCCGCCGCCGCGGTGCTGCCGGCAGTGAAAGTCAAAGTGGAGCTGCCGGAGCCAGGCGCAGCGATGGACGTTGGATTAAATGCGGCCGTCACGCCTGAAGGCAGCCCGCTGGCCGAAAGTGATACGGCGGAGTTGAAGCCCCCGGAAACCGTGGTTGAGATCGTACTTGTTCCGGAGCTTCCGGCCGCGACCGAAAGGCTTGCAGGCGATGCGCTGATGGTAAAGTTTGGCGAGGTCGCCGCGTTCACTGTCAACGGAATTGTTGTCGTATGAGTAAGTCCGCCTCCCGTGGCTGTCACCGTGGTGTTGAACGTGCTGGTGGTTGCCGTGCTGCTCGCGGTGAACGTGAGCGTGGAACTGCCGCTGCCCGGGGCTGCAATCGATGTTGGACTGAAACTGGCAGTTACACCGCTGGGAAGCCCCGAGATCGAGAGCGCAACGGACGAATTGAATCCGTTCGAAACAGAAGTAGAAATTGTGCTGGCGCCTGAGCTGCCCTGCGTGACGGTCAAACTTGCGGGTGAGGCGCTGAGGGCAAAGTCCGGGCTTGTGCCGGGATTGAAAATAACATCCAGGACCGGATGCAGTTCGATTCCGTTGGGCGCTACGCCGGTTTGCCCGTGGAGGAAGTCAAACATGCCCACGCCTTTGATCTGGACCGGGATGTTGGCGGTCTGGAAGCTGGTGGTGGCGGTGAACCTGGCATTGAATTCATTCCGCGCGTTGGTAATGCCCGGCAGAAACGGACTGCCTGCGCCAACGCACGTAGGCGACGGAATCTCTACGATCATGGTAAGCCCGTTGGCATCCTGAAGCACCAGATGATAGTCAGAGTCGCTTTCCAGTTTGTAGAGCGTTAGTGTTGCATTGAGCACCCACTGCGTGGTTTCCCACGGCGATACACGGTTGTTTGCCGGAATAGGACTGGGAGCGGCCGGCGCCCGCAAAGCCGCAATGGTTGTGTTGGTGGAAGAGTTCAGGTTGACAAGGCCGACATCAGCGTCAGTCCCCGTTTTTACTGACCAGCGCTCCACACCGCACTGGGCGAAAAGCGCTGTTGGAACAACCAGCAGGAGTACAGCCAACAACAAACGACTACGGCGCAGACTTTGCATCATGCAGCCTCCAGGTTTGTTTAGGGCCCTAAAAACTATCGTGAATAATAGTTGGTGCGGGGCGCGAAGAGATAAACAATTTGTGAAAGTTTGAGAAAAATAACTTCCCAAAATGGGATTGCCGGGATTAGTGTTCCCTTGAGGCGGATTTCCGAGTGTGGGCCGGAATGCTAAAACAATTCGAAAAGAAGCGCGAGAACGCGTGGACCAGCCCAAGAACGAGAGCAAGATTGTTATGGTCTCTTACACAGATGGTTCTCGATCCATTTTCCGACTAGAAAAATCCGACGTACCGGAAGATCCATGATAGCGATTAGAAACAGGCCTATATCGCAAAAACTGGAACATCAACAACTTCGTAATTAGTTTGGTAGTTGGTTTCCGGTAAAGCTATTTCTTTACAATCCAGAGCTGCGGAAGCAAACTGTATCTGCTGATCTTCTAATTTTGGGCCTGCGGGAGCTCTTATGGCAAACATTTATAAGAAGACCTTGTTGGGTTGCGTCATGATATTGGTGTTGGCGGCGGGAATGGAGCCGCAGGCGGCAGCGCCCGGCGCATCAAGCGGCCCTGCACAGTCCCCAACCCCGGCCCCAACCTCAGAACAGAAGCCCGCTCCGGTGTATGAATCGGCCACGGTACTCAAGAGCATTACGCGGCTGGTGGTGGTGGACGTGGTAGCTACGGACAAAGACGGCGCCGTAACCGATCTCAAAAGCGATGACTTCGCGGTGTTTGAAGACGGCAAAGAACAGAAGATCAGGGTATTCAATTTTCAGCAGCCACACGCCCTGCCGGCCGGCAGCGTGGCGGTGGCGCTGCCTAAACTGCCGGAAAACGTTTACAGCAATGCCGCACGCTACAACGCCAGCAGCGCGCTCAATGTCGTGCTGCTGGATGCGTTGAACACCAACCTGCCACATCAGGCTTATGTGCGCGACCAGATGATTCGCTACCTGGAAAAAATGCCGGAAGGTCAGCCCGTGGCGGTCTATGCCTTGAGCACCAAGCTGACGCTGTTGCAGGATTTCACCGATGATCCCGCAGTGTTGAAGAAGGTCGCTAAAGAACTGAAGATGAAGGCTTCACCGCTGCAGGACAATCCCGCGGGAGGACCAGACACGGAGCTTCTGCCCGCAGGCTTCGCCGACGCGGGGCTGGTCCCGGCGCAGATGCTGAATGCCATGCAGAGCTTCGAGCAGGAGCGCGTTGCCTTCCAGACCGACCTGCGGATGACCTATACGCTGAATGCGCTGAACTCGATTGCGCGCTCGCTTTCAGGCTATCCCGGGCGCAAGAACCTGATTTGGATTTCCGAGGCCTTCCCGCTCAGCATTGATCCCAACATGGAGTTGAGCGGCGATGTGTTTGCCGGCACGCGCAATTACGGGACGCAGATTGCCGAGGCGGCCGATTCTCTCATCGACGCCCAGATCGCAATGTATCCCATCGACGCGCGCGGGCTCGTGACTTCCTCAGTGTTTGACGCTTCCAACTCCGGGCGAGACAGGTTTGGCCGTTCCTACTCCCGTCGTCCTGGAAGGCTGGCGGCGGCCATCAGCAATGAGTCAGCCCAACTCCAGAGCGTACACGGGACCATGCAGGAAATGGCGGACCGTACAGGTGGCAGGGCCTTCTACAACACCAACGGCATTGATCAGGCGATCCGTAAAAGCATTGAAGACGGCTCAACGTATTACACGCTGGCTTACTATCCGGAAAACAAAAACTGGAATGGAAAGTTCCGCAAGATTCAGGTGAAGGTCGGACGTCCGGGCGTGAAGGCGCGGTACCGTATGGGATATTACGCGGTGGATCCTGCATCATTCGCCGAGAGAAGCCAAAAGCAGCGAGCTGCCGCGTTTGAGCAGGCCCTGAGCCCGGACTCGCCCATTTCCAGGGCGCTGCCGTTTAATGCTCTGGTGATTCCGCCCGTAGAGACAGCCCCCAACACTGTGCTGGTGAATTTTGGCGTGGACCCTCATGCTGTCAGCTTTGAAAAATCAGCGGATGGACTGGAGCACGCGGCGGTGGATTGTACGGTGCAGGCTTTTTCCGCCAAGGGCAGGCTGGTGCGCGGCGAACTCACTACGGTAAAGGCCGCGCTGAAGCCGGACACGTTCAACAAAGTGATGCAGGAAACGTTCCCTTGCCAGCAGGCCATCGACCTGGAGCCGGGCAGCTACTACCTTCGGCTGGGCGTGCGCGACGAACGCACAGGACTGATCGGCACCACCAATGCCAGGGTGACCGTGGCGTCGGCGGGGGCGGGGCCGGCGAAAAAGCCTTGATCGTTTACGGGCAAGAACCCAATGCTTTTACTGACAAGTCAGCGAGGCCTGTCCCGTCAATGTCTGGTCGCTTGCAGCAACGGCCCTGATGGTGGCCGGGTTGGTGAGGGTGGCGGTGCAAGTAGCCGTAACCTGCATGGTTGGTGAAGCCGAAAGATGGACGGAGGGATCGCTTGCCGTCCAGTTAGAGCTCACCATTGCCGCCGTGTTTCCCGTACACACGCCATTACCGGTAAGCTGACCCGAGGAGGTAAAAGTCTGGCTGTTCGCGGGCGGCGCAGCCGTATGATTCACGGTCATGGACTGTGGCGTCACGTTCAATGCGGTCACTTTGCAGTTGTTGGTGGAGGAGCCGCCGCAACCCGCGCCGGCCAGCAAAGCCGCTGAAAGTAGAAAGCGCGCAAGTAAGTTCCATGGGAACAGCCTGTGTGTCAACATAGTCAGTCCCTTCCTTCTGCTAGATTCTAGTTATAGTAATTGTCAGTTGGCAATGGGATTCATCGCTTGCGCGATGAACGTCTGCCTAAAGGCCCGCAATTCGCAAGCGAATCGCTAGACGCTGATACGGGTAGTGGTACAGATTTGAAACTGTACCACTACCGCCACAAGACATTACCGCTGATGAAAGCATAGGAAGGCGATTCTGGAAACCTAAAGTCCCGCGCTGGTGTTTTTATTTTTGCCTTTTACAAATTTTTTACAGCTTGCCGCGCGAGTTGCTTCTATACTAAGTCACCCAATCTTCTGTAGCTGAACCTCACCTTTCTGTTCAGCGATTCGTTCGCGCAAGCCTTCAGAGATTCGGGAAGAAAATTCCGCCGCAAAGGAATGGAATATGAGAACAATGGTCTGCTTACTGGCAATGATGGCTGTGGCGTTTCTGCATGCGTCCGCGCAACCGCAGGAACGCATGAATATGCCGCCCGGAGACAATATTGTGGGCAAGGTCACGGCGGTTAGCAAGGATTCACTGACCGTGGCGCCACTGACGGGCGGGGACGCCGTGAATGTAAAGGTGAGTGACACAACGCGCGTAGCCAAGGACCGGCAGCCATTCAAATTTGAGCAGATCAAGGTCGACGACGTGATTTTTGCGCGCGGTGAATTGAAGAACAACAGCATGCAGGCCGCGGTGGTGAGCGTGGTGAATCCAGAGATGATTCAACGCCTTCAGCAAGGCGGAGGCCCCGGCGGCCGCCCCAATATGGGTTTCAACCGGGAAGATCTGGGCAAGAAATTTATTGCCGGTGAAGTCAAGGCCATCAACGAGACCAGGCTGACGATTGCACGGCCGGATGGCCAGACGCAGGAGATCGAGGTGGATGAGAATACCTCATTCAAGAAGGGCGGCGAGAGCATCACGCTGCCGGACATCAAGGTAGGCGATTTTGTCCGCGGCCTTGGTGAGCTGAAAAACAACACCTTTGTTCCCAAAGAGCTGATGGTTGGCCGGCCGCAAACGCGGATCATGATGGGAGGCCCCGGCGGCGCGCAGCCGGAGCAGAAAAAACCGGATGAGGCAGTTCCTGCCGGTACGCCGGCTCCAGCTCCGCCGAAGTGAGAGACAAGGGAAAAAGGAAGACCTTGAACCACAAGGACACGAAGGAACACGGAGGCAAACCCTCACCGCGGAGACGCGGAGGCGCGGAGAAGGTATAGGGGGAGGGGTAGGGTCATTTTATGGTGCGGCTGAGGGCGGTTTCAGTCTTATTGGTTCTGGGCACGGTGATAGCTTCAGGGCAGACGCCCGAGGGCCAAGCCGCTCCACAGCCAACCGCGCCGCAACAAACCGCCCAGCCAGTGGGTCAAGTTACGCAGCAGCCAAGCTCCGTGCCAGCAGCTAGCGGCCCCGGCGCCGCAGCCTCTATAGCCGCGCCTACGCAACCTTACGGAGAGATAACCGGAATGGTGAAGTCGGGCAACGTGCCTCTGCCTGGGGTAGCGGTGAATGCAGCCAACACGCTCACGGGAAAAAAGTATTTCACCTCCACGGACCTGGATGGAAGCTTCAAAATCTCCGTCGGCGGCAAAGGCCGCTACGTGGTGCGCGCGGAATTCTCGGCATTCGCGCCGGTGACGCAAGAAATCCTGCTCAACGACCAGAACCGCAGTGGCAAGGCTGATATGGCCATGGTGCTGCTTTCACGCGCCCAGAAAAATGCGGAACAGGAACAGCGGCAGCAGATCGCTCAGCAGCTTGGCGGCCGCGCGGGAATGCAGCAGCTTGCGCTTTCGGGCGGCGGCGATCCTGGTGGATTGGCCGCGGGTGGAAACACGGACGCGGCGTCGCTGGCCGGCGCCGGCCTTCCCAACGCGGGGCTGGCAGCCGATGGCGGAAACGAATCGGTGGCAATTTCCGGCGCACAGGGCCGTGCGGAACAGAACATGTTCGATCCCGGCGAAATGCAGGACCGCATCGCCGATCTGCGCGATCAGTTATCGCGCCAGGGCGGAGGCAGCGGCACGATTTCTCTGGGCGGAGCGAATGCCAATATCCAGATGATGGGTGGGAGCGGCTTTGGCGGAGCTGGAGGTTTTGGCGGGGCCGGGGGCGCTGGACCGATGATCATCATGATGGGCGGCGGTGGCGGCGGACGCGGACTGCGCGGCTTCAACGTGAACAAGCCTCATGGTTCCATTTTTTTTAATTACGGCGGATCCGGGCTCGATGCCAAACCGTATTCGCTGAACGGCCAGCCGGAGAGCAAGGCCAGTTACAACCAGAGCCGTTTTGGCGTGACCATCGGCGGGCCGCTGAACATTCCGCACATTTATAAAGGCGGGACCAGGACGTTTTTGTTTGGAAGCTACACCGGATCGCGCAGCACGAATCCCTATGACGTGTTTTCTACCGTGCCCACCGCAGCCGAGCGTTCCGGCGACTTTTCCGGACTGCCGGTGCAGTTAATCGATCCGGCGACCCACGCGCCAATAATTAATAACCAGATTACGAGCATCAATCCGGCGGCAGCAGGATTGCTGTCATTCTTCCCGACGCCGAACCTGCCCGGGACCAGCAGGAATTTCCATTTTGTTTCAGCCAGTCCCAGCGATAGCGACACGGGGTTTGTCCGCTTCAACCATAACTTTGGGCCGCAGCAGGGCGGAATGCTGGGCGCGCTGGGCCTGGGCGGCGCGAGTGGCGGGCGCAACGGCGGAGGCGGCGGCCGGCGCAGGCAGCAGCAACAACAGCAGCAGAATAACCAGGAAAACAAGAAGAGCCAGAACAAGGCGCACTGGTCGCAAAGCATTAACGGAATGTTCATCTATAACAACATTCGCAACTCGGTGTTGAATCCTTTTCCGGGGCTGGGCGGCAGGCAGTCAATCCAGAACTACAACGTAAATTTCGGTCATACCGCGACGAAAGGGCTTTTTCTAAACTCGCTGCGCTTCAATTACAACCGCAGCGGCATCAACATTGCGAACAATTTCACCAATCGAAACAACATTGAGGCGCAGCTTGGGATCACCGGGGTGTCACAGCGTCCCGCGGATTACGGCCTGCCCAACCTGAATCTTTCGCCGCAATTCAGCAACTTGCAGGACACCACGCCGGTGCTTCGCACCTCGCAGAACATCTCCATCGGCGATTCCATGAGTTTGACGCGCGGCAAGCACAGTTGGAGCTGGGGTGGAGACTTCCGCCGCCAGATGCTGGACGCCAGCAATGCCAGCAACGCCCGTGGGACGTTCATCTTTACCGGCGCGGCCAGCGGAGTGCCCTTTGCCGATTTTCTGCTGGGCTTTGCCCAGCTGACATCTTTGCAATCGGGAGCGAGCGAGTACAACTTCCGCTCCAATTCGTTTGACCTCTTCGTTCAGGACAACTGGCGCGCGGGCAAGAACCTGACATTTAATCTCGGCCTGCGCTATGAATACGTGACGCCATTCAGCGAGCTCAACAATCAGCAGGTGAATCTTGATGTGGCGCCGGATTTCAACGCGGTGGCGCCGGTGCAGCCGGGACAGACCGGCCCAATCACTGGGAAACGGTATCCCGCCGGGCTGGTACATCCGGACAAGAACAATTTTGCTCCGCGCGTGGGCATCGCCTGGAAGCCGTGGCAGAAGACTGTGGTCCGCGCCGGATATGGCGTGAATTACAACATCGGTCAATATGGGCAGATGGCGAGCCAGTTGGGTTTCCAGCCGCCGTTCGCGGAGGCGCAAACCAATCCCGCGCAGACTCCGACGTCGCTTACGCTGCAAAACGGTTTTCCCGCGGCGATCAATAACAGCGCCAGCCACATTACGAACACATACGCCGTGGATCCGGATTACCGGCTGGCGTACGTGCAATCGTGGAACCTGAATATTCAGCAGGAAATCAAAACCAGTCTGGTGCTCAACATCGGTTACACAGGCGCGAAAGGCACGCACCTGGATATTGTCCGTGCGCCCGACCAGTTGCCCACGGGCGGGCCGCGTTTTGCGCCGTGCACCCCGATAACTCCGGCAGCTGCCAGTTGCGTTCAGCCATTTCTCTTTGAGTCTTCGCAAGGATCTTCCATCCTGCACCAGGGAACATTGCGGGTGCGCAAGCGCTTGCGCCACGGGCTGTCAGTGGGGGGAACGTACACGTATTCCAAATCGATAGATGATGCTTCTTCGATCGGCGGTGGCGCAACGGTGGTGGCGCAGAATGATCTGGACATCGCGGCCGAGCGCGGGCTTTCCAGCTTTAACCAGCAGCACCGCTTTGTGGCCGACTATCTTTACGAATTGCCTTTCGGCAAAGACAAAAAATGGCTGACCTCCGCCGGGGCGCCACAGAAGATTCTCAGCGGCATTTCGGTGAGCGGCAACGTATTGCTGGCTTCGGGCTTTCCGTTTTCGCCGCGGTTCTTTGGCACGTCAAACGACCTGGGCCGCGGCACCACCGGCGCGGCGCGACCGGACGCGACGGGCCAGCCCATTCAACTGGGCAATCCCACAATCCAGCAATGGTTCAACACGGCGGCATTCGCGGCGCCCGCAGGAGCCTTTGGCACCGCGGGACGCAACACGATTATTGGTCCAGGCACCGTTCAAGTTGACATGTCTCTCTCCAAGAACATTCAGGTGAAAGAGATGCAGGGTATGGAACTGCGGCTTTCCGCCAGCAATGTTTTTAACACCGTGCACTTCACCCAAATTGATTCAACCTTTGGCTCGCCGACATTCGGCCAGGTAACGGCCGCCGGCACCATGCGCAAAGCGCAGATGACGGCAAGGTACAGGTTCTAGATGGAACTCGGGATCACGAAATTACGAAGTGAAGGAAACGCAAGGTCCCCTCGCGCGCAAAACCGGCGCGCTCTGGGGACCCCGGCGGCTGTGCCACAAGAACCTGAAGATCCTTGTGCGCAGCCGGGGGCGCCTCCACCCCCTCGCGCGCAAAACCGGCGTGCTCTGGGGACCCCGGCGGCTGCGGTCCACAATCAGTTCACGGAGCACGGCAACTCTGGATCTGCGTTCAATCTTCAGTCAGCGATTTCAATCATCCTGATTGCTGCGCTCATCGTACCTAACGGTTGGGCGCAAACGCCGGCGCAGCAGCCGCAGGCGCCCAAAGGCGGCCAGGGACTCTATCGCTTACGCGTTGAGAGCGAACTGGTATTGGTGAATGTGGTGGTCCGGGATAAACAAGGCAAGCCCGTAACCGGCTTGACGCGGGACGATTTCACGTTGCTGGAAGACGGCAAGGCGCAGCGCGTCTCAAGTTTTGATTTTGAAAACCTGGATACAACGCCTTTGACCGCCGGCGCGGGGCCATCACAACAGGCCACCAATGGGCCGGCGGGGAAGACCAAGCCGATCCTGACCGCCAAAGACGCGGACGAGGCATTGAGCAACAAGCGCGTGATCGTGCTCTTCTTTGACCTGAGCTCCATGGGGCCGGACGAAACGGAGCGGTCGGTACAGGCCGCAAAAAAATACGTGCAGACGAAGATGACTTCGGCCGATCTGATTGCCATTGTCACCCTGGCTTCTTCACTGCGGCTGGACCAGGATTTTACCGGCGATCAGGCGCGCTTGCTCCATGTATTGAATCGCTTCTCACGCTCCGAAGGCCAGGGCATGGACAATGGCAGCACCGGAGACGCAGACGGGATCGAAGAAACCGGTGACGCATACACGCCCGACGAAAGCGAGTACAACCAGTTCAATACCGATCGCAAATTGCAGGCGCTGCAGTCATTGAGCCAGGTGCTGGGCAAATTCAACCAGAAGAAATCCATTATCTACTTCAGCAGCGGCATGACGCAGACCGGCATTGAGAACCAGGCAGCGCTGCGCGCGGCCATCAATACGGCAATCAAGGCGAACGTGGCAATTTATACGATGGATTCTCGCGGGCTGGAAGCCGAGCCGCCCGGAGGTTCGGCGGCAACAGCCAGCCTGCGCGGTACCGCCATGTATAGCGGCGCGGCGGTGCAGAGCCGGCTGGACGCCAACTTCGCCAGCCAGGAAACCCTGACAACGCTCTCCGGCGATACCGGCGGCAAGGCTTTCCTGGATACAAACGACCTGGACCAGGTCTTTGATCGTGTGCAGCGCGATACGTCAGTCTATTACGTGCTGGGCTATAAGAGCAGCAACGCGCTGCGGGACGGCAAATATCGCCACATTCAGGTAAAGGTCAACCGGCCGGGCGTGAGCCTGGAATTCCGCAAAGGCTATTACGCGCCCAAGGATTTTCAGCACTTCAACGCGGAAGACAAAGAGCAGCAGATGGATGATGAACTGGCGTCTGAGCTGCCCAACACTGACGTCGCGCTGTATATGGCAGCGTCATATTTCCGCATGGACGAACGCCGCTTCTACGTGCCCGTGGCGTTGGTGGTGCCCGGCTCGCAGATACCGTTCACCAAGGGTGGTGACAAGGACAAGGCGTCGCTGGACATCATCGGCGAAGTGCTGGATGAACTGAAGCGGCCCGTGGGCAGCGTGCGGGAGACGGTAAAGCTCTCACTGGATGCGGCGCAGGAAGTCCGGCGCAAAAACGTGCAGTACTCCACGGGCTTTATGCTGGCGCCGGGCAAGTATCATTTCAAATTTGTGGTGCGGGAAAACCAGAGCGGACGGCTGGGATCGTTTGAGACTGACTTCACCGTCCCCGACATCAAAAAAGCGCCGCTGAAGATGAGTTCCGTGGTGCTGGCCAGCCAGCGCCAGCCCTCGCAAAAAAAGACCCAGAACCCGCTGGTGCGCGACGGCAACGAACTGGTGCCGAACATCGCGCATGTGTTTACGCTGGACCAGCACCTGTATTTCTTCTATGAGGTTTATGATCCCACGAAGGATAAGTCTCCCGAGCCGCCGGGCGAGACGAAAGACAAGGCCCCGGCGATCAAGAACCCTATCCATCTGCTGACCAGCATTGTGTTTTTTAACGGCAAGGTGAAGGCCTTTGAAACGCCGCTGATCGAGGCGCGGCAGTTGAATGCGGCGGAGCGCAAGGCGGCAGTCTTTCAGTTCGATGTACCGCTGGCCCAGCTAAAACCCGGCCTGTATACCTGCCAGGTGAACGTCATTGACGATGCTGCGGGAAACTTTAGTTTTCCGCGGTTTCCCATTTTGGTACGTGAGAAGCCAGGCGCGGCTCCGACCACGACAGCCAGCGACGCAGGAAGATAATTGCCAGAATTGACAATTGCCAAAAAATCCAAACTGGAACACTACTGAACTTTCGGCGATGTTTTGGCAATTCTGGATTTCTGGCAATTGTTGACCTCTCACTTCCCGATCCCGGAACGCCGGTGTTGCACCGGCTGTGAGGCAGTGCCGAATTCATAACGTAGCGTCACCAGAGTAACTTGTTGGGATGGGTTTGCAGACGCTATGGTGAAATCTGCTCTGATGTTGGGCCCATCAGCGGAACGTTTGAGCAAACGCTGCCGCTCTAATCAGAGGAGACGCCGCAATGGCCGCAGGAGAGATCACTTTCATCCAATGTCCCTATGGAGACTCATTTCCGGTGCAGAAGACCACGAGCCGATCGTCGGGGATACAACAGGTCGTTTGCCCAAAATGCGGCCACGGATTTGAAGTAAGCCTGGAAGAGACGGTTGAGCGGCTTTCGCAGGGATTGAACCTGACGTTGGCGATTCGGTCCGCGTAGAGCCTCTGAAGTAACAGCCACGGCTGCTCGATGAGGAAATTGTCACGCGTTGCGAGCCAAACGTTTAACTCTCCTTGCGATAGACGGGTTCTTCCCATGCCTGCCCATCCAGTTCATAGATCAGCATGGTGCCTTCGGGCGCCCGCAGGCGCACAAGTTCGCGGCGGAGAAGAGCCAGTCCCCTGGCTGCATCGTAGAGATCAACATCGATCCCGCAGAATTGAATGGAGAGGTTACCCGACTCACTCCCTTGGCCTAGCAGCGATCCTCCGCCCGTTGTTTCTCCCAGTTTTTCTTTATCTAAAGCCACATTCAAAGGATCTTCATATTTTTCGCCGCGGTCCATTGGTCCCAGATTACCGGGAATTTTGATGTAGACGAAAAGCGGATTATCACGGCTGATCTGATCGATCCGCGTTTTCGAAACAGGATCAAGTCCGATCCACCTTCTTAGTATTTCCAGGAAAGTCATAGCCTCGTTGCCGCTTGCGGCCCTTTGCGGCAGTATTTCCCCCTCAGTGCTCTGATCTTTTCAGCAATTCTGCCAGATGATTCCCCCAGATCGCCGGCCATGAGTGTGTTCCGTGGCCGCGAGTTTCGTCTGTAATCGGGAGCAGGACGTATTTTCCGTTTTTCACCCGTTGAATGTCTTGATCAATGATTTTGAGTTCGGGCGGATTGATTGTGTCGTCGGCGGAGTTGACCGCCGTGAGCGGTGCGGTGATCTTTTCCAGTTGCGGCTCCGGATTGTAATTTCTTGAGGCGTCAAAGTAGTAGAGCATGTCATTGGCATCGGTGGTCTTCATCCGGTCGGCGACAAACTTTTCCAGGAAGGCGTCAGCCTGTTCGCGGGTAGGCTCTTCTTTCTGCATACGCAGCGGCGCGCTACCCATAAAAAGCAGGACGCCCAGCGCGGCAGCCAGGCCGTGAGGCTGCTGCTTGTATTCGCCGTTGTTCCAGTCAGGATCGGTGCGGATTGAATCCATGATCATGCGCCGCATCATGCGATTGCGCCCGGCGATTTCCACCGGCTGGCTGGCCAGCGGCATGGCGGCATCGATAAAGTCGGAGTGCTGCTCCGCCCATAACCACGTGTGCATGCCGCCCATCGACGTGCCCATCACCAGCCGCAGATGGTTTACGCCTAGCCCTTGCGTGAGCAAGCGGTATTGCAGCTCAATCATGTCGTCGTATTCATAGTGCGGAAAGCGCATGTGCAGGCCGTCACTGGGCTTGCTGGATTCGCCATGGCCCACGTTGTCCGGCAGGATGATGAAGTATTTCGTGGCGTCAAGCAGCTGGCCGGGGCCGAACACAACGCCGCCGAAATTCGGCGTGAGAAACTGCCTGCCGGTGCCGCCAGTGCCGTGCAGGATGAGCACCGCATTGCGGACCTTGCCGCTGGAATCCTTCTGCGGCGCGCCCAGCGTGTAGTAATGCAGCTTCACCTCGGGCAGCTTTTCTCCGGACTTGAACTGAAAGTCTTTTACCACGAACGTTCCGGATTGAGGCGCGGGATAGTCGGCGGCGCGAAGCGCCAGAGCTGCAAAGCCGATGAGCAGGACAGAAAAATTGCGGCAGAGCTTCATGGATGATCTCCTTAAGACCGAGAAGATTAAATCATGGAAGGAAACAAGAAAAGGGCATTCAAAGCTTGAGATCGCAGGACCCGGGGCAAAAAGGCGAGTCCGATCCTGTTAATTCGTTACACGATATATTTAATTTTCTGCGCGTAACCCGCGTCCGGTCCGCTGCTCCATACCAGCGTAACCAGGCCCCAATCCTTCATAGCAGCTTTCTACTCCATAAAGAAAAGAAAGGTACGATATGAGAGAACATCGCGCTTTCAGAATGATTGCGATTGCATCCGTGGTACTGCTGCTTGCACTTGGCGGTTTCGCACAATCGAGCAATGAAAACAACGCCAGACCTCTGGCCGTCAACCAAACCGAAGGGTTTGCTCAGGGGCAACTATTGGTATTCACCTATTTCCAGAATTTCGACTGCATCCATGAGCCCTTTGATGATCTTGATCACAACGGGCAGGTTGCCGCCGTGGACGCAAATGAATTCCAACGCCCTATCTGTACCGTGGGCCACGGGTCAACCATCGATCCAAATTTCCGGCCGATTCAAAACACCCTTAAGCTGTATGTAATCGCTCCGTTCTTCGGTAATGACACGAACCCCAATGACGCTTTCACGCCGGCTTTGGGGCAGGCGCTGATTAGCCTCTTCGGCTTCGTTCCGGAAGCGTTTAAGACGAACCCCACGGTCCCGGTGCAATGTCCGGAGCCGGGCTTGCCGGTGACGCAGCACAAGGGCATGCCCAGCACCTGCACCATGCACACCACGCAGACTGATCTGGGACCGGTGCTGGCAAAACTTGGCAAGGTGCCGCCGAACACCAGCGTGCTGGTGCCAACACTCAATCATAGCCACATCATTGACGGCAAGAATTTCGGGCCGGTGTGGTGGGAAGTGATCTCAGTATTGGTGACCGATCCCAGCGCGTGGCCCAGCGCCGATGGCAAGACAGGTATCAATTCCCTGGATGCTTTGCGCGCAGCTCAGGCCAACGGCCAGGCTGCTCCTGACCAGCCAACGAACTTTTTCCTGTTCTTTGATTCACAGCCGGAGGGGCATAATTAACTCTTCCTTGGACTCTCATGGGGTGCGGAACCACGCGCCCATGAGTTTCCATGGCAGCATCTAATCGCCCAGGAGCAACCACATGGCAATATCCACCTCGTTCAAAAGCAGGCTCAAGGAGAAAGAACATCTGGCGGAAGGCACCATGGGCTTCTACTTCGCCAAGCCTGAGGGCTTCCAGTTCAAGGCGGGCCAGTATCTCGACATAACGCTCGTCGATCCGCCTGAGACCGATGCAGAGGGCAACATCAGATCGCTTTCCATTGCCAGCGCGCCGGAGGATGAACACCTGTTGGTTGCAACAAGAATGCGAGACACGGCTTTTAAGCGCGTCCTGCGCATGGCCCCGCTTGATTTTGAGATCAACATGGAAGGGCCGATGGGGTCCTTCATCCTGCACAACAATTCCGCGAAGCCGGCGGTGTTCCTGGCGGGCGGGATCGGTATTACGCCTTTCTCCAGCATTATCCGGCACGCAGCGAAAGCCAAACTTCCTCACAAACTATATCTCTTTTACTCCAATAGACGGCAAGAAGATGCTGCTTTCATGCCGATCCTGCAAGAGCTGGAAAAAGAAAATCCGAACTTTAAATTCATTCCCAGCATGAGCGAGATGAACAAATCCGCACAGGCGTGGAACGGAGAAACCGGATTTATCAATCGCGAGATGCTGGCCAGGCATCTCCCCGCTTTTCAAGGCCCGATCTATTACATTGCAGGCCCTCCTGCCATGGTGGCAGCCATGCGCCAGATGCTCAACGCAGCAGGCGTGGATGAAGACGACATCAGGGCGGAAGAGTTTGCCGGCTATTAGAGATCGGATAATCCGATCACAGTTGAGGTGTATCGCCGAAGAGCATCTGAGGCGGAAATGCAAGGGGCACCGATTGAGGGTTTTCCGGACCGTTTCCGGTAAGGGTGTAGGCGATGACCCGGTCGGCGTTGAACACAAACAGACGCGAGCCGAATCGCGGAACGTAAATGTGATCTTTATTTTCTATTGGTATCAGCTGAACCGGTTGGGGGCTGATCTTTCCAGTTGCGGGATTGAATGTAAAGCGCGCCAGGACCGCCGAAACCGGCGTTTCGAAGAAGGGGTCAAAAGTCTGCAAAACCGCATAAAACGCTTTGTGCGACTCATCGAGCGCTGCGGCGCTCAGCGCGGGTCCGGCGCAGTCTGTACCGAATACGCCGGTGCGGCTGGCAAAGTTCGCCACGCCGTCCGACACAGACTCAACCGTCACCGCATTCTGCTCTCCGTTATAACTGAGACCGAAGACGCCATTGTGCGTGTAAGCCAGCGGGGTTTTTGAGCCTCCCCCGCCTAAGCACACGTCCACGCTGCTGGGCGGAGGCCCAGAGTCCTGGATCTGGAAGGGTGTAAAGCTCGAAGCAACGCCGTCAGGGTTGACGGTGGCAAAAGCTGGAAACGAGCCAGGTTCTGTATGAGCAAAATTAAACGACACGCCGTAGAGCAGTGACGTTTTTTCTCCGTAGGCGAGGTCACTGAAGATCGTGGTTGCTCCGGCGAGCGCCGGCGTGATGTCGACTGGCTCCGCCAGGCTTCCATCCTCGCCGTAGTGGAACAGCAGCACTTGTCCCGGCATATCATTATCCTCGTTGCCTGTCACGCTCGAGAACAGATAGATGGCCTTTAGCGCTGGAACCACGGCAATGCTTTCGGCACGGTTGCCGGGGGCCAAGGGGATCTCAGTTGCCGAGAGCTGGCGTGCTGAGCTGCCGTCGTAGTGAAACGCAAGAAGCTGCCGATGCGCAAGGAACAGGTTGTCACTGGACAGGACTTCCCCGAACATCAATTGCGAGTTGGGGTCAGTGCCGCCTTCAAGAAACAAACCTGTAAGTTCGAAAGGCTCGCTGACGGTGATGGAGCCATTCGCGATCAGCACAGCCTGGAGCTGGGAAGTATTCGTGGTGTCGTTATAATGCACGGCCCACACACTCTCATTCTGGGGAGTGTTCTCACTGGTGGGAGCGGCGGGGATGGAGCTAACGCCACTACACGCGCAAATCAAAATTGCCAGAACCAGAATAGGGGCGAGCGCGAGTCTACCGATCATGCTGTATTTGAGAGCTGGCCAGAGCTGCGGGTTGGCCTCAGTTGAACCAGAAGTTTTTCGGGCTGTTTCCGGCGGCTACAGCCACTTGGTCATCAGGTGTCTGGCATCCTCGGCGAAGCCTGATCCGCGATAGAGCGCCTGCGCCGGATGGTTTTCCCGTCCTACCTCAAGACGCAGCGCCTCAATGCCGGCTTTTCTGCACAGGTCTTCAGCGAAAGCGACCACGGCCTTGCCCAATTTCTGGCGGCGGAACGGCTCGCGCAGATAAAGCTCGTCGAGCAGTGCGAAGCGGCCGTGGAATTCCAGGCTGAAGCAGAACGTGAGCGTGAAGTATCCCGCCAGTTCCTGGCCGCGAAAAATGAGATAGATCTGCGCCAGGCCAGGACCGTTCAAAGCGCTGGTCACGGCGCGAGATGCCGCCGGTTCGTCGAAGCGCATCTGCTGCTGCGAATAAAATTCCCGCATTAATTCCAGAAGCGTGGATAGTTCCTGGTCAGAGATAAGCTGAAAGAGCGCGTTCACAATCGCGATTCTAAACGAATTGCCATCCAGCGATTCCGTTTGGCTATAATGGCCAGCCGTCTTTTTTCAGTTTCAGGTTTTTTAGCTTCAATTCCTGGGAGACCTTCATGCTTGATCGCCGCACATTTATGACCGTGTGTTCCCGCTTTGGTTTTACCGCAACGTTGCTGCCCGGCGTGCTCTGGGCCATGGCCGGCGAAAAGGACAAAGTAACGCGGGAGATGATTGACCATGCCGCCGCCATCGCTGACGTTCGCATCGCCGATGAATACAAGGACATGATGCTGGAAGACCTCAATGGCTACAGCGAGGGCTATGAGGCCATTTACGCGCTGCACATCAAGAATGAAGTTGCTCCCGCGGTCATCTTTGATCCAGTGCTTCCGGGGACGAAATTTGAGACCGAGCGGCGTCCGATGAAAATATCCGCGGCCCCGGCTGTGGGCGGCGCTGCTCCGAAAAACCTGGAAGATGTGGCGTTTTATTCCGTCCGGCAACTGGCGGAACTGGTGCGCGGCAGGAAGGTTTCGTCCACCGCGCTTACGGAGATGTATATTGCGCGGCTCAAGCGATATGACCCGCTGTTGAAATTCGTGATTACGCTGACGAAAGAGCGCGCCCTGGCGCACGCCAAAGACGCCGACCGCGAGATTGCGGCAGGGAAGTATCGTGGCCCGCTGCACGGTTTGCCGTGGGGCGCAAAAGATTTATTGGCGGTCAAGGAATACAGGACGACGTGGGGCGCGGGAGGTTTTGAAGACCAGAAAATCGATGACGACGCTACCGTGGTCAAGCGTCTGGACGCCGCCGGAGCGGTGCTGGTGGCCAAGCTTACGCTGGGCGCGCTGGCCCAGGGCGACAAATGGTTTGGCGGCATGACGCGCAATCCCTGGAACACGAAACAAGGGTCGAGCGGGTCGTCGGCCGGGTCGGCTTCGGCCACGGCGGCCGGCTGTGTAGCTTTCGCCATCGGCTCAGAGACGCTGGGTTCCATCTCGTCGCCCTCAACGCGCTGTGGAACGACCGGCCTCAGGCCGACGTTTGGTTTTGTGCCACGCACTGGCGCGATGGCGCTTTCCTGGACCATGGACAAACTCGGGCCAATCTGCCGCGCAGTCGAGGACACGGCAATCGTGCTCAGCGCGATCCATGGGCCGGACGGCCACGACCGCACCGTTCACAACGCCGCCTTCAACTGGGACGCCACGCTCGACTGGCGCAAACTGCGCGTCGGCTACCTGAAATCTGACTTTGAATTGCAACCGCCGCCGCAGCAGACCTCGCCCCAGAAGGAAGAAAAAGAACTCTCCGAAGACGAAAAGAAAAAGCAGGCAGAAGAAAAGGCCAATCGCGCACAGGCCATGGCGCGTCGCGAATATGACCACAAGTTCGACGAGGCTGCCCTGGCCAAGCTGCGCGCCATGGGCGTGAACCTGGTTCCCGTGGAATTCCCCAAATATCCTTACGGCGCCATGCGCAGCATATTGCTGGCCGAGGCCGCGGCGGCCTTTGATGACCTTACCCGCAGCGGCCGGGACAAGCTGCTCACGCAGCAGACCAAAGACGACTGGCCGAACACATTTCGTGCCGCCCGGTTCATTCCGGCGGTGGAATACATCCAGGCCAACCGGGCCCGCACCACGGCCATGGAAATGGCGGCAAAGGTATTCGAGCAGGTGGATGTGATCGTGGCTCCCACGTTCAGCACGCAACTGCTGATTACGAACCTCACGGGGCATCCGGCCCTGATCCTGCCGAACGGCTTCCGCGGCCCGGATGCGCCGCCAGCCCGGGTACGTGAAAACGGCGAGGTGGAAGGCGGCGGTCCCGGAACCCCCCTGAGCCTGACCTTCCTGGGGCAGCTTTACGGCGAGGCCAAGATGCTGGCGCTGGCCAAGGCCTATCAAGACGCGACGGATTTTCATCACAAGT
>Ga0164306_10000247_pt1 | contig 20775 bp, 7 predicted proteins | sample Whisoiple_242_MG_FD_110213 | JGI IMG/M metagenome (GOLD analysis project Ga0164306, IMG submission 110213) | Soil microbial communities amended with fresh organic matter from upstate New York, USA - Whitman soil sample_242_MG | ecosystem: Environmental > Terrestrial > Soil > Unclassified >... | reverse complement strand
TCTGAAGGGGTTATTGATGGCTGTTCGAGTTGTGATTGCGGATGACCACGAAATGTTCCGTCAGGGACTGCGGGTCTTACTGGAAGATGAAGGCTTTGTGTTCGTCGGCGAAGCATCGGACGGGCGCGAAGCCGTGCGCCTGTGTGAGGCACATAATCCTGAGGTGGCCATTCTTGATCTTTCGATGCCACTGCTGAACGGAATTTTTGCGGCGCGGGAAATCATCAAGTCCAATGCACGCACGAAAGTCGTCTTGCTCACACAGCACACGGAAGAACATGCGGTATTGCAGGCCCTGCGGGCCGGCGTAAGGGGCTACGTGCTGAAGACAAAAGCTTCCAGCGAACTGGTCCAGGCGCTCAGGGCGGTTTGCCGGGGAGAGATTTACCTGACACAGAGCATCTCCCAGACTGTGGTGCAGGCGTTCCTGTTAAAAAAAGACGATCTCCCAGAGCGTCCCCTGAGCGACCGCGAGCGCCAAGTGTTGCAACTGGTGGCCGAAGGAAAGACGACCAAGGAAATCGCTACCCTGCTGAGCATCAGCGTGAACACGGCCGAATCCCACCGTTCCAACCTTATGGAAAAGCTGGACATCCATGACACGGCCGGCCTGGTCCGCTATGCCATGCGGAATGGCATTATCGAATAGGCCGTCAAGTTCTTCGGCTTGGATGGCACTCGCGCAAAGTGAAAAGAGCCAATCTGTCCGACTAAGCGGCAGGCAGGCGTACACCTTCCCTGATCCATCGTTAATGGCCGATTCATAACGGGTCCTCCGGTCCCTTCCTCACCGACAATCCGGGGAAAAAGCAGCGTCACCTCCCGGTATGACGGGATGGTGCGAGAAAAGCCCATGCCGCACACTGCCTGCGTGAATTGCCGCTTTTCCAACACTGCACAGCAGCTTCCGACTCGTCTTCCAGGCTGCTGCATATCTGGCCGCAAGAAAAGCCTGCGAAATGACGGCATGACGGAGGCTCTAATGACAAAAACAAGAACCGTGCAAATCAAAATGGTCCGGGCCGCAGGAGCACGTCAGCGGCGCGAGACTTCGTTAACAAGTATCCTCATCACCCTGTTGCTCATACTGCTTCTTCCAGTCTTTGCGACAGCTCAGTTGCCAGTCCCGCCATCTTCGCAATTTGATATTACGGGCTTCATCCAGTCGGCGACTCTGGGCGGACCTGGCAGCGGCAACGGTGTAGGCGCGCACCAGGGCGGGTTTATCGCCGTGAACGACCAATTGATTACGGTACCTTCGGAAACCATTGTGATCCTGCCCGCCAATGCCCTCACATGGCAGGAACTTTTTGCCTCTGCGCCAGCGCCCTATACAGGAGCGGCTACGGGCATGGCCCTGAACGACGTTCCGGCACCACTGACAACCTATGAAGCGCACGTGATCGGCAACCGCGTGCTGGGTGGCCCAGGCGGGGCTGACGTGTTCATTGCCGGGCTTATCTATATTTCCCAGCAAGCCTTGAATTCGGGCATGGGACACATCAACTGCATTAACTACGCGAATGGCGAAATCCGCGTGGGAGGATTGATGGGCAATTGCGCCACCGGCGCGCGCGTGCAAATCAACGATCCCGTCATTACCACTCCCGGAGATGTCGCACTGGGAACAGGACGTTACAGCCGGGGACAAACGCCGGATGCACGGTTCCAGGTGGACCAGGACAATCCCACCATCGCTTCTGCCACGGGCTTTCCCATGTGCGTGCCACGGGTGGTGGCTGATCCGAACATTGCCGGCAACCCGGACGATGCGCGGTGTCCTAAGACGCAGAGGCCTCTGGTAGGGGGCCCGCTAGCGTGTTTCTCACCAACTACGACTGGCGCCCCATGTACTTACTTCACAACGCTACCTCCAGGTGGCGGCGCGCCTGATCCAACCATCCAGGCGCCCTTCGAAGTTGGCGACATCATAACCTACGCGGGAACGCTGGTGCAGGATTGCGCCATGACCGGCTGTCCCGGCGGCGGCCCCACGGCAGGCCCATGGCCGGCGGCTGGAAGGGCTGCGACTTATATTTCGGCCCACACAATTAGCAACAACACTGCCATCTATACATTCCCCGGCACTAACCCAGCTTATGTTTCGACGGAGGTGACCATTCTCGGCACCGGAGGTGTGACGGTTGCGGGCGCCGGCGAGGCGGTCGTACGAACCCGCTTTGAGGGCATGACAACTGACGCTGATCCGACTGGAGCGTTCCAGAGGATCATCCACCTCTACGGGGTCGATTTCAACCCGATCACCGGAGTGGCCACCGACCGTGATTTCGGCACCATCGGCGTCGATCCGGGCCCGGAAAATGCTCTGGGCGCGGTAAGGGGCCGCTGGCGCTTCCGTCCGCCGTGTCAGCCGAACGGCCAAATTGCCTCGGTCAGGAACTGCGTGATGAATGCCGCGAACAGCTTCCTTCCGCCACCGCGCGAAGTGCGAGCGGTCATCCAGGGCGCATTTACCGCTCCTCTCACTGCCGCATCTCCCAGATCGGCCAATGGGATCGTCTATGGCCAGTATCATGCTCCTATTCTGGAGTACATCTTCCCAGAGAACATTCCCGGCACCCCATTCCCGGAGAACAACTTTAATAGCATCGACTTCCTATCCCAGGGCGGGTATAGCTCATCGGCGGGTACGCTGGTGGGGCAACTCAATCCCTGGCCCAGCAACGTTATTCCAGCTATAACCTGCGCAACGGCAGCCGCCAACACCGGAGGCCCATACGCAGCTAACTCCGGGCAGACTATCCCCATCACCGGTGGCGCCATTGGAACACAGCCCATCTCCTTTGTCTGGACGGCAACAGGTGGAACATTCTCGAATGCCAGCCTGTCGGTGACTAACTGGACGGCGCCTCAGGTAGCTGTCTCGACCACGTTCAGCCTGACGCTCACGGCCACCAATTGCGGTGGGTCTTCGAGCGCGACCACGAGCGTGACCGTCGCCGCGGCGTCGGCCCCGACCGTGAATCCGATACCCAATCAGACAGTGATTTCCGGAGCGGCAGGTTCGTTCAACGTTACCGGCTCTGATCCTAACGTGCCGCCGGCAACTCCGCTCACCTGGACTGTCAGCCAGGCCGGGGCGCCTGCTCTGCTGAGCCTGGTGATTACCCCTGCTGGCGCAACCGCAACCGTGAGCTTCACCGCGCCCACCGGCGTGCTGGCGCCCACGCCCATTACGGTTACCGTAACCGCAACCAACTCGATCGGGCTTTCCACGTCGGCAGTCACGACGGTGACTATCAATCCCGCTCCCGCGATTCTGCAGCCCGCGGCCAATCCCGTGGCAACGTCTTCAGTGCCCGTGGGCTCTACGGACGTCAGCATCCTGATCACCGGCACTGATCCCAATGTGCCCGCGCGCACGCCGCTTCTCTTCACCGTGACGCAGGCCCCGGCTGGAACTCTTCTGTTCCCGTCCGCCGGCTGCGCTTTAGGAGTAGTCCAAGGGAACCTGTGTGTGACTCCTTCGGGTCCCACCAGCGCGACGGTTTCCTTCAACGCCCCGGCGACGCCCACTTCGGTCACATTGACGATAACGGCCATCAACTCTGGCGGAGTAGCTTCAGCGCTGACGACCACCACGGTCACCATCACCGATGTTTTCAGCATCACGGCGGCGGAGTACCGGACCAACAAGCAACGGTTGATCGTCAACGTCACGGACAACACCATCGACCCAACCATCCAGATCTTACTGCAGCCTTACCGGTGCGAAAGCGCGGCTGCACCCTGCGTGCTGAACCCGGCAACAGGCTTCTGGATGTATGACCCAGACCCGGCGAACGGCGGGGTTGGAAACCTCTTCACCGGCGGCGCGGGCGGCCTCTACCTCATCGACGTGGTCGGAGCACCTGCGCCGGCCTGCAATCTCGGCGGGGTTTACAGGACGCCATGCGGTGTCGTCTCCATCAGTGCCCGGTCATCGAAAGGTGGCGTGGCATCTTCTGTAATCACTCGTATCCGCTAGTAACACAACCCGGGCGGTCGAAGAGCAAACCTGCTCTTCGGCCGCACCTGGACTTGAAACCGAATTTGAAATTGCCGCGAAAGACGTAAGGAGGCCGCAAATGCAAGACCCACGATGCCAAGATACAAGATTCATTCCCCTCGGTTTCCTGGTGACGCGCTGCTTCGGCAGGTCGCGATTCACAAAATCGGCGAAGAAGTTTCGCGCCATTCTAGCCGTGGCCCTGACACTTATGTTGCTGGCGCCTGAACCTTCAGTGGCGCAGGTGCAAACCTACAGTTGCGCTAACGGATTTGGTCCGGTGGGGGGCGCGCCGGGCGCGCCGGTTGTGCCGGTCCTTCCTGCGTTACTCATGCAATCGCTCAAGACCGCACCCAATCCGGTCCTGCCGAATGGTACGGGCGGCCTTGTAAGAGACGACCTGCTGGATTTCATTGCCAACCAACAGGCCGCCATTCAGCTGGGCAAAGCCTTTTTCTGGGAGATGCAGGCCGGCAGCGACAGCAAAACTGCCTGCGCCACCTGTCACTTTAAGGCCGGCCAGGACGGGCGCGACCGGAACCAGATGAACCCCGGCGCCAATGGCAACTGGGATGGTTCTGGTTACGGGCCAAACTACGCGCTCATCGCGAACGATTTCCCGCTCACCGCCCTTCCGACGAAGGACATCGACAACATCATCGGCTCGCAAGGCGTCCGCATGAGCCAGTTCGCGGGCTTCAGCAAGTCTGGCGCGGAGATGACCACCTCCGTCGCCGACCCGGTATTCAGCGTTAGCGGAGTGAATGTGCGCCAGGTGACGGGCAAGAACGCGCCCTCCACTATTAACGCGGTGTTCAACCATCGCAACTTCTTTAACGGGCGCGCGCAGCCTGAATTCAATGGCGTCAATCCGTTTGGAAACAGAGACACCTTGGCCAAGGTTTGGGCCCTGGGCAGCGCCGGGTCTCCCGTCCAGATCGATATCCACATTCAGAACGCGAGTCTCGCCTCGCAGGCGGTGGGACCGGCGCTGAGCACGGTTGAGATGTCGGCCAGCGGACGAACCTTCCCCGACCTCGGCCACAAGCTGCTGCTGCTAAAGCCGCTAGGCCTGCAGAAGGTGGATTCCACGGACAGCGTGCTGGGCAGCCTGGCAGATGTGAGCGCCGGCAAAGGTCTCACCACCACATACACAGCGCTGATCCAGAAAGCGTTTCAGCCGAAGTGGTGGAATTCCAAGAAAAGCGTCATCGCCAGCAACGGTAAATCCTATTCCATGATGGAGGCCAACTTCTCTCTCTTCTGGGGCCTTGCCATCATGTACTACGAAGCGACCCTGGTCTCCGATGCGACTCCCATGGACCAGTATCTGCAAACCAGGGTATTCAGCACTTTCCTATTTGATCCCCTCACCGGCATGCCTTCGCTGCTCTCGGACAATCCTTCCCTTCTGGACCAGGCCGTGAATCGACTGGCCTCTGACGGTGTCAGCGTCACGCGCACCGATATCCTCAATGGCCTGAACCTCTTCGAGAGGCCGGTTGCGCCGCCGCCATCGTTCCCGGTTCCATCTGGCTTCGGCGTGGGATGTATCGGTTGCCACGTGGGGGCGGAAACCACCAGCGCGTCGGTGAGAAATCTTACCGGGCCCGGCATTGAAGCAGGAGATGCCGCGCTCAAGCTGGCCGGCTTCGATCTGCGCATGGAGCGCATGTTCCTGAAGGCGGATTGGACTCCGCCAGGACCGCTGACCCCTGTTCCTCTCGGCACGGACAAGATCACCTTCGATCCCAATACCTACGCCGTGAACGTAATCGAACAGATCATTCCTTACCCCGGCGGGTTCGCCACGCCGGTTTCGCCGATTTCGCTTCCGATAGCCACCTATGATGCTGGCTGGTACAACCTGGGCGTCCGTCCCACGGCGGACGACGTAGGGTTGGGCGGGGGCGATCTGTATGGCAGCCCGCTCTCCTGGACGCAGTTGTTCCAGCAGAGCACGCCGGGCCTCATCAAGGTCCCGGGCAATGGGCTTGGTTGCGCCGGCGCCGGCAACGCCACCTTCCCCAATACCTTGCTCAATCCTCTGGGATTCCCGCTGCTTTCAGGCCCGCTGCTTGCGGGTGAAAACACGGATGTGGCGGGCACCTTCAAGGTCCCAAGTCTGCGCAACGTGGAATTCAATGGTCCTTACTTCCACAACGGGGGCAAGGCCACGCTGGCGCAGGTGTTGGAGTTCTATGACAACGCCGGAGATTTCGACCGCACCACCAATGCGACGAAAGCTCCGGCTATCGTGCCTCTGCAGTTGGATGCAGGGCAGCAAAAAAGCCTGGTGACCTTCCTGCTCTCGCTCACAGATGACCGTGTGCGCCTGCAGCAGGCGCCATTCGATCATCCACAGTTGTTTGTTCCCAACGGAGATAACCCAATCGGCGCCGACAACACCATCGAAGTTCCGGCGGTCGGCGCCGCGGGCTCTCTAACGCCCCTCCAGCGTTTCTTGAGCCTGAACCCATTTGCTTTGTAGCGGAGAAAGACAGTCGACGGAAGTTGTAGCAATACAAACTTAAAACTTTTACAGGAGATGTTTAGGGGGCGATATGAATAAACGAGATATCACCAAAATGAGCCGGCGCGAACTCATCAAGCTGAGCCTGATGTGCGGAGCGGCTGTGGCCGTTCCCGGAAGTCGCGCCTGGGCCCAAAGCTGCTCTGGCTTTGTGGACCAGACGCCACACGACATTGACATTGAGACTGGCCTCACCGCGATTGAGGTCTTTCCCACCAGTCCCTTCATCTTGAGTCCGTTTACGGACCCACTGCCGATACCCAGCGCGATGGTTCCGGGATACCGGCAGCCTGACGGCACGCTGACGCCGAACGCTCCCGATGCGTGGAGAGTACGGACCTCGGCGTTCGGCAGCAACGTCGTTCTGCCGCCGAGTCCGCTTTCCGGCCGGCAGGACGCTATGGGAGCGCGGCTGCGCACAGCCGGCGTGCCCGGACCCGTCGTCCCCGACGCGGGAACGCATCAGCTCTGGACCGACGGGAGCGGCGTATCGGGAACCACCAATGGCATCAGGGTGCCTGGCTTCCCGCTGCCGAACCCGAAGCTTTACCACATCAGGATGCAGGTGGGAACGCATTCTTTCTCCAGCTCGCTGGTGCAGCCCATCGCCAGCGGCGGACTTCCTGTCGTGCCGCCGACCGGGATCGCCGGCCCACAGGCTCTGCCGCTCAGCACCATCTACGGCTTCAATGGCACCTTCCCCGGTCCCAGAATCAATGCCATGTACGGACAGCCCAATCTCGTACGCTTTGAGAACGACTTGGACTTGAATCCCCTGTGCCGGGATCGCCAGGACTTCGGCGCGCCGGACTGGGCATTTCTCACACATCTGCACAACGGCCATACGGCGCCGGAGAGCGATGGCCAACCTCATCACCTCACGGACAATAAAGGCGGGTACATACCGGAGCAGTGGGTCGACAACCTTTATCTCAACTATGCGGCGGGCAACGATGATGCGGAAAAACAGTCGTTCCTGTGGTTCCACGACCACCGCATGCACCACACCGGAGCCAACGTTTACAAAGGCATGGTCGGTCTATATCCCATTTACGACCCAATCCTGGATCCAGGCGACGAGACCCAGAAGACCGGGCTCGGACTGCCCGGCCGCAAACGGATTGATCCTGCCGACCCGACAGGACAAACCTTCAACGTCGATTACGACATCCCCATGGCGCTTTACGATTGCTGTCTCGATGACGGCGTCACGCAGCACCAGGACTTTCACAATGGCCTTGGCGAGCTGCATCCGGAGTGGTGGGGCCAGCTCTACTTCCGCCACCTCCCCAACCACGGCTTCGTAGGCGATGTGTTCACGGTGAACGGAACGGCCTTCCCGGTGCTCAATGTCTACCGCCGGAAGTATCGCTTCCGCTTCCTGGGCGCATCGGTATCGCGTATCTATGAGCTCATGCTCATGCGCGGCACGCCGACCGCGGCCCCCGGCACACAGGGACAATACCAGATCCCGGATGCACAGCAGTGTCATCAGTTTACTCAGATCGCCAGCGAAGGCGGACTGCTGCCTAAACCGATTACGCGCGATTCCTTCCAGATCTGGCCGGCAAAACGGAGAGAGGTGGTGGTTGATTTCACCAAGTTCATGGATGGCACTCCGACCTCACCGGGCGACGTGCTCTACCTGGTGAACGTTCTGGAGATGCCGGACGGACGTAAGCCGAACTTCAACGCTCCGGGAGTCATTCCGGCGTACAAGGTGCCGATCATGAAGATCATCATCGGCGGCAATCCGCCGGAGCCGGATGTGAGCGTGGTTCCCAAGAACCTGCGCAACATGCCGAATCTGCCCAAGAACCAGACCTCGCTGCCGCAGCGCACGTTCACCTTGGAGCGTAGCGGTACGGCCGGCGGGGAAACCCAGTGGATCATCAACGGTCTGGAGTTCAACCCCACCACGCCGCTCGCCCTGCCCCAACGCAGCGGCGCCGGCGAGGTATGGACTACCGCGAACGGAGGTGGTGGCTGGGTGCATCCGATGCACATGCACATGGAAGAGCATACGGTGCTTTCGCGCGTCGGCAGCACCAACCCTCACCCCGATGACACCGGCAAGGAGGACGTGGTCGCGCTCGATCCAGCTGAGTCTGTCACCTTCTTCCGCCGCTTCAGGACGTTTGCGGGGAACTATGTTGCCCACTGTCACAACCTGGCACATGAGGATCACAACATGATGTTTGGTTGGTCGATCTTGCCTTGATGATCAGTGATTTATATCACTGACGCCTCAAAGCCAGTCAGGTAGTTTTCAGGTACTCCGGCATTCGCTGCCGGAGTACCTGATTCGATACAACAAGGATCTCTTCGAGGAAAAAGAGAGATTCACAAGCGCGAAATGACTTGATTGTCCCTGGGTTCTCGTCTTGGCTGCTTTTTGAAACTGTTCCGGGAGGGCTGCTGTGAAAAAAATCTTGTTCACATTGTTGCTGTTCTTATTCGCGACCGGAACATTCCTTGCCGGCTCCTGGTATAACCAGCACAAAACCTCCGCTAACGCTTCTCCTGGCGCGCGCAAGGTCCTGTATTACGTTGACCCGATGCACACGGCGTATAAGTCTGACAAGCCGGGCATCGCTCCCGATTGCGGTATGCAACTCGTGCCTGTCTACGCCGGCAGTCCGCTTGCAGCCGCGAATTCTGGAACACCTTCGTCATCGCTGCCTTCTGGCGCGGTGCAGATTGATCCTGTTAAACAGCAGCTTTTCGGAGTGCGCGTTGAGCCTGTGGAGAAGAGCTCAGGCGCCTTCAAGATTCGCCTGTTAGGGCGCGTCACTCCCGACGAAGCGAGAATCTACAAGCTCAACGCCGGCATTGACGGTTTCATTCAGGAAGTATCCCCTGCCACCACAGGCAGCATGGTCCGTAAGGACCAGGTGCTTGCCACCTTCTCTTCCCCCATGGCCACCATGACAATCCAGACGTTCCTCCTCAACATGGGCGCCGAGGACCGTTTCAAGAAAAGCGCGGCGGAGGGCTCCGTGGAAGGCCAGTCCATGGCCGCCACGAATGCCAATCTCCAGCAGCGCATCCAGCAATTGCAGAACCTGGGAATGTCTACTCTGCAAATGGAAGAGATCAGGCGCACGCGCCAATTCCCTGAGACCCTCAAGATCGTCTCGCCTGCGGATGGATTTGTGCTCGCGCGCAACGTTTCGCCCGGACAGAAGTTCGAGCGGGGCGCGGAATATTATCGCATCGCTGATTTGACCCGGGTCTGGATTCTGGCCGACGTGTTCGAGAATGAGGCCCAATATCTTCAACCCGGCGCCCAGGTCCGGATCAACCTCCCTGACCAGAGCAAGTCGTTTCAGGGGCGCGTCAGCAATGTGCTTCCGCAGTTTGACGGCGCAACACGCACTTTCAAGGCCCGGATCGAGGTCGACAACCGCGGCTTCGCTCTCCGGCCCGACATGTTCGTGGATCTGGAGCTGCCGGTCGCCTTTTCCCGCACCGTGGTTGTTCCCGCGGGCGCGGTTCTCGATTCAGGACTGAAAAAGACTGTCTTTGTGGAGCGTGGTCAGGGATTGTTTTCGCCGCGGGAAGTGGCAACCGGCCGGCGCTTCGATGACAAGGTGGAAATCGTCAAAGGATTGGAGCGTGGAGAGCGAATTGTAGTTTCAGGCAATTTTCTTGTCAGCTCTGAAAGCCGCTTGAAAGAGGCAGCCGACATGTATGCGCCGCTGCCCGAACAGCCCAAGGCTGACGCGAAGACGGCTGCGAGTGGCGTAAAAAAGACCGGGCCTGGGACCACGGATCGGGTGTTGCCCGCAATCGGGACCACCACGAAAGCGCCTCATGCCGGGGGGCGCCGTGGTTAACCGGATTATTGATTTCTCAGTCAAGAACAAGTTCCTGATCTTTGCTGCGGTGGCGGCTGCGTGCCTGGCGGGTTGGTGGTCAATCAGGCATGTGGCACTGGACGCGATTCCTGACCTGAGCGACACGCAGGTGATCGTCTATTCCAGCTGGGACCGCAGCCCTGACATTGTCGAAGCGCAGGTGACCTATCCCATTGTTACCGCCCTGCTGGGAGCGCCGCATGTTAAGGCGGTGCGAGGCTTCTCCGATTTCGGCAATTCCTTCGTCTATGTGGTTTTTGAAGAAGGCACTGACATTTACTGGGCCCGCTCGCGCACGCTGGAATACCTGTCCGGCGTGCTGTCGAGTCTCCCGCAGGGAGTAAAAACCGAGCTTGGTCCTGACGCCAACGGGCTGGGCTGGATCTTTCAATACGCGCTGGTCGACAAGTCTGGCCGCCACAGCCTGGCGGAACTGCGCTCGTTTCAGGATTGGTACATGCGTTATTACCTGAAGTCAGTGCCCGGCGTGGCTGAGGTGGCGCCGTTGGGCGGCTTCGGGCAGCAATACCAGGTCAACGTGGACCCCAATCGTCTGCAGGCTTATGGGATTCCCATCAGCCGCGTGGTGGAAGCGGTGCGCGGCGGCAACAGCGAGGTGGGTGGCCGACTCATCGAGTTTGGCGGCGCTGAATACATGGTTCGCGGCCGCGGCTATGCTAGGTCGGTGCGGGACTTCGAGAACATTGTTCTGATTGCCAGTGAAACCGGCACGCCCATCCGCGTGAAAGACGTTGGACAGGTGGTGCTCGGCCCCGATCTGCGCCGGGGCGTGTCCGACATGGATGGAAACGGCGAGGTTGTCTCCGGCATTGTGATCATGCGGCAGGGCGAAAATGCTTTGCAGGTAATCGATCGCGTTAAGGCAAAGTTGCATGAGATCGGGCCTGGCTTGCCGGCCGGGATGGAAGTAGTTCCTATTTATGACCGGTCGGATCTGATCCGCCGGTCGATCTCCAACCTGCAATCCACGCTGCTTGAGGTGCTCTTCATTGTTGCTCTGGTAGTTCTGTTGTTTTTGTGGCACGTGCCCAGCGCGATCATCCCGCTGATCACGATTCCTGTTTCCGTCCTGCTCGCATTCGTCCCTTTTCGCATGCTGGGGCTGACTGCCAATATCATGTCACTGGGCGGCATTGCGATTGCCATCGGCGCGCTCGTGGATGCCTCCATTGTTGTGGTGGAGCAGACTCACAAGAAGCTGGAAGAGTGGGAGCGCTCAGACCACAGTGAAGACTATCGCGACGTGGTGCTGGGAGCGGTGAAGCAAGTGGCGGGCCCAAGTTTCTTTGCTCTTCTGGTGATCGCCGTTTCGTTTCTGCCCGTGCTGACCCTGGAAGCCCAGGAAGGCCGGCTGTTCCGGCCACTGGCTTACACCAAGACGCTTGCCATGGTCATCGCCGCCGTTCTGGCGATTACCCTGGATCCCGCATTGCGAATGCTGTTCACTCGGCGCAAGACCTTCCGCTTCCGGCCCGGATGGCTGTGCCGTTCCACCAATGCGCTGGTTGTAGGAACGATTCATGCAGAAGAAAAACATCCGATCAGCCGTCTCTTGATTCGCCTGTATCAACCCGTGGCCCGCTGGGCATTGCGCTGGCCCTGGGCCGTGATCGCGGGAGCCGCGCTGCTGGTCGTCGTCACCCTCCCCGCATTGCAAAAGTTGGGCTCGGAATTCATGCCCCCGCTCGAGGAAGGCTCTATCCTTTATATGCCTTCCACCGCGCCCGGCATTTCCCTCACTGAGGCGCAGAAAGTATTACAGGTCACCGATCGCATCATCAAACAATTCCCCGAGGTAGACCGCGTGCTCGGCAAGGCCGGGCGGGCGGAGACTCCCACGGACCCAGCTCCGCTCTCAATGCTCGAAACCGTCATCATCCTGAAGCCGCATTCGCAGTGGCGCAGGGTGGATACGTGGTATTCGTCGTGGGCGCCGGAATGGGCCAGGAGCATTTTTCGCCATGTGACCCCGGACCACATTTCCCAGGAAGAGCTCGTCAGCCAGATGAACGAAGCGCTGAAAGTTCCCGGCCTCGCCAATGCCTGGACAATGCCGGTAAAGGGCCGCACGGACATGCTCACCACCGGAGTGCGTACGCCGGTAGGAATCAAAATCTCGGGCGCCGACGTTCAGCAAATCGAAAAGATCGGTATGCAGGCGGAATCTCTGCTGAGCTCAGTGAACGGGACGCGCAGCGTCTTCGCCGAGCGCACCGGCGGCGGCTATTTTCTCGATATCAACTGGGACCGCGACGAGTTGGCTCGCTATGGATTGAGCATTGAGGATGTACAAGGCGTTATTCAGAACGCCATTGCCGGTGAAAACGTCACCACCGTAGTGCAGGGCCGCGAACGATATTCCGTCAACGTGCGCTACATGCGCGACTTTCGCGCCGACATTGGCGCATTGGGCCGGGTCCTGGTGCCTGCATCCGGCGGGCAGAGACAGATTCCGCTGGCGCAACTGGCCACCATCAGCGCTGCCAGCGGGCCTGCCATGCTGCGCAATGAAAACGGCTTGCTGACTGGTTACGTGTACGTGGACATTACGGGACGAGACCCCGGCGGTTACGTGGAGGAAGCCGGCCATTTGCTGCGAGAAAAATTGCAGCTGCCGGCGGGCTATGCTATTTCCTGGAGCGGCCAGTATGAGGCAATGGAACGGGTCCGGCAGCGCCTCAATCTGGTCGTGCCGCTCACCTTGCTCTTGGTCCTGCTGCTCCTGTACACCAATACGCGGTCGCTCACCAGGACCTTCATGGTGCTGCTGGCGGTGCCCTTCTCCGCCATTGGCGCTGTCTGGCTTCTCTATTTTCTGGGCTACAACATGAGCGTGGGTGTGTGGGTGGGGTTGATCGCTCTGCTGGGAGTGGACGCTGAGACCGGCGTTTTCATGCTCCTTTACCTTGATCTTGCCTATGAACGGGCCGGACGTGAAGGCCGCCTGCGGAACTTGCAGGAATTGCAAGAGGCCATTCTTCAGGGAGCCGTCAAACGGCTGCGGCCCAAGTTCATGACCATGGCGGCCGCATTCCTGGGGTTGCTTCCCATCATGTGGTCGACGGGCGCCGGATCTGACGTCATGAAACGTATTGCGGCGCCTATGATCGGCGGAATCCTCACCTCCTTCCTGTTGGAACTGGTGGTCTATCCCGCCATATATCAGATCTGGAAATGGAACTTCGAGCTTAAGCGCCGGTTCGCGCTCATGCCAGGCCCAGCTCCGAGCGCAAACCCAGGCTTAATGCCTGAGCACGCAACCAACAATGATCTGGTGTCACTCGAGCACCTGTAAGTCTGCATAAATACGCAGGGCAAGTCGTCCTTATGGCCGTTCGCCTCATTAAGAGCAAGGGACGTCATAACGTCATCTCTTTATCGCCTCTTCCTGATGTCCTTTCAGTTCCTGGAACAGCCGCTGCGGGAAATCTGATGAGCGAAAAATGAAGAAGTGGTCGCCTTCCATCATTTGAAGGCTGAATTTTTGCGAAGTTTGGTTCTTCCAGGCCGCCAGGGCGTCTTGCGAAACGTCAGCATCGTCAATGCCGCCAAATACAGAGATTGGACAGTCGAGCGGCTGTCCTTCCTCGTAGCTGTACGTTTCATCCACCTCAAAATCCGCGCGGAGCGCCACCATCATGATGCTCATCAGGTCTTCATTCTCCAACGCTTCGTCAGGCGTCCCGGCAAAACGCCGCAGAGCATCCACAAACTCTTTATCCGGGAGATTATGAAGGACCGGCCTGCACAAGCCGAATTGCGGTGCGGTATGTGCTGAGACCAGCAGGCAAGTGGGCCCTGGTCCTCGCTGGCGCGCGATTTTGCGCGCCGTCTCAAAAGCAACCAGTGCGCCTAAACTATGGCCATAAAAAGCGTATGGTCCGCTGAGCTGGGTTGCCATCGCTTCATAAAGAGCTTCAACAAGAGGTCCCATGCGACGGAACGGCGTTTCAGAGAGTCTCTGTTCACGGCCGGGCAATCTCACCGTCCAGAGCTCAATGTTGTCCGGCATCCATGCAGGCCGCCAAAGGTTAAACGTGCTGGCCCCAGCGCCAACGTGAGGAAAACAAAATAGCCGGAGAGCAGGCACCGCCCTGGCCGGACGGACACTAAACCATTTATTCGCAAACATATCTCAATGCTTCCTATAACGGCGCTATTCCCGAAATGACACGATCCAGAAAAAATTCAATTGCCAGGTTGTTCACGAACATTAGTTCGATGTTATAGCATGCCCTTAGATGGCTTGAATACTCCGCTGATTCGTCTACATAACTTTTAAGCTCGCTCTTCGAATTCATCAGCAATGCAAGGGCCCAGGCGAAGCCGCTGTCACCCGGCTCTTATGGCCGGATCGCTGGATCGGCAATCATGGTCGCGTGGCCGGACTAATCTTGAAAGGAAAAATATCTCATGTCTTTTGCTGGCGCCAAATGGGTATGGATGAACGGGACGTTCCTTCCCTGGAAGGATGCAACCATCCACGTATCAACACACGCATTGCATTATGGAAGCGGGGTCTTCGAGGGGATCCGCTGTTATGACACCGCAGAAGGTCCGGCGTTGTTTCGCATCTCGGAGCATCTGGCGCGATTCATGTATTCGGCGCGTACCCACAGCTTGGCAATTCCGTTTCCGCCAGAACAGATTGAAGCAGCGATCACCAAATTGATTTGCCGGAATGGTTTCAGAAGTTGTTACGTCAGGCCTCTCTGCTACCGCGGCAGCCGGGAACTTACGGTCAATCCGCGGCGGTGCCCGGTGGAAATTGCGATTCTCGCGTGGCCCTGGGAGCCTCTCCATGGCAGCGATTCCGTCCAGAGCGGTATCCGTGCTTGCATCTCTCCCTGGAAGAAGTTTCATTCCAATATGATGCCAACCACCGCCAAGGCCAGCGGCCAGTATGTGAATTCAATACTGGCGATTGACGATGCGGTAGAGAAGGGCTATGACGAAGCCATCCTTTTAGATGTCGATGGTTGCGTCGCGGAAGCAGCCGCCGAAAACCTTTTTCTCGTGCGGAACGGAACTCTTTTTACAAATGACGAGAGGAATTCAATCCTCCTGGGAATTACCCGGGATTCAATTATCCAGATTGCACGCGACCTCGGATATATCGTGACGATTGCTCCCCTCACGGCAGCAGACATTGCTTCTGCCGACGAAATTTTCTTGACCGGTACTGCGGCCGAGGTAGTGCCGGTATGCGAGGTGGATGACATCAGGATTGGCGACGGTCAGTGCGGCACGATCACTCGGCGCATTCAGGAACAATTCAGCCGGATCGTTTCGGGACAAGACGCGGCATATCGCCATTGGCTGCAGCCCGTCTACAAAGCCAGCGAAGTGCCGGCTTGATCATTAAAGAATTTTCAGCAAAAGGCACAGGGCTCGACCATGACTCAATCGCTGCCGGACATTTAAATCGCCGACTACTGTCTAATCTCAAGTGAAATGCGACTGTAGTGCAAATTGTTTTTTATTCCTATTTCGGGAAATGCAGTAGTGTTCCTTCAACGCGAAATAGTTTTGTAACGATATAACTGCGACAAACACAAATACTCCATGGGTGAGCTAATAGAGATCGTCTTTAGAAAGCAGATGGAAACTCTGGAGAGTTGTACTTCCCGTTATGGGAATCGAGAGCACAAAAACTACTAGGTATTCCGGCAATATTGGAACTTCCACATGTTAATCTCGGCAGACAAGAATATTTAAGAACAACTTTTGTGAACAGCTCGATCGCAAAAACAAGCCTGCCGAACTTTAGTTGAGCTCGTTCCACTTCGTCTCAGGAGATCCCCCGCCGTGACGTTACGCGAATGCACCACTGTCTTTACCATTGCAGATGCAACCAGACCCAGCCAGGAACCGCCTGGCGCAACCGCCCTTCATCTTCACAAAACCATTCCAGTGCTGTTTGAAGAGCAGGCAGCACGAACTCCGGACGCCGTTGCCGTTGTATTTGAAGGTGCGGAACTTACTTATCGCGAATTGAACGAAAGGGCCAACCGCCTGGCGCATTACTTGCGCGGCCTGGGTGCCGGGCCGGGAGCTCGAATCGGTATCTGTGTGGAACGTTCCCTTCAGATGGTGGTTGGGGTGCTAGGCATCCTGAAAGCCGGCTGCGCTTATGTGCCGCTGGACCGGAACTATCCGCAGGAACGCATCACGTACATGGTGGAAGATTCTGAAGCGGAAATCCTGCTGGTGGAAGAAAAACTGGCAGAGAAGGTCGGGGCATCGCCGGCCAGACTGGTGGTATTTGAGAGGGAACAGGAGAAAATCGCGCAGCAATCGAAGGAGAACTGTGCCAGTCAAACTACCCCGGACCATCTCGCCTATGTCATCTACACTTCAGGATCAACCGGCAGGCCTAAGGGTGTGTGCATCTGTCATCGCAACGCGGTGCGGCTGGTTTGCAATACGAATTACGCTGACCTCGGCGCTGACCAGGTTTTCCTGCAGTTCGTCTCCGTCTCCTTTGACGTGGCGGCTTTTGAGATTTGGGCGCCTCTGCTGAATGGCGCGCGCCTGATCGTTTTTCCCGCTTACACGCCGTCCGCGGAAGAACTGGGGGAATGGATTCTTAGCCATCCCATTACCACTTTGTGGCTGACCTCCGGCTTGTTTCATCAGTTAATGGAAATGGACAATGGCCGTTACTTCCGCCATCTACGGCAATTGCTGGCCGGAGGCGATGCGCTCTCTCTGCGGGCAGTACAGAAATTTCTTCAGCTATATCCCGGCTGCAGATTGATTAACGGATACGGTCCCACGGAAAACGGCACGTTTTCCACCTGCGGTGAGCTTCGTGAAATGTCTGCCGATGCCTCCACCGTGCCGATTGGCAGGGCAATCGCCAACAGCACTGCGTTCGTTCTCGACCATGAAATGCAGCCCGTGCCACTGGGCGAAAGCGGAGAGATTTATCTGGGAGGAAGCGGGTTGGCGCACGGCTATTGGAACCAGCCCGTGCTCACTGCGTCCAGGTTCGTGCCCAATCCATTGAGCGCAACGCCTGGCGAGCGCCTGTACCGGAGCGGCGACCTGGGACGGTGCCTGCCCGATGGCAATCTGGAATTTCTCGGGCGCATTGACCAGCAGGTGAAACTGCGTGGTTACCGGGTCGAGCTCGGCGAGATTGAAGCGGTGCTGGAGCAAAATCCAGACGTGGCGCAGGCAGTGGCCATGGTCCGCGAAGATAACCCCGGAGACAAGCGCCTGGTAGCCTACGTGGTGCCTCACGATAAAGAAAATTCGCGCATGGGCGACCTTCGCGATTATTTGATCAAGAAGTTGCCGGAGTACATGGTCCCGACAGCCTTTGTTTCTTTGGATACTCTACCGCTCACGGCAAATGGCAAGGTGGACCGCAGGGCGCTTCCGGCTCCCAAAGGAGAGCGCCCCTCGCTGGGGGAGTCTTACGTTGCGCCGCGAACGGCAACCGAGACCATGCTTGCGAGCATTTGGGCGGAAGTGCTGCGCATCGATCGTGTCGGAGCGCATGACAGCTTCTTTGATCTGGGTGGAAACTCATTGCTGGCGGCACAGGTAATTGCCCGCGTCCGCAAAGGTTCCGGCGTCTCGCTTCCTCTGCGTAATTTTCTGGAGAAGCCCGTGCTGGTTGACCTGGCCCGGCATTTTGAAGCGGCGCAACGCGATGCTTCCCACGACCAGGTTCCGCCAATTGGCACGGTGCCGCGTGGTGAAGAGATTCCTCTTGGCTTTTCGCAGGAGCGCGTCTGGTTTCTGCAGGAGCTTGATCCTTCCAGCATTGCCTATAACTTCCAGGCCACGCTACGCATCCGTGGCCGGCTTGACGTTGCCGCCCTGCAGCAAAGTCTCACGGAGATGGTCCGCCGACATGAGATCCTGCACACCACCTTCTTTGAGAAAGACGGCCGTCCGCTTCAGGCCATTCACGATCCATTCCCCGTTCCTCTGCCCGTGATAAGCCTGGAAGGTGTTGCAAGAGAGCAGTTGAATGAGACCACGGCGGAATTGGTCCGCAAGGAAATGGCCGCGCAATTTGACGTTGGCCGGCTTCCTCTGGTCCGCTGGGTCTTGTTCGCTCTGGGCCGGCAAGAACATCTGCTGCTTCACATTGAGCACCACTTCGTCCACGATGGCTGGTCCTTCAACCTGTTTCTGGGCGAGCTGCTTGAAATTTACAAGGCGCTGGCCGCGGGCAAGCCCCCTTCTCTGGCCGCGCCACGCGTGCAATTCGCCGACTTTGCCGTGTGGCAGCGGCAGTACGTTCGCTCTGATCGAGTGCAGGCGCAACTCGCATTCTGGAAAAGCAAACTCGCCGGCAGCCCTCCACTGAGCGCGCTGCCCGCTGACCGCCCGCGCCCGCCGGTGCAAACTTTTCAGGGTCGCGTGCTGAGGATTCCGCTTTCGCTGGAACTTTCCAGAAATCTGCACGCCTTCAGCCACCGGGAAGAGACGAGTCTCTTCGTGATCATGATGTCCGCCTTCTTTGCCCTTGCCTACCACTACACGCGGCAGGCCGATTTTTGTGTAGGCACCAGCCTGGCCAACCGCCAGCGGCCGGAAACCGAAGGGCTGCTGGGAATGCTGGTGAATAACGTGGTATTGCGCGCGCAAATGCCGCCCCCCCTGAACTTCCGCGACCTGCTGGCGCAGGTGCGAGAGCTGACTTTTGAAGCCTATGAGAACCAGGACGCGCCGCTTCAGGAGGTAGTGCGCGACCAGATCGTAGACAGGGATTTGCGTGTGAACCCGCTGTTCCAGACGACCTTCAATTTTCATAACTCACCGGTCTTCATCCCGGAAATTCCGGAGCTGGAGCTGCAACTCGAAGAAGCGCTGGGGAACGGTGCGGCCAAGTTCGATCTCGGCGTGATTGTGATTCCCGCCACTACGCAACGTCTGCGCCTCAATCCGGAATGGGACAAAGACGCGGTGACCATGCTATGGGAATACAACACTGACTTGTTCAATGAAAGCACCATCCGTCGCACCGTGAAGCACTACGAGAAGATTCTCGAAAGCATGATCGGCAATCCGCTGCAAAAGCTTACTGAAGTCTGTTTGCTGGATGCCGCCGAGCGGCAACTGGTGCTTACGGAATGGAACCAGACCGCCAGGCAAGCTCCATGGGAAAAGTGCGTGCATGAGTTGTTCGCAGAGCAGGCGCAACGGACGCCCGAAGCGGCGGCTGTCGCATATGGGCAACAAGGTCTGACCTATGCAGACCTTGATCGCCAGGCCAATCAGTTGGGACGTTACCTGAGAAATCTTGGCGTGGGCCCTGAAGTGCTGGTCGGCGTTTGCATGGATCGGGCCCCGGAGATGATCGTGGCGCTGCTCGGCATTTTGAAAGCCGGCGGCGCCTACGTGCCGCTGGATGTGAACTATCCGCCGGAGCGGCTGGCATACATGGCGGAAGACGCCCAACTCAAGCTCGTACTCAGCCAGCAGCAGGTCCGGAAACGGATTGCGGAAGTAGCGGGAGAGTGGGTCTGCCTGGACGAGCACCGGGCCATGATCGAAAAGGAAAATGACAGTAGTTTTGCCAGCGGAGCCACGCCGCAAAACCTCGCCTACGTGATCTACACCTCGGGTTCAACCGGAAAGCCCAAAGGCGTGGGCGTGGCGCATCGCGGACTAATTAATCTGGCCACATGGCACCAGCAAACCTACCGCCTGACTGCTGCGGACCGCGCGACTCAGGTTGCGTCTCCTGCCTTTGACGCTTCTGTATGGGAAACCTGGCCTTACCTGCTGAGCGGAAGCTGTATTGACTTGCCGAACCAGGCAGTTCTGGAGCAACCGGCCAGGCTCTTTGAATGGCTGGCCGCGCGCGAAATCACAATCTGCTTTTTACCGACTCCGCTCGCCGAGATTTTCGGCAGCACGCAGCCGCTTCCACCAGTGCGCTTGCGCGCGCTGTTGACCGGAGGAGATAAACTGCATCAAGGCAATTGGTCAAGTCTTCCCTGCCCCGTCATCAACCATTACGGTCCCACGGAAAACACCGTCGTTTCCACCTGCGCACAGGCAACTTCCGGGAACGTTCCTCCTATCGGCAAGCCCATTGCCAATGCGCGGGTATACGTGCTGGATGAAGAGTTTCAACCTGTGCCTGTCGGCACGGCGGGTGAGCTCTGCGTTGCCGGCGCAAGCCTGGCGCGTGGGTACGTGAATCGTCCGGATCTTACAGCGGAAAGATTCCTGCCTGACCCTTTCAGCAATCTTGCGGGTGAACGGCTTTACCAGACAGGCGACGTGGTCCGCTTCCTGCCTGACGGCAACCTGGAATTCCTGGGTCGCAAAGATCATCAGGTGAAATTGCGCGGCTTCCGGATTGAGCTGGGAGAGATCGA
>Ga0164306_10000246_pt1 | contig 20918 bp, 40 predicted proteins | sample Whisoiple_242_MG_FD_110213 | JGI IMG/M metagenome (GOLD analysis project Ga0164306, IMG submission 110213) | Soil microbial communities amended with fresh organic matter from upstate New York, USA - Whitman soil sample_242_MG | ecosystem: Environmental > Terrestrial > Soil > Unclassified >... | reverse complement strand
CGTTCCTGCTGGTCGCCCCAAAGCTGCCCGCATCCGCGAGCCTCCTGCTCCGTGGCAATCACGGGATCGGCAAGAGCCAGCTCGGTCGCCAGTTGGCAGCGATCATCGCCAAGAACGAAGGGATCGAGGACTTTCCGGTCATCGACCGTCGTCTGTCGCAGGTCAGCGAGGGCGACATCATCGGCCTGCCTTCGACCGACGGCGAGGTGACGCGGTTCAATCCACCCGACTGGTACAAGCGGGCCTGCGACAAACCTTGTTTTCTGTTCCTCGACGAGCTCAACCGCGCGACCAACGAGGTCATGCAAGCAGCGTTCCAGATCGTCCTGGACCGTGAGCTCAACGGGTGGAGGCTTCACCCACAAACCCGCGTCATGTCAGCTGTGAACTCAGCGGCGGCATACAACATCAACGAGATCGACCCTGCGTTGCTCGATCGTTTCTGGGTCATCGACCTGATGCCTGACGTCAAGGACTGGACGACTTGGGCCCGAGCGGAGAACTCCAAGAAGGAGTTCGGCTGCAACTGCCTTCCTGTCATCGTCGACTTCATCTCGAACGAGGAAAAGTGGTTGGACCCTCCGAAGGACGCAGAGCCCAGCGTGGTTCACACGTCTCGTCGGTCTTGGGAGCGATTGGGTGACGCCTTGCAGGCGGCAGGCGTCGCTGACGAGCCTCAGAACGATCTGTTCTACCCGATCTGCTTGGGTTTCATCGGTACCGAAGCGTCGATCAAGTTCGTGGACTTTGCCAAGTCCCAAGACAGCCGGTTCACCGGTCAGGACATCGTCGATCGCTACTCTCAGGTTCGCAACAAGGTGATCTCAAAGAAACGAGCCGAGCTGCTCAACACTGCGATCGAGAAGGCGTCGGACTTCGTCCAGAAGCTCGACAAGATCAGCGAGGCGCAAGGCAAGAACATCGCTGCCTTCATGAAGGACCTCCCTGGTGAGCTGCGGATCTCGCTGTGGACCAAGATGACGCAGTCGGGCATCGACAAGCTCGAGCTCGCGAAGAGCCTGCACAAGCACCTGGCTCCTCACATCCTCGAGGTCTTCGGGGTCCCGATGGGAGAAGCGGGCATCGGCGTGATGCCGAACATTCCTGGGATCTTCAAGCAACCAGCGAAGACCGCAAAGAAGTGAGCTGCTAGTTAAGATGGATGGCCATCTTTGATGCCGAGCTCTGGCGCTCGAGGGCGCAATCACGTTACGAACGGGCCCTCGACGCCGGAACGCCCAAGGCAGTCGCTGCGAAGAAGTTAGCAGATGACGTCATTCACATCGACGCCTTAGGCAGGTTGGTCAAGTGGTGCAGTGAGCGTGGCATCATCGTGAATTTTTGCGCCTGTAAAAGAGGCGGGATCTACTGGCCAGACGACAAGACGATCAAGGTCAACGACAGGTTCTCACCTGAGAAGCAGGTTTTCTTTCTCTCGCACGAGTGCGGTCATCACCTCATCGGTGACGTTGAAAAGCATGAGCGCTTTGGGATGGGTTATCCACAACACGACCCTGCGATCAAGAGAACATTTCACCACCGGTGTGATATTGTTGACGAGGAGCTAGAGGCCTGGCACAGGGGATACAAGCTCTCAAGGCGACTTCGAATCCCACTGAACAAAGTTCGATTTGACAAGACGCGCACGGCGATGATAAAGTCGTACTTTGTCTGGGCGCTCAAGCTCGACGGACGCAGGAGAAAAAAAGATGACGACGAAAAGAAAACCTCCGAAGTCACGAGCTGACCTTAGGGCAGTCGACAAAGCGTTCATTCACAGCGTCATGTTCAGCCTGGGAATCCTTCCCATCGAGGACCCGACGCTCGACATGCGAGTTCCGCTGCGGCAGGTCACTCCTGAGGAGGCTCGCGTCATCAAGCGAAAGTTTCGCAAGGTGTGGCGCAAGTGCATGAAGGAGAAGCTCGGCACGAGCAAGATGCCAGTTTCATCAAAGAAGGTAAAGGCGAGCGCTGGGATCACCCACGTCGAAGCGGAGAGAAACGCTCGGACGGCGATGGTCACCAACAAGCTGGGCCTGGGCAAGCACGTCCCCAGCCGCCAAGAACGTCTCGAGCGAAAGAGGCTCGTGTACGAGCACCTCTGGGAGAAGGAGATCGTTCCCAAGCTCATCAGGTTTGAGAATCCCGAAAGGAGCAAGCCCAAGAGCGATGAGTGACGTCCCGTTTTAGACTTGGGGACAGTGCACATGTCCCCCATGAAATGAGTCCCGGGCGGTGAGCGTGCACGTCTCACGGGGAGAAATAATGGAACGTGAACGCGAATACCGCCAACGCGCAAGTAACTCGGCCAGGACTGGACACAGAGATGCTTCAGTGCCTGGCTTTTCTTCGTTTTGCACTGTCGGGTAAATTATACCCTGGGTACAATCGTTGTTGAAAGTCACTTTCAACTTGGAACAGTGCAATCCTATGTGATCTATGGTAAAGTTAGATCATGATGAGGACAGCGGTTCACAACTCAAGAGCGAAGCTGCGAGCGCTCGAGGGCTTCATCGCCCGAGCGTTAAGCCACGTGACGGGCGACCGGGCCGCGTTCGAGCTGTCTGACGTCAAGGGTGACGGGACGGTCTTCGTGCGCTTCCGGTCGACGGATAAGGTATCATCCATCTTTCTCGCGGAAACGTTTCGTGATGCCTTGAATGGGCTCTCGATACAGTTCGAGCAGACGGATGACACCAAGTTTCGCGCCTCCTTGGACGCGTTCACCCCTTACACTGCGTTCGGTTGAGTGTAAGTTCACCATCGAACATGGTAGGATGATTCAAGATGAAGAGCTGGAAGAGCGGTCAAGTCAAGCGTTCCCCGACGCAAGGTGCCAGAAACTGGGCACGCCGTAAGGCTGTCCGCATGGGTCTCGTGAAGCGTGACTGGGCGACGTCTTACAGGCGTTACGAAAGCGACAAGGTTTGATCATGAAAATCACAATCACTGGTGTGACCGCTGAAGGCAAGACGACCCTCTCATTGCTCATCGCGGAAGCGTTAACGAACGCAGGGCTGCAGGTGAGCAACACCGACGAAGACGCTATCAACGCACGACGCTACAATCGGTTGATCAACGATCGAATCCAACTCCGAAGACTGGAAGGCTTGGTCGAAAAACGCATCCCGATTGTCATCGAGACCGTGCAAGAGAAAAAGAGCGACGTCGTGCACGGCGCAGGTTGTTGCAAGGTCTGTGGCACGACTAAGGACGTCACGCACGCTCCCGATCCTTTCATGGATGACCTTCACGGTGACTCCACGCCCGTGTGGATGTGCGAAGGGTGTCGAGAAGACTCAGCACGCGATCTGTGAGCGCGAACGTTTGAAACGAAACATCTAAACGCAGGATAGAACATGGCAGCTACCTTCAAAGACGTCATCGAGTTCATTCGTAACCCGCAGCTCAGCTCCACGGAACGCTCGCTCATCATCTCAACGTTGAACGAGCAAACGCGCGTGAAGCGCGTCCAGGCGAAGGCGCAGTTTCGCGTCGGACAACCGGTGATGTTCTATAGCGAGCGCTTGTGTCGAAACGTGACAGGCACGATCCGCAAGATCAATCGCATCAACATCGACCTGATCGAAGCGGGTTCGGGTGCCAAGTGGCGCGTGTCTCCTCAGCTCCTGAGAACAGCGTGATGTCATACGGAACCTCACGCATCTTTAAACACGATCACCCGCAGCTTCTCATCGTCAACCAGGGAGGCGCGAGCCTCGGGCGCAATTTTTCGCAACATTACGTCCGTGTCACATCGCTCCAACCCCTGTCAGGCAAGCAACTGCGCACGCTGCGCGAGGCTGGGTTCTTGGGTTATGGCCAAGGTTTCGGCTTTCGCCAGGTGATGCCCGATGGGACGAAGGTCGCTGTTCCCGACGACCTAAGACCGGTGACTGGTCACAAACTTCCTCACGAATCTGGACACCACGTCGTGCAGTGCTCAGAGGTCGACGACAGGACGGGCGAGGTGATCCACTGTCCCAGCATCAACCCTTACTCTGAGGTCGAGGACAAGCCTCTGTTGTTGCCGTACTTCGAGTACGAAATCACAAACACAATCGATTCTGGCGACTGACGGTGCACTTCGACGGACCGTGTGATACATTGGTATCGTGAGGTTGATCGATGTCGTGGAGTAACAGCGGCGCGAATCTCGGACGACGTAAGGTACGTGACCGTGGGTCGGTCGTCTGGAAGGACAACTCAGGAGCGAAACCTGCCCCGTTCGCGCAGAACCTGCCCAGGTACGAGGACCCACGCCCGATCCCGACAGAGGTCCAGGACTACTTTTACGTCGGTGCCATGTGGCAAGCGAAGCAAGCGTTGATGATCAACGAGTCGTCAAAGGGTGGAAAGTGCCCTGCACTCACCGTCCAGTGGTGGCAGCCTGAGACCGCGCCGGTCAAGTTGAACTCGATTCTGATTTATGCTGATGTCATTCGACACGACGAGGTCCAAGCGAACGGGCGCATCGTCACCGTCCCACGTCACACCTTCATCGCAGGTGAGGGACGTTACATCGTAACAGACTTTTCGTGGATTGCACCCGTCACCTGACCGAGGCTGAGATTGTACTCAGGGTATAATCTTACTGAAAGTCACTTTCAATAGCGATCTAGTGCAAAACGTGCCCGGTTGTGGTACACTGGATCCATGGTGGCAATCAACGTTGCTAGGATGATGCGAGACCCGGTGCTCCGGCACTCGTACGCGCTGACCTTGGGATACATCACAGGCCTCCACGGCGAGGACCCGAATCCCGAGATGAGTCGTGTTAACTCCCAGTACGACGAGGGTTGGTTGCTGGGCATCGACGCCCACGATCGCGGCGTGAAAGCGCCCAAGTACCTCGGTTATCACGATGACTCTGACCTGCCCGTCAAGCGTGGCGACATCGTGACGATCAAGAAGGGAACCATGGTCCGCCACCGCGGGCAGGTCAGACCTGCCAAGCGTACGTATCAGGTCACCATCAATCACATACTGGGCGGGCGCAACGCCACCGTCGAAGGCGACGCACCTTATAAGGTCGTCCGAGACATCATGCCTCCCACGGTCGTGTGGCCGGGCGCGGGTGGGTACTGGTCCGAGGTCGATGTCAACGACATCCCCGAAGCGCAGTGAAAGTTCTTCTCTGAACCTGATAGGATCTGACCATGCCTTGGAACGAAGCCAAGATCGAGAAGTTGTTGCTCACCTCTGACAGCGCGGTCGAGCGTGCTATCGTCGCGATCTACGATCGCCAGACTCGTGATGAGAAGGCCACGTCGGACACCCGACACCGGAACAACGTCGGCTTCCGCGCGAATCACGCGTCGAAGGGCTCTTACTACGCCCGTTGGATCAACGGCGGCCGCAAGCTGACGGGCCATCACCTGCAAAACGCCAGGCGCATCGTCTTGCAGTACAAGCGCCAGCTCACTGAGATCGCTACGTCGAAAGAAAGCAAAAGTAGCGTCATAATGTCAAAGACGTTACCGAACCATCGTATCAATCTTCCGCTTTCAAAGCTTGACCCTCGTGACTTTCTTGGGATCCCTTTCACTGAAAACGCTGAGCGTGAGATGCAGCTCATGGAAGCGCAGGGCGACCGAGAGGGAACCGAACGCGACGAGCGCAATAAGTTCATTGCGAAATCTTACATGGAAGGCGAACCGCCGCGCGGCACCTACGCTGCCACGGCACGCATGCTGTTCGAGACGGGTTTCATGTCCGGTGACGAGGCTGACGCGTGGAAAGACATGATGAAAGACAGGGACCTGTGAGCGCGAAGAGGATGCGCACGTTTTGGCCTTTCAGCCCCTGTCCCGAGGTGCATTGTGAGACATCTCGTGAGGATGCTGTGCTCAAGGCAGTTCGTGTACGTTTCGCACACCTCTCAATTGATGAGATCCACACTGATCTGACGGGAATTGGTTTCAACTCAGAAGAGATCTACAACGCGATCAAGGCAGTCGAGCTGCTGCCCGATCTGGAAGATGAATCGTGATGGGAGAGTTACACCAAATCAGCGACTATCAAAACGTGTGGAAAGAGATCTACACACACGAGGAAGAGACGGGCCTCGGCGAGCTTCACGTTTACGTCGACAACAAGACAGGTGAGCTCGAAATCTTCCAGATGTCAGCTGCGGGCGGGGGCGCGCGGACGTGCCTCCCACGAGAGCAAGCGTTGGAGCTGCTCGCTGCGCTCAAGGCTTCTCTCGAAAAGAAGTGATAGGTAAATCGCGTCATGGCTCACAAGCGTAAGAGGTCCAAGCTGAAAAAGCCCAGGAACATGGTGGCGCTTGGGCTGATCCTCGCTCGCAAGGGTGGGACCATGAAGGATCGCCGCGAGGGGCGCAAGGGTGAGGCGGAACGAGAGGAACTCGAGAGCGAGCTCGACCGGGCGAATGAGTGCAAGGAAGCGTTCGATGTCTGATGACTTGCTCACTACTGACACGCTAGACGATGAGATCGATGAAGATCCAGCGCAAGACGCGCCTGCTTTGGGCGCTGGGCTGGCCGATCGCGAGACCCGTCGACGGGCGAAGAAGCTCATCGAGAGATGGCGAGGGCGTGGGACATCCGTCGCCCGAGCGTACGCCTACGAACTCGAGAAAGCGTTGGAGTGAATCTCATGTTCCATCTGAGGTAAGATGGACACATGAAAAAGCTCACGAACGCAGAGGTGGTGACCATCCTCCGAAAGGCACGACGTCTCCTGAACAAGGGTTGGACCCAAAAATCGCTCGCTCGTGACAAGTGGGGGCACGATGTAAATGACGTCATGTCGAAGTCAGCATGCAAGTTTTGTCTGACGGGAGCGGTATTGCGAGCGACGCCATTGAACAATCGTGATGGCAATTTCACTTACAATTCAACATACCATCAGATCATCACGATGATGAACCGTACCTTGAGCTTCTCAAGAATCGCCGCGGACAACCCGCTATTTACCGTGATCTATTTCAATGACAAACAGCCTCGTTCGGCGCGAGGCAAGCAGAACGTCATTCGTTTCGTCGACGGTCTCATTAAGACGTTGTCAAGGTAGATCTGATGGCGTCAGGAAAAGTCAGGCCCCAAGAGACAAAAGCTGGCGACGACCTCAGCGAGGTGGCCATGGCTGAGATCAAGGCCGAGGTTCAGAAGAGCGAGCAGCGACTGATCTTTTCTGGCGTCGTCCTGATTTTAGCAGCCGTGTGCTTCATCGTCAGAACGTGTGCGACCCACCCAGCACCTCCTCCACGAGAGGACGATTCAGTGCTTTGCGTGAAAGCGGGTGGTCGCTGGCACGTCGCGACGAGGGACAAGGACGGACATGACATCGATGCTTTCTGCTCCAGGGATTGAATGCAACGTTCACCTGAAACCTGTTAGGATCCGATCATGAGTAAGTCTGTCATCGACATTCTCGAAGAGCTCGAAGCCACGCCTGGCAAGAACGCCAAACGCGACATCCTGGAGCTCAACAAGAGCAACGAGCTGTTGAAACAGACGTTCGTCGCCGCACAGGACCCGTACACAGTCTATTACGTCAGCAAGTTCAAGATGCCTAAGGCAGCTTCCTCCGCCGCCGCAGTCTCTGATGACGGGCTTTTGAAGCTGTTCATTGACGTGATCACCAACCGTCTAGCGACGCGAGAGGTGACGGGTAACGCTGCGAAAGAGCTCATTGAGACGTTCATGAGCGGGGCGGCGCTTCTCCAACAGAAGTGGTGCCAGCGCATCCTGTTGAAAAACCTTCGTTGTGGCGTTCAGACGACAGTGAACGACGTCTGGCCTGGGCTCATCAAGAGCTTTGACGTCGCCTTGGCTGACACGTTGAAGAGCGAGTTCGTCAAGGGCGAGGGCATCAAGATCCTCGAACCGGTGACGTATCCTGTCAGGGTCGAACCGAAACTCGATGGGTTGAGGTGCATCGCCGTCAAACGAGCGGGAAAGGTCACTCTCTTCACCCGTAACGGCACTGAGCTCGATTCGATGCCGAGGATCAAGGCCGCGCTCGAGAACGCGCCTTACGACAACATCGTCTTGGATGGCGAAGGCATGGCAGCTGACTGGAACGAGAGCGCAAGCGTCATGATGTCGAAGACCCGGAAGGACGACATCAACCTGCGTTACAACGTCTTCGATGCGATGACGTTGGAAGCCTGGGAGTCCCAGGATCTCGAAAAGACTGGTCTCTACTTCGATCGGATCATCTTGGCCCAGGGCGTCATCACCAGGTGCAAGAGCGAGCTCATCCGCCAGGTGCCACACATCATGGCGAAAGATGAGACTGAGCTCAAGGCTTACTTCTCCAAGTGCATGGACGATGGGTACGAGGGCGTCATGTTGAAGACGCTCACCACGCCCTACAAGTTCAAGCGCTCCAGCAACATCCTGAAACTGAAACCTTGCGTCACCTACGAAGGTGTCATCGTCGGACACTACGAGGGTCGCCGCGGCACCAAGCGTGAAGGACTCTTCGGTGGGTTCGAGGTGGTGTTGCCCAACGGCGTCATCACCCGTGTGGGAGGTGGTTTCAACGATGCCCTTAAAGCTGACGTCCAGCTTCGAGGCGCTGACACCTTCCTCGGGAAGATCGTGGAGCTCGAGGCCCAACCCGATCCCATGACCAAGGACGGTCTGACCGTCGATGGTAAGGCAAGGTTCCCTGTTTTTTGTCGCTTTCGTGACGAAGGCGACGTAGATCTCAGGGTCATCGCCGCGGGCGTGGCGTATTTCGAAAGCAACGAACCGACATGAAGATCTTCAAGTTCAAAAGGTTCATCTGTGCGACACAGGTCGCTGACGACATCGTCTTTGACATCACCCAAAAGTCAGGCACGAAATACTCGTTTCCGTTAGCGTTTGGGTGGATGACAGAAGAATCACCGCCCGGCTCGCCTTACGTGAAGCCCTTCACCGCCTTCACGTGTTTTCTCGGACCGCTGTCCGTAGCAATCGGTTACATCAAACCCTGAGGTGTACTCCGCCTTAGACAAGGGTACTGTTTAAACACAACCTATGAAGAGTCACGTAGCTGCGTGGGTCATTTTCTCGTCGCTCGTGTCGGTAGCATGTCAGTCGCCGACAGATCACGTTCGCGTGGGTGTCACCACGATCGAACCTTCACCGAAACCGTCATGGAACCCGGACGAAACGGGTGACATAGCTCGAGAGCTCGAGCGCTTGTCCCAGCTAGTCCAAGAGGGCATGGAACGAGAGTCACCGTGTCCGAAAAACTCTGTCCTCGTTGAAGGCGATTACTGTCCCAGGGTGAGCCAGACGTGCCTGCAGTGGGTTACCATCAGAGGCGAGGCGTTGCCCGAAGCGAAGCCCATCGACGGTGAGAGCGGTCGCTGTGGCACGTTCAAGTTTCCGACCGTGTGTCTCGAAAAGAAGGTCCACGTTCGTTTCTGCATCGACAAGTACGAGCTACCGAACGTCGAGGGTCGACCTCCTAACTCATGGATGAGCTTTTATGACGTCCGTGACGAGTGCATCTCGCGAGGGGAGAGGCTTTGCGAGAAGTCAGAATGGACATTCGCCTGTGAGGGACCCGACATGCACCCGTTGCCATACGGCGACGGATACCATCGTAACAGCAACGATTGCAACATCGACAAGCGCCTGCCTGACGAGATCAAGAACGCTGCATCCATCTCTGACCCCCTCTCAAAAGAGGGCGTGCTGCTCGACTCTCTCAGGGTCCCCGCAGGTTCGATGCCGAGGTGCGTCAGCCCGTTCGGCGTCTTTGACATGGTCGGAAACATTGATGAGTTCGTTCACTACTCACAAGGCCACGTCGGAACGGGAGACCCGAGCGACAGGGGTCCTTACACCAGCGAGCTGGTGGGCGGTCACTACTTCGGTGTTCGGAACGCGTGTCGTCCGATGACAGCACACGACGAGCACTTTCACTGGTACGAAACGGGCGGCAGGTGCTGCTCAAATCCCAAGCGTTGAAAGCAAACGTCATGAAAGCATTCGGTCTGTTCTTGCTCAATGTCCTATCGGACGGCGCGAAATCGTTCGGAGGAGGACTCGTGTTGTCCCGTCTCTGGGCGTGGTTCGTCACACCCGTGTTCACCAGCCTGCCTCGGCTCAGCACCGGAACGGCGATCGGCTTGATGCTCGTCATCGAGTTTCTCCTGTCGGGGGTGTCAATGTTGGCCTCGCTGGACATCACTGAGGACACTGACTGGGAAGAGGTCTTTGTGAAAGCCATCGTGCGTGACGTTCTGTTCATCGTCCTGGTCTACCCGCTCACTTTTGCCGGAGCTTTCGCCTGGCACCAGCTCATCTGACGGCATACGTATCCAGATGACAGACACGACGACTTGGAGGGATTTCATGTTGTAGGGCCTTGAAAGGTGCCCACATCATGCAAACAATTCTTCCCGCAGTTCAACACTCTTGCAAAGACGGACGACGCATTATCTGTCCCCAAAACAGAAACGGATCGTATCGTCATTCTCTTGCTGACGAAAAGCGTATCGCGAACCGTCGTTACCGTCGCGCGCTCAATCGCGTAACTCGCAAGTTCAACACCGATCCTGAGCTATTCGACAGCGAAGTTTTCAATGCACCATCGTATTCGTCGTGGGACGTGTGTTAGGGTGCAAAACCTCACCAGCGTGTGATAGGTTTACAAAAACCAGCAACGGTAGCTCGTTTCTGGTACCACGAGGAAACATGTCGACACCCTTTCGAAAAGTGTTATTTGGGCTCGGCGTTAAGCGGCCCGATAGCACGATTCAGCCTTTGGCGCAGATCGCACCGAAGCTTTCTGGGACCTACGTCTCTAATCAGGGGCGTCAACATCTCTTGGATGACGACCATGACGAGCTGACGCCCATCCGGACGGTTTGCAAGGCTTGCAAGGGTCACATCTTTTCCAAGAAGACTGACGACGGAAAATCGTATTCGCAGATACGGTGCATCTGGTGCACCGAAGGCGCGATGACCGGCGAGCAGCTCAACGCTTATTTCAAGCAACTTCAAATCGAAGAGCTCTGTAGGAAATACGTTGCAAGTAAATGAAGAGAGAACCGGAGGGATTCGAAAACACAACCTCCGAAAATCAAAGCCAGAGGCAGTCAGGCGGTTGGCGAACTGGTTGCACGTTCGTGACATCGACAGCATGAGCGATCGGCAACTGTGTAAGTTTCTACACTGGCTATTCACAAGACGGGAGAGACCATGGATCTGATCGTGACCCGAGCGAAAAACTATCTCGTCATGGTGAAAGGCGCACCGGGCGCGTTCGTCTCAAACAGGGACGGCATGATCGCGATGGTCTCATCGATCCTTTATCTCCTCATCGAAGGCTTCCACGTCCGGGATTTTTACGCGAAACACTTGGGCCTTAAGGGTTGCGAGTATAGGTCACTTAACGATCCCATGACCGCAGAGTGGGTCAATTCACTCATCGACGATGCGCTCTCACGGCTGCCACCGTCATGATCAAGCAAAAGGACCTTGTCCCAGGAAGGGTCATCACGAGCGTCGACAAGAAGTGGTCGTCGGAAGGCGTGCCGATCCTCATCGTCAAAGCGTGGTTGATTGTCGGCTTTCAAGAAAGCGTCAAGCGTCGTCACTCGAAAGCGCAAGCGCCCCGAGAGGGATGGCACGTGTTGCTCCTTAGGTTCGGCGGAAAAGATCGGGTCTTAGAAGACGTGATCATCTCACCTAGCACGTTCGGAAACTGGAAACGCTTGTTCTGAAAGTGCAAGCTACGATACCCAAAGGGTAGGCTATTAGCATGGATACGAAGTACGCATCGTTGTTACCGTTCGTCCTAGTGTTGTGTCACTTTGCGTTCGACTGGGTCTACCAGTCTCACAGCGAGGCGCTGCAGAAGGCTCGTAACCCGGTCATCAGGTTCTGGCACTGCCTCAAGTACGCTGTCCCGTTCGTTCCCGTCTTGTGGCTGTTCGGTCTCGAGCTCTTTTCACTACGTATGGTCTCTTCGTTCTTGATCTTGTTCGTCTCACACTTTTTCATCGACACGTACGTGCCGGTGATGCTGTGGGCCAAGTACCTGCGAAAAGCGCCACAGTTCGATCTCGTGATCAAGGATCAACCTCACGTGTCAGGCTGGCGTGACAAGGAAATCGAGACGGTCTATAAATCAGACGTTGAAGCTTTCAAAGCTTTCGCATCGACACCCTTGGGATTGATCCTGATGATCACGATGGACCAGTTCCTTCACATCGCGTGCCTGTTACCCGTCGCTGTCCTGACGATGAAGTGAGCCCATGACAACGTCGCTTTACTACGAATCACACGTCACCTTCGAACCTGTCTTCGACGAGCGCCTGGAGCTGCTCAGGCGACTCTGCGACGTCAACGAGTTTCGGGTCGCCGAGCTGCTGATGCAGAAACGACCGGACGACACGCCTGAGCGCAGCAAGTACGACACGTTTTGCTCGGGACGTGACGAAGACGCCACGAAACTGACGACGAGGATGCTGTCGTTGGTCGCTTCTGCCCAAGGCATGGGATTCAAGGTGTGGCGTTACAAGATCGAAAACGTCATTCTCGATTCTAAGATCGATGATACGTTGCTTCGCCTGAAGTAGAGTCTTCTATGACATGGCAACCGGGTCCCAAGGACAAAGCCCTTCTAGACGAGATGCGTGGGTATTCCATCATGGAACCCCGCCCGTTCGTCATCGATCTTGAGAGATCAGAGGGGTCGTACCTCGTCACCACTGACGGCCAACGCCTCTTTGACTGGGCGAGCTACTACGGATCAAAGCTGATCGGGCACAACCATCCGAGGTTGTACGAACCTGAGTACCTGAAACGGCTGTCACGCGCCGCGAACAACAAGGTCTCAAACCCTGACTTCGTGACGACTGAACTCGTCGAGTACTACAGACTGTTACGACGCCTGACGCCCAGGTGCATGGAAGGCCCAGACGTAGAGGTCTTCACGGTCAACTCAGGTGCCGAGGCCTGCGAACAGGCGCTGAAGTACATGGTGAAGCTTTACCATGAGCGAGCGTCCGCTGCAGGAACGAGCGTGCCCAGGTATAGCCCAACGCCAGGATTCATCTACTTTGAGAAGGGCTTTCACGGGCGCAGCGTCTACACGCTTAACGTCACTGACATGCCTCACAACACGACGGCGACAAAGCACTTTCACGGGCTGACGTCTCCGAACGTCATGGTTCCTTATCCTGCTGAGTACACCCACCAGGAAGTGGGACGTTGTCTCAAGGCCGTCGAGGACGCGCTGAGGCTAAACGGTTTTCGCATCGCTGGGATCATTGTCGAACCGATGCAAGGAGCAGGCGGCCACAGAACGGCGCCCGACATCTTCTTCAAAGGGCTCAGCGAGCTAGCACACTACTACGGCGTCAGCCTGTGCTTCGATGAGGTCCAGACCGCGGGAGGAGCCTGTGGCACGACGTTCCTGATCGACCAGTATGACCTACAACACCCGCCGGACGTCGTCGTCGCAGCGAAGAAGTTTGCCTGTGGCGTCGTCTGGATGCGGAAGCCCCTGACAGAAAAGGGCATCCTAGACAGCACCTGGTCGGGGACGTTGGCCGACATGGTCAGGTTCGTCCAAGAGTGGAAGATCGTTGAGGACGAGGGCCTGATCAGGGCCGCGATCGCAAAAGGTGACAGCCTCGCCCAGGGACTCGAAGGGATCGGTGAGCGTTTTCCTCACCTGATGAAGGTCGTCCCGGGCGTCGGACTCTACCAGGGCTTCACGCTGTTACCTCCCGTCAGGCTACAAGAGTTTCTCTCACGAGCGCTCGACAGGAACCTGCTCTTGTTCGGAGCAGGCACCGACAGCATCCGGATGCGGCCCAACCTCAGCGTCACCCATGCTGAGGTTAACGACTTACTTGCACTGTTGGACGACATTTTCTCCAGCTATTGATTGTACCCAGAGTGTAATCACTCAGGATAAAGGCTCGGGACCCAAGGTAGGTTACCCCATCCTGGGCCTGAAAGTGACACGTGGGTCAATCTGTGGGCCGTAAAACAGGGCACGAGGCACTGTAAGGAAAACCCCGGCACCTGGTTAGGCTCTGTTGAAAGTCACTTTCAGTAGCAGGTAGTGTAACTCATGGACGAGTGTGATATACTGGATCTATCCGGTGGCAACAAGCACCGGAGCGCAGAGTTCGCTCCCTTTCAGGGAGGGTATGAGGATGGGACGGTCCCAGGTAAGCGCCCGCCGTCAACGGGAGATCTACTGAGACATGCCAAATCACGCGTGTTGAAACCTCGGGTGACTCTGAGGGCCCGTAAGTTGGGGTTTGGTGACAGAAATCCCCAAACATCGGGAAGATTCACGCGCCAGCGTTAGAGCCTGCTGATCACAGGTGGCGAAGCGTCGGGTCGTCGGAGAGTAGCCGACCCCTCCCTGAAAGGGAACGAACGAAGCACATGCTTGGTAAGCCTCGGAGAGGTGATTTGCCGGGAGACGTCCCGGAGAGTCGAAGTGGAGTTCGCAACTCCAGCCCGGCGCCACGGACTTAAAGGGCGTCAGCTCGAGAGACGCCTGGGTGTTTCGTCTAGCGGATAGGACGCAGCTGGTTCACGGCTGAACACGGGTTCGACCCCCGTAACACCACTGGGTGCAAATCGCACCCGAACCTGTTAGGATCTGATCAATGGCAAACGCAACGTGTCGGTGCGGCCACGACGGGACGGGTCCTCACCCGTGTCACGGCCAAGGTGGTCGGTGTCAGATGCCAGCGACCCAACGATTTTACGGACCCAAGACGGTCGGACTCGCTGGAAACCAACTGAAGTTCAACGTGCAGATGACCTGGTCGTGTGATGACTGCTGGCGTGCCTTCGAGGCGATACGCTCGAAGCAGTGAAACTTCACCACAGAATTTGGTAGGATTGATCATGAAACACAAGCGCTACAACCCCGAGCGCCGTGCCTGGCGCGGTCGTTCCCACAAGAAAGGCGGGCGTCGCGTTCGCGAGCTTCGCTACTCTCAACTGGAGAATTTGCCATGAAAGCATATGGCGTCGATCGTCGCGACCGCGGCTGCTGTCCCGGTCACGACAAGTTTCCCTGCGACACCTACCGCAACCGTCGCAGTAAAAAAGCACGTGCCCTCACCAACCGCATCGCTCACAAGCGTGCCCGTGCCCGCAGCGCTGAAGATCTTCGCGCTTGCGCTGAAAGCCTCTGACATGACGCACAGGATCATCGCCGTTGACAGTCCCTACGAGCCTGAAGAAGAAGCGCACATGATCTGCAACGCTCTTCGTGAGCGTTACCCTGATTTTTCACAGGGTCTCTCTGTCAGAGAAGACGAGGAGGAGAGAAGCGACATGGCCACGGTTTGGTTCGTTGAGTTCGATGGTGAACTCAACGGTCTAGACTTGCGGATCATCAAGGAATACGCAGAGGGTTTCTGCGATGGGATCCTAGCTCTTCGTGGTTGATCAAAAGAAAAAGCACTTTTTCGGCGATTGCCGCGGTTTTTACTGGCGAGCGCAGTCTGTCGAGGAGCGCACTCCTTACCTAGTCAAGGACGTCAGCGAGATCACCTGTGGCCAATGCAAAGGTCGTATCCTAGATGTCATCCGATCACGTGACTGGAAACGCCTCGGAGACGATGAGGTCAAAGTCCTCACAAGCGCAGCGAGCGTCATCAAATGAAAAAATCATGGCGAGAAGTCTTTCGTGAAAACGTAGAAAAAGCGCGTCTTGTCGAGCTCGAAAGGGTTCGTATTCGATCTCAATCTGATCAACCGCGATTTCTTGTTAGCTGTGGTTGCAGCGGGTGCAAGTCAACACCAAACGTGGTAGGGTAGGATCATGTTTCGACAGTGCGAATCGTCATTCAACATCGAGCGTCATCTCATCCCGTTCCTGCAAGACTGCGCGTTCTTCGCGGAACTGTCTCGACAGCTCACGAAGATCCCGACCCGCGACATGCCAACCGCGGCCGTGGCGTACGATCCCGGATCTGACCAGATCACGTTGTATTTCAATCCGGACTTTTTCGAGAGCCTCTCTAACTGGGAGATCCGAGGCGTCCTGACGCACGAGTTTTATCACCTGGTCTTCGGTCACCTCTCGGCTCGCCGAAAGAAACCCGGCAAGCTGTGGAACATCGGCACTGACTTAGCGATCAACAGCATCATCGTCAAGAACGCAGGCAAGCCACGAGACGCAGGCGAGGACGCCAGAGACGCGCGTCCGCTTCCGAAGTGTGCCCTGATCCCAGGTCGTTTTCCGGTGAAGCCCGACGGGCGTGAGCTCACCAAGGAAGAGAAAGAAGCGGGCACGTTGGCTGCTCTCATCGCTAGCTTTCCGGAGATGCAAGCTTCTGAATGGTACTTCTCCAAGATCATGGAGCTCGCGCAAAAGCAGAAAAAGAAAGGCAACAAGGGCAAAGGTGCCAAGGGAGAGGGTGATCCTAGCGAGAGCAGCGACGAACCCTTCGACGGTGAGGACTGGCTCGACTCGCTCGACGATCACGATCCCTGGGATGACGTCTCAGACGAGCAACGTGAGTACGTCTCGGGCAAGGCAAAGGCGATCGTCGAAAAGGCTGTTCGCCACGCAGACCAGCTCTCTACGGGTTGGGGTAGCATCCCAGCTGAGTTGCGTGACGAGATCCGAAAGTCAGTATCAACGATTATCAACTGGCGTGCGGTGTTGCGACAGTTCCTTGGCACGTTGGTTCGAGGAAACCGGACGTCGAGCATCAAGCGCATCAACCGACGCTACCCGTACGTTCACCCGGGCATCAAGCACAGTTACGTAGCGAAGCTACTGGTTGCTCGTGATGAGAGCGGCAGCGTCTCCAACGAGATGTTGGAGCTGTTCTTTGGTGAGCTCAATTCTCTGACCAAGAAAGTTGAGATCGATTTCTTGCCTTTCGATTGTCATTGTAGCGACAAGGACATCGTTCGTTGGCGAAAGGGTCAAGTTCCGGACAAGGCGACCAAGCGTACCAAAGCAGGCGGCACGGACTTCAACGCTCCGACCCAGGTCTTTAACGATCCCAAGAATCGAGGACGTTGGGACGGGATGCTGATCCTAACCGACGGCATGGCACCACCTCCAGTTGGGATGCGCGGCAAGCGTGGGTGGGTCCTAGCGCAGGGTTGCACCCTCGCGTTTCCCTCGAACGAGCTACAGATCTTCGTGACCAAAGAGAAGCCCATGTCGGGTGCCTGGCGCTGAGAGCGATGCTTCCCATCTTCCTAGTGTTTTTGTTTGTCGTCCTTGTCTTGAGGGCGTCCAGCCTCGTCAAAACGATCGTCCTTAGCATAGCCCTACCAGCGATAGGGCTAGCCCTGGGCGGGTTCTTTTGGGCATTCGCTGGGATGATGGGCCTGGCATCAGTGAGCCTGGTGTCGTTTTTCAGTTACGTGTTTGGGGCGACGTTAGTCGTAACGATCATTTACGTTAAGGCATGAGAATGTCCAGAGGGCTATGAACCAAAATCACAAAACACAGTTGTTAGCAGCGAAATTCCACGCATGGACATCCGTCGGATGGGGACTGATAGTCGTGTTCTTGGTGTTGGGTGCCATGTCGGGACGAGCTCAAGTGGCTGCAGGTGGTGCGGTCATCATGACTGTCATGTGGACCTTGATCAAGATCGGACGAGAGGCTCTCGATGCTGTCATCGAGCTCAGGGCGATCAGGCTTCTGGAATCAGAGCCTGAAGAATCAAAAGACGAAGATTCTTGAAGTAATACCTACACCACGAAGGTGTAGGATTGATCGTGCAACACGATGACTCGCTGGCTGACAGCCTCGAACGATTGCGTCTAGTAACGTCTAGGTTGAAAATCTCGCGATTGAAGTTACCACCGCCAGGTGGGTTGTTTCGCGTCAGGACGATGACGTTCTTGTCGCCTGTCGTCCCAATCGTGGCGACGACGGGTCGCATGCTCAAGTCAAAAGCGTACTGGCCAGGTTCGCTTTTGTTTCTCGTGTGCGTCAACATCGATCCTCCCAAGCACTCCATGGGAGATCTGACCGATCCGGTCGAGCTGTGTTTCATGGATGCGAACGGTATCCTAGTGACGCCTGGGATCAGGGCCTGTGCCGACGTCATGCTCCCTTACGAGGCGCTGTGAGGCTATCAGCAGGCGACATAGTGAAACTGAACAGTTTCATGTCAGGCGACGTCGCCCTCTACGACTCGCCTTTCGAATTGGAGATACCAGACGGCCACGCTGTCGCTACGTTGATGAAAAACGACACTGCAATCGTCGTGTCATTGTCAAACTTTGACGGCAGGTGCGTGTACGTCGTCGGCCCAAACGGAGCGGGTTGGACGTTTGGTGCGCTTCTGGAGAAGGTCAGATGAAGCGAAACGCAGCCAGTAGGCCCGGATCGCTAACGTGTGCCTTCAAGGGTGGTCCCGTCGGGATGCACTCGGTGATGCCTTCTGGTGAGCGGTTACGCAATGTTTACATCGCTGACAACTCGATCGAGGACCACGATGGTTTCGTGATGATCATCGCGAGTCAAGGAACGTGGAGGCTCGTGCTGACGACCACCCGTAAGCTGGGCTGGGTCGATGCCCATGACCTGGGTGTCGGTAGCGTCCCTGGAACTGTGTATCACATCGACTGGTCGAAGTAGGATCTGATCATGCAAGGCAGCCCTCCCATACGAAAAGGCGAACGTGTCATCGTTTCTGGATGGAACGACATTGACACCAGGGTCGCTAACGTCGAGTACGTTCACGGCGAGGCGAGGTGGAAGATCACGCTTCACTGGGGCGAGATGGGCGTCAGCTACGTGTACGACACTGACGAAGGCAAGCGCTGGCGCAGGTACTCGAACGTGAACTAAGGCTAGGAATAGCTCCCGGCTAGGAACCCACAATTGTGGTTGGGATCAGGTCGTTCTGTCTTGCTGTAAGAGTACGAGCTGGATCCGATCTTTAGGTTGATGACGCTCGGGATCTTGAAGTTGTTTAACAGCTCGTCACCAGTCGAGTTGACGTTCAGTTGGTACATGTGTCCTCCCGGCGTGACATTGAATCCGATCGCATAGGAACCAGTTAGTCCCCAAATCTCTGCTGCTGTTGGCTGGCGTCCTGCGTTGACGAACTCTCCGCCTGACAGGACGTTGATGGCCGCACCGACGCCAAAGGCATTGCCTCCGTTTTGGACCTCGATCGTTCCGGTGCCATTATAGCTCTGTTCAGCTGTGAAGCGTGACGAGCCGGCGACTGACTTGTACTCGAAGTTCGCCATGACGTTAGTCAGTAATTGGCCCCCGTCTATCGTCATGCCATAGGAGCTCATGTGCCCGTTCGAGATGCCCATTAGTCCCTGGACGACGCTTCCCCAGTTGAGCCAACCGAAACCCTGGAACACTGTCGCTAGCGTCAGCCTACAACCGAAGAGGTTCGCCCCTCCTGAGTTGCACTGCCAGATGCTGAATTGACCTGCAGCGTCACATGCTGAGAAGGTGACATTCCCACCAGCATCGCCCGAGGGCGTCCCGTGGCAACACCCGTTGACGTCAACACGAATGATCTGTGCATTTTCGATGACGATCTTTGCGTACGGTCCGGCGTCGACCTCCATCCTCCTGAAGAGCACCTGAGGTGTCTCTTCTTGGACGATGGCTCCTGCAGTCGGTCCAGCGAAGTTGTGAAACGATGACGTCTGCGGGATGACCATGCCGCTGATGTAGGTGTCGCTGGATCCAGAAGCGAGACCCGTAGAGTAACACACCGATCCAGAGTAGGGACCGCTGATGAACCTGAGCTTTTTCTTGGGCGTGAACGATCCGGTGAGCGTCTTGATCTCGCCTCTGACAGTCGGCGCCGACGGCAGCGTCGCGCTAGAGATGAGGATCGGGTTACCGTACGTCTGTGCACAGACGATGCGCATGGTGCGCCCGCCCGCAGACGTGACGTTTTCAGTATCACAGCCAGCGGCGAAAAAACTGTTGAGGTACGTTCCAGACGCGATGTAGATCGTCACGTCATCCTGAAGCATAAGCCTGCTGCCACCGGGAAAGAGCCTGCGAGCGAGCTCTTCAGTCGATTGTAACGGAGAGCCTAGCTTTCCCGTGTTAGAATCGTTACCGTTCGCTTGGTCGATGAACCACGACGCCTGAGCAACGTACGGATTGTTGTCACGGTTGATCGTTATTCGATTCTTGTCGCCCGAAATCGTCAGACCGTCACCCACGACAACTTCAGTAGACGCAGCGAAGACCGGCGTTGCTCGAAAGAAAGGATACGTCTTGCGTGACCTGTTCGCGTCGTTGATGGCCATGTGTTGTCATAATACTTACCGTCGTTCTCGGTGTAATGTTGTCACTTAGCCTTCCAGCGAGTCACGAAAAATCATCAATGAATTTAGCGTGAATTGTTTTTGAAAAACGAACGTTTTCTGTGTACAGAAAACAGCCAGCCAGATACTGTATCCAAGTTAGCAATTGAGACGGCCCCATCGTCTAGCGGCTAGGACGCTACCCTCTCAAGGTAAAAACACGGGTCCGAATCCCGTTGGGGTCACCAAACAAGTCACGTCACGATAAGTGCAAGAGAACAGTCATGGAAACGATGTCAACACAGACGGTAGTCGGAAGCGAAAGCTGCTCAAGCTTCGTACGCCTGACCCATCGTACGACGTCGCTCCCGGGGCTGTTGCCATTTATCAGGCCGCTCCCCGAACAGGGTTGAACGCGGCGAGTCGGGAAGAAACACCCGGCATAAAACAGAGACGGTGAAGACGCTTCGGGGCGTCGCCTAGTGGCTATGGCGCTTGTTTTGGGTACAAGCAATCGGGAGTTCGAGTCTCCCCGTCCCGACCAATCAATGACGATTCATCGTCATTTGATCCTTGACAATCTACGTTCCTATGGCCCGTTGTTGAAGTGGTATCATAACTCTTTTACACGGAGTGATCGGGGGTTCGATTCCCTCACGGGCTACCAGTGTGTAAGTCAGCGGCAGACGTCCT
>Ga0164306_10000245_pt1 | contig 20984 bp, 25 predicted proteins | sample Whisoiple_242_MG_FD_110213 | JGI IMG/M metagenome (GOLD analysis project Ga0164306, IMG submission 110213) | Soil microbial communities amended with fresh organic matter from upstate New York, USA - Whitman soil sample_242_MG | ecosystem: Environmental > Terrestrial > Soil > Unclassified >... | reverse complement strand
CGGCTCTTTTCTAGGCTCTTCGTCCTCCTTTTCCCGCATGCTGAATGAATCGCCAAAGATATTTATATATGCTTACAACAATTGTTGAGTTATTTAGGTTATATGACTCGAGTTATTTAAATAATGGTCAATCTTCTTTGAAGTCGGCCTCTTTTTTATCGCAGCAGATTCCCGCCTTAACCTAAAAATGCATTCATGATTACTTCAGCTAGCCATGACGGCTTGACTTCTCGACCACAGACTATACATACTACACCTCAAATAGTAATCAGTTGCAATACGCTTTTGATGCGGATGACTTAGTAATTTCTTACTGATAAGTATCCTAGGATCGAGTTCAGTAGTCTTCCCAGATATGTCATAGAGGATAACAGGAATAGCTTTGAAGGGTATAAACAGAAACGATCCTGTATTTCTTAGGATATCCTCACTTCACTAATGTATTTTTGGATTGTCACAGCAAGATTGCCTACGGAAACCGGCTTTTGGATAAATTCATCAATTTTTATAGATGGCAAGACCCTTGAGAACTCAAGATCATTTATCTCAAATGCAGTCATTAGAAAAATCTTTACTTCAGGTTTCATTTCTTTTACCTTCTTAACAAATTCATAGCCATTCATAGTTGGCATCCTAATATCTGACACAATTATTGCATATCGTTCACGATTTATCTTAAAATGTTCCAACGCCAGTTGCGGATCCGTAAAGCCAAAAATATTTAGACCGTATTTTTCTAAGCCCAATCTAAATATATTAATAACATCAAAATCATCATCAAGCGCCAAGATAAAAGGTCTAGAATCAGCTTCGAAATTCGGCCTTCTCATAATACTCTAATGAGGACACGCATATACTTAAATCATATGTTTGACAACACGCAGGTGAGGTTTTGATAATATTAAATCCTCCTCAGGAATGTTTGTGCTCAATAACAAGCAGCGAATGAGTTTAAGCAATTCCATATATAACTTTTCATATTCGACACTCGTGAATCTTTAACATTGAAATCATAGAGACTAACCCATATAACGCAGTCAGTAAAATATCAGTTCACGAGTAATTATAATGTGCCAAACATTAATTTAATGCGAATATTCAGACTATTTGCATTCCAAAGGAAGTTTTAGATTATATGGGATCTGCCTTATAAGAAACGTTTCTCCATGAGAAATGATGCACGATAATTCGTCCAATTATTCATAAGATATTGGAAATTAAACCAATCAATAACGGTAGGTTTCATTTTAATAGGTATTACAACCTCCTCCACAATACACGCTCAAAGTAATCTCGCAATCATTGACAACAAAAAATAGAGATACAAAATGCCCATAAATAAGGCAGACATTATAAAATGGAGATCAGAAGGGAGCAGTAATACATTTGTCGGTCACAGAGCAGAAAATAGTTTTGATCTATCTAAAATTAGGAATCATAACGAGATCTTAGAGATGATATAATGATCCATCTTATCTATTTATACATCCTTTCGAGATATTGTGTGTCGTTTATAAAGGAGTATCCGTAAAAAGATAAAATGGAAGATAAAAATGAATATGAAATTAATCTTCTTTTAGATAAAGATAGATACCATGCTCTCTTAGATATTTGTGTAAAATATGAAGAACAACAGGGTGTGGAACTAACTCCTAAGGAATACATACTGATGTTAATAGATTCGGCGATCAAAAAATGAAGATGTATGTTCGACTGACTTAAAACTTACCTAATTAGAACTAATTGGAAATACTAGGGTTTCATCCTTGACATCCCAATTTTGCGTTATCACTTGTTTTCGCATCTTATGACTAATTATGCCAAAGAATTAGGTCGGGCTGTAAGCATTAATTATTTACAAGAAATCGATTATACTGCGCATGTCTTATAGCCAGCATACTCGAGATAGGCATCTAATGTATATCTAAAACAGGGCACAAAGAATCCTGGACTTGCACTGAAGAATTTGATCACCTTATCAATTGGCAGGAAATATATGTTCAATACTTCGGAGGAATTCATATTTAGCTGCGTCATGACCTCCTTCTCAGAAAGGAAACATTCATAGACCGTTACGAAAGCATTCTTTCGCCATTCCGTTTCAGGCTCGCACACGTTAACATGAATTTTGCAAATCTCTTTCAAACAGGGTTGAGAATAAACTCCGATTTCTTCGCCAAGTCTACGACTGGCTGCTTGAAGATAATCTTCATCAGCCCTCACGTGTGCACTTACTGATTCAGAAAAAAGGCCGCCATGGGACTTTCCAATTCCCCTTTTCTGAAGCAAAAGTCTATAGCCTCCCGAATTTACATCTATAACAAAGATCGATGCAAATCGATGTAATAGGCCTTTGCTGTATATTTGGGAAGAGGTCGCCGAACTTACTGGTTTATCAGACTCGTCGACCACAGTCACAGAATATGTCATATGTATATGTATAACTAAGCAAAACGTATAATGCAATTAAACTTTAAAGATATATTCTCTAGACGAATCACGTGAAAAAAGTATACTTTTCTTTCTTTTATAACATAGAATCCTACTACTCCATGCTAGCTAGCAACCAATGTCCTTGCCAGAATAGCAAACCGACCGGCAAAAAGGGAAATAAAAAGGAATGAACTTTGCTTCTAGTCATCCATTTATTAATCGATACTTGATCTAGATTAAAATTGGTCAAATATCTCAGTTGGTTTACCTGTCAATCAAAAGAAAAATATGAGATCGCTTCAAAGAAATTGAAATTTAAATGGTAGCATACTCGTCAGTTGCCGTTTATCTCTCACTGTTCAACCTTCGTTATTGAATAGTTAGATATCTATTCAATTACCTCTTTACGAGTACTATCTTTTCAGGGGAGGCTATCTTTAAGATAACTAATATGACCGATTGAGAAGCTGGATTAACTTATCTGTCGATCATAATCAGACCACGTTCTGGGTAGGCACATCGTTTATCAGAGCCAATAGTAACGAGAAGGCATAGCCCGAATCATCGAGTGCATTTAAATCATGTTTTATAGGCATTATTAACTGCACCCGGAGGTTCAGTTATTTTGCTTGTGCATAATTGCACAAAAATCATGGTTAAATCAAGTTGTCTAATAATTACCTAAGTAAATGTATACTAAGTCTTATAGTCGTAGCGATTTACTATGGAAAATCACCGCGAAAAAACTTTTTTTTGACTTTAGCCAAATTACAAGTCTGAATTTAAAGTAATAACATCCATAATTCAACTATTTGTTATATGCCTATCATACTGCCCAGCTTTCATCAACAGATAAAAGTGAATTTAGTTCGGCTCTTACCTAATTTGAGTTAGTAATCTAGTGTTTATTTGATTGATAATTCTTGATATGTATGCATGAGTTAATTCCAGCTCGGATGATGTAATTTACTAAAAGTAGCAGAAATACTAACCCAACTTGTGGCCATAAATGTTATAATTTAATAGTATTATTATTTATTATTATACTATTATTATTGCACTAGTATCCAAGAGCCTGTGTCAACATTAGTCACTTACCTTTGATATTGGGCAGATAAGCGAGAATGTCAGAATCTAGATGCCTTCGTTATATGAAATTGGTGAGTCAACACATACGCATAAATATTTATCATTACTCTTAGGTAATTTTATTTTGGCTATCTTTATATTATCAGTTATTTCTAAAGATTGGAATTGAAGTTTTGGATTGTCGTTCGAATTAGAACATAGGCTCCACTTTTTTATGGCCGGAGCCAAATAATTCAAGTAAAATAAATAACTTCTAGGATGACGTGCAATTAAATTACTTTGTTTATATACAATATCCTTGTATTTCGCGACAATAAGTTTTCCTTCTACATCCATTACAGCGGCGAAGTTCACAAATTTACTAGCTGATATCGCTGCCAGGCAAATTTTGGATAGGAATATTCTTTCCTCCATCTAATTCTGAAAATACAATATCGATATAATAATCAGTTCGAAGGAGTTTTACTATACCTTTTCCAATTAGAATTCTATTATATTATCGATAGAAGCTGTTTAGCATATCTACTTACTATCACTTGATGCAGACGACTGGTGAAAAGTCATTTAATACTTGGACGTGAGCCTACTGTTGTCTCTAGGTTTATGAACTTCCCAGCTCTATAAATAGTAAAACTCACTGGATTTCCCGGAGATTTTGTCTTTTCTAAATAAGATATCATGTCCTCGGAACGGGTAATGTTTTTTCCATCAATTGCGGTTATTATATCCCCACCATGTTTTTTACCATACTGATCTGTGATTGAGGCCTCTATCCCAGCTTTGTCAGCTGAGCCACCTCGCAAGATCGTATCTACAAATATGCCCCTTAAATTTGGTGGTAATTTTCCCACCTGACTTGCCAGATCAGAGGTCAGAGTGGCAACTTTGAGTCCTAGGTAGGGATGCGTATAATTTCCCTTATCGATCAATACTGGAACAATATGTCTGACAATATCTGATGGAACTGCAAAGTTTATTCCTCCAGGTATCCCTCCAAAGGTAACGCCAACTACCTGGCCTCTGATATTAAACAGAGGTCCTCCCGAATTACCAGGGTTAAGTGCTGCATCAGTTTGAAGCACATCAGGAATAGAATATCCCCCCACCGGAGCTTGCACTGCTCGTCCAACTTGACTTACAATACCAGTTGTCATTGTATTGTCCAAGCCATATGGATTACCAATAGCTACCACCTGATCTCCCACTTCAAGTTCTGATGAATTACCTAATACTAGCGGATTAGATAGGAATTGTGACAATTTTTGAGTGTTATTACTATTTGGATTTAGGATCTTTAATACAGCCAAATCACTATAAGGATCTCGTCCTGTCACATTAGCAGTATATCTATTTCCATCTATTGAGGTGATATCAACTGACTTTGCTTCTCCTACAACATGACTGTTGGTAACTATATGTCCTTGTCTATCATAAACAAACCCTGAGCCTAGTGCTGTTTGGTTTTCAACTCCAGGCTGCTGACTACCAGTCGGATTAGCTGATGGTACCTTACTCGTAATTTGAACGACTGAACCCTCTACTTTTTGGAAAAGCTCGTTAAGCGAAGAAGGATGATCTGAAGTAACTCCGAAAGCCAAGGCAATTTGCTGATGAACTATACAGATCAATACAAATACTGAGAAAAGCAGTATAAACCCTGACTGTGCTTGATAATTATACATTTTTCTGTCTAACAATTCTGCCAGATTATATACGATATTATTGCCATATATTATTGTAAGGAATGATTCCATTTTTGTGCAATATCGCTCGACATACTTGGTACTTATACTATTAGTGTTGTCTTCCGAAGGCTTGATAGATTCTTTGGTTCAATTCAGCATAATTATAGTAAATAATCAAAAAGCTATGTTCATACACCTGGTAAAACTAGGTCTTCTTTTTTCGAGCGAATTGTTAAACAATATCTAGATTATTCCTCGGTTATTCAATTGAAGTATATGAGGATATGTTCGTGTTCTAAGGTAGAAATTTGTGATTGCTGCGCTACACGTGCCTCTAAATATTTGCTTCCTATACAACTAGCATCTAAGTCGTTACGACTAAATAATCTGATTTTGTAATTTCAGCTTAGAGATCAAATATGTGCCTACGTTCGTGTTGTATTTGACGGATGGTTTATCCTTATTTGCAATGTAACCGATGATGAATGGTTCGTAATTATGTTTTCTCAAGTCCTCAATGATCAAATTTGAGACATTTGGAGATGCTACTATCAAATGACAGCCGTTTGCTGGAATAGTGGAGTTTGAAATCAAATATTCCTTTGTCACGAATTTTGCGATTTCATCATTCATGATTGGGATCTCATTTATGATAATCTCGGAATTAGTCAAAGATGAAAGCTTCTTGACTGCAAGGATCCCCTCGCTGGAAACTGGATAGACAGCCATTATGTGTTCAGATTTGTCGAAATTTGTGCCAAAATCAGGACAATATTTAGAAATTACCCTACCCAACGAGAACTTGGGCTCATTAAGGTTTTTCAGTATATGATCTCTAGCTTTAGTAAGGTCTCCAGGATTGATCCCATTCCGTTCCAGCTGGAACGTGAGATTTGGATCCATTTTTGTTAGCATGAAAAGGCCAAGTGCTGATAGTGTTCCAAACTTATTTGAAATTATTAGCTGCATTCCTGTCTCTACCTGATCATAATTCACTGGTAATTCTTTCAATGTATTTGCTATTGCGGTATTACCAAAGAAAAGCCTACCGACTTTGAGCGAGCTATAGTCCTCCATCCCCAAATTATACCTTGATGTAAATGCATCAAGATTTTCTCTTATCCTATCTAACATGACTTCAGATGAGGCGTCATATATCGGAAAAAGCACGAAACCTGAAGTGCATCCGAGAAGATTTAGATGATCAATTGTTTTGACCATCGCAATATTGCTATTAATCTCAGAATCTAGGTTCAATGTTGGATCAATAACTTGAGCTGCAGAATTGCTTGCCGCGGTAAACCCCACCTTGTCCCCTTTATGCAGCTGAACATAGTCAAGTAATGCAAACTGAGATCCCTGATGTGAAGTCAATGATACTGTGTTCTTCTTAATGAGAACTTTTGACTGGAATTTCTTAAAAAATTTGATTAACATGTTTTCAAATAATAATTGGTTTTCTCCTATCTCACTATGGATCTGAAATAGGGAAAGAGCATGACGAATTGTGACTTCTTTTTCCATGACATCATTTTCATTGAGAGCAAATACCCTTCGGGTGAGTTCTGGGGCCTTTTTATCTGAATAATGTAATGCATCGAACCATCTAGGATCTATCTTTATACTGCATCGTTTAACTTTCTCCATAGTAGTTTGTAACAAGTCACTGTCAAGTTCATTAGAGCAGGTAGGAATCCACCTTAAAGGATCAAGTCCTTCCCCTCTGTAAGTATATACTTGATCCCAAAAATTTTCAGACAATTAGAACCTCTCCCAATATTCACTTAAACCTAGTCTTATCGACATGATATATAGGAAAATACTGCTTAATAAACAAAACATTTGGACCATAGCACAATAATTGCCAAAAAATCGTAGTCTTTAATTAGCGTAAAAAATAAAACGACTATATAATGCATGTAAGAATATCACAAAGTCCTCTTAAACCAGATAAATGACTCTTCTGGTTGGAAATTGATAAGTTCCGAAGAATTAATTATAACATGAACCGTTTTTGAATTAACATTTTCTTGAAAGAATTTGAATATATCTATTGCAGAGATGATAGTTCTGAAATTTTCAGTCCCTTGTCAAATTGTTTTTCTGTTGGCGGCTGCAAATATTTATGCACATGAATATACTTTTAGGGCAGGATAGAGTTGGCTTAGTTCACCTGCATTATGATAAATTTGGTATTCTGCCAGACATAAGTATGGAAGCACAAAGCAAATAAAAATAAACTTAACTGGCTGTTTTTATTCTTCGGAATTAGAATCAACGTATAACTTGATTCCAAGATGCCTTTCAAGTTTTCTTGCCAGTACTTCATCTGGTTTCAATGCACCTGTTTCAAACTTCCTTAATAGAGCTGCTCTTTCATTCATTAGATTTGCCAATTGCTCATGTGTAAAGCCCTTTTTCATGCGAGCCTGCCTTATTAGCCTTGAAAAATCAGAGGCAAGTATGGTATCGTCGGTCATCTGAATCTTATGAACAGTATAACGATTTCTATTCGTACTAGGCTTGCTGTTGGAGGGGTATCGATTTCGATTCATATTAGGATTTACGATATTTGTGGCCTTTCCACCACGATTTGATATACTGCTATCAGTGGGAGCTGACTCGTTAGGTTTCCCGTGTTTTGAGCATGGAATGCAGACGTTAAATGGGCTGCCATCAATTAGGACAGCTCTTTGCCCGGTTGTCAACTGGCGTCCGCATAGTTCACAATATGACGGCATAGGATCAAATTGAGACCATTGCGAATTTAGTCTTTTCTTTAGCATAACCAGCGAATAGTCTCTTAGATAGTCATTGTGACCTTGATTCATTATAATCACTTGATAACCCCGGACAAACTGTCTTGGTTTATACATGTACAATTCAAGATGTCGGAATCTATCCGAGATTTTCTCAATTTATTAATAGTCAGAACGCAGGCCAAGCTCATAAGATTTATCTTGTATTTGAATTCTTTGGAATAGTGTGATTTGTACTATTGAACTCGAATGAAAAAATTTACCATCATTTAAGAGCATTATTTAAAATAGATATCCATCCAATGGGAGAATTGGAGTTCGAATATTCTAGGAGAACTGGCCGTATTAAGAATTTCAGTATTGGAGGGAGTTTATTTGCCACTCTAAGAACCGACGGCGGACTTGCCATAACAATATTCGGTGCTAGAAATTTGATGAAAAATAAGGGTTTTAAAGAGAACTGTGTTATACCTAATGCAGAGTCGTTACCGTTTGTCTGTGAAGGCCGATCATTATTTTCTAAACATGTGAATTGGTGCGGATCAAATGTGGAAATAGGATCTGACGTAGCGATCATAGACACTAGTGATAATGTGCTAGCTGTAGGACGAGCCCTCCTTGGAGCTAGAGTAATGAAGACATATCGAAAAGGAGTTGCGGTCAAGGTTAGAGAAGGAATAAAAAGCCGAGTGGATTAACTACTCATGATTGATATGATGCGCGGAGGTAATCGTGAGATGAGAAGAATGCTGGATAAGATGGGATTGGAGATGAAGGATATGGGCAATGTTGAAGAGGTCGTCATTAAGACTGAAACTAGGGAGCTTTATCTCATAAAACCTCAGATTATAGAGATGAAAGGGAAAGATAATACTATCTTTCAAGTAGTTGCGACTGATATTCAAGAACGGCAAAGAGAGATTCCATTTTTCAAAGACGAAGATGTGGTCCTTGTGATGCAACAGGCAAATGTAACAAAAGAAAAGGCAATTCAAGCGTTAATTGACTCAAAGGGCGACATGGCTCAAGCAATCTTAAGTCTCACTATATGAATTAATTCTCAGTACCTTGAATCATAAAAATTGCGTTCATAGTCTATGATTGATTAGATCAGGATTTATTTGCTAGTATAAGATTCGGACTCATGCCATGGATTAATCTCATTGAAAAATAACACAGCCAATAATCCCGTGTGGGATATCGCAATAGTAATTCTAGTCTACAGCAGAGTATTTGCATTCTGAGTATTTTTCTGGTCAATTAAATTGTCTGAATCTACTGGTTTTTCAATGAATGGTCGCAATTGTGATAATTCTAAAACAAATTTTTCTAACAGTAAAACAGCGTTAAGGTCAGTATTGAGCTTATACATACTGGTTTTTCCAATCCTTCGACTACTGTAAATTAACTGGGTTCGTTCAAGATCGGGTATTTCCCTAAAGATAGTCCTAAATGATAAACCAGTTTTTTGCGAGATTTCATTTGCAGAATAGTCAAATTCCTTGTGGTCAAGAAAGAAGTCTAGTATCTGAGCAACGGCTCGCGAGGAGAATAGTCTTGTCAAAATACCACAATCCGATTGATCACTATAACCCTCAACTATCACAGATTAGCTACAACTTTGCCATATTTGTCTCTTTCTATGAAAATGAATTTAAAGGTAATGCGCTTTATTAAGGTAATAAGCAGACACATATGTCCATTTATCAACAAATAAATATCTAAATACTATTATTTGCGGTGATGGATTCATACAAAACAGCTATCCTTCGTATATTAATAAAGCGTCAGAAGAATCCAATTGAAATAACCAGTTTGGTTGATGGGTTTCCGAGTCATTTCAAGAATGAGGTAACCTCCTCAATTTTCTATTTGCATTCGCTTGGATATGTCTCGATTTATCACTCTCCTACAGGTAATAAATATATCTCATTAAATCTAGAAATGAAAAGGGACACTTTACGTTTAGTAAATCCAGATTTAGATGCCTCATATCAAAATATGCGTTTGGACTTGAATTATAATTCAAATAACACAATTGACGGCATAGAGAAGGCAGTTACTGAAAAGAAATGCACCAGTATTTTACCGTCAGTGCGAAGGTCGATTATTGGGGCATTTCTGCTTATAGCTGCAGTGTCCACATGGGCTCTATTGACTGCATATAATCATCCTGGTGGCGCAGACTTCCTCTCTAATAAAATCAGCGATATGCAAGGCCCTAGCGTAAGCAGACCTGTAGACTATTCATTGCCACAAAAAGGTTCTGATCTTGTGTTAGTTTCAAATTATATAATCGAGCCCCCGTATAATTTTGCAATTATTCAGACTGAATTTCCAATATCGGCATCAACATCAATGCACCATCATAATTCTTACCTTAGGTTAATAGTTGAACAGATTGATTCCAGAATTGATGTGAATTCGATCATAAAGATCACGGAGAATTCACATAGATATAGGGTTTAGATAAGGTCAAATGATCCACTAAAAATCTAATTCGGACATTCTCTAAATTTCTTGCTTTAGATTTAAGCCGTATTGATGAAGGGGTCGGCATGTGACAATATTATGTCTGAGATTTCAGGTCTCATTAAATATTCCGCAGGTTTTTCACCAGAGTTAATTAATTTTCTCATCTTAGTACCGCTTAAAACTTCTCTAGACTCTATTCCATGTGGACAATTCTTAGCATTTGAATATCCTAGGCATCTCTTACAGTAATAAAATTCCGGAAAAAATATTGGCTCGATTTCTAGATCAGGATAATCCCTGAAGATCTCGTGAGCAGCAAATGGTTGATAATATTGACCAACACCAGCATGATCTCTTCCAACAATAAAGTGAGAACATCCAAAATTTTTTCTCATGATTGCATGATGGATTGCTTCTTTAGGTCCGGCATACCTCATCTCGGTATGGAGGGTTGCAAAAATAGTGCTGTACCTCGGATAATAGTTTTGAATTAAAGAATCATAGGCGTTCAAAATCAACTCGTCCTTGAAATCACCTTGTTTCTTCCTACCGATTAGAGGATTCAAAAATAGACCATCGTATATATTTAAAGCTGCTTTTTGCACCATTTCATGAGCAATATGAGGCACGTTTCTGGTTTGAAATCCCACGACTGTCTCCCATCTTCGCTTCTGAATTTCGGTTCTCGTTTCCGAAGGAGTCATTCTAAACTTCCTTAAGGGGGACTGTGATATCCTTGAAATCACATCAACTTTCCCTCCAATAAGATATTCATTCATTTCCGAAATTTTCTGGACACCTGGATGCCTTAAGTCATCAGTCTTGTAAAGCGCTTTTGAAACTAAAAGCTTTTCCAGCGGGTATATCTCGTCTACGTGTAATACGCCAAAGTACTCATTGTGGTTTTTTAATAAAACTTCTCCAGCATCTTTCATCTTGATGGAAGTCTGTTTGTCGATATCTAAAATAATTGGGATGGTCCACGCCAAATCATTGCTCAGTCTTCCACGCAAAATAATATTTTGAAAATCCTCATTTCCGACGAAACCCTCTAATGGACTAAAAATACCATCAGCTATATTTTCAATATCATTTCTTAAATCATTACTGACATCTAGAAATGTCATTCCGTCAAAGCTCTTGCTAGTTTCGAAAAACCTATTTACGAGCCTGCCTCCATGAGGCAATATGGTATTACTATGACCCATGTCTTCACTGTTACCTTTTTTGGGTTTTCCAATGTAAACCGCATTCCTTATGTACTGAGTTTTCCCACCACCATCTACCAGATCTCTGGTCTTCTTCAGGTTTTACCGCACGTGTACACGGTTCACAACCAATACTAGGATACCCTAGGTCATGTAATTTATTATATGGTACATTATTCTTTTTTATGTAATCCCAAATCATATCAGTATTCCAATCGGCCAAGGGATTAACTTTAACAATATTTTTGTGCAGGTCATCTATTTCTATCTTTTTAATAGATTGCCTTGTACTTGTCTGGTCTCTTCTTAGACCTGTTATCCATGCATCAAGGTTGCTTAGTGCTCTAGCAAGTGGCCTAACCTTTCTGACATTACAGCAGAGTTTTCTATTATCAATACTATCATACATTAAGTTTAGTCCCTTTGTCCTTACCATTTGCTCCACGTCGTTTCGCTCTGGAAAATATATTTCAACAGTGATATCATACCTCTTACGAATTGTATCAATTATATCGTATGTTTCTTGATTAAGTCGTCCAGTATCAAGTGTGAAAATTTTGGCTTTCTTACTATCGATCTTGCTCATTAGATCTATGAGGACAACGTCCTCAGCACCAAAACTTGATGCAAGTCCTATGCTCGTGCCATATGTATCAATTGCCCATTTCAAAACATCATATGCAGATTTATTCTCCATTTTATCCGCTATCTCACCCAACTGTGATATCGTCAGTCTTGATACACTAGATTTAATCAGAATCACGAATGATGTTTTGTATTGTAGACTTATATTCATATCTTTTTACAGACGTTAACAAACTTGACCATAGTCTGGCGGTAAACAAATTATTATTATTATTGTCCTTCTATACAAATATACGTTAATTGAACAGAGCTAGAAAGATAGATAACGTAGATAATTTTGCATAAAGGACACATATTACTGAATGAAATTCCAGTATATAATGCATATAGAAAAACCCCCAAGAGCTGCTAATCACATGTTGAAACTGAATACTAAAATATTCAACTAGATCAAGTAGCAATTTCGTTACGACGTGAAGACTTTTATATGAATTAATTGTAATAAGAGATATCTTTTGTCATCAAACATAATTAAACCTATAAAAGTTTCAGTTAAATCTAAAAGCGATCTGCTTGACCAGGCATATGATGCCATTTCAAAAAGTGGCGAAAGTGGCATTTTTCAGACAGAGCTATGTAAGGTTTTTTCACTGGATAGCAGGGATGGTTCTAGACTAGTTGGTAATTTAGAAAAGCAATCGCTTATTTCCCGTGAAAAAATTCTTTATAAAGGTAGATGGACATACAAGCTGGTTTTAAGGAAATCCACAGCTTCTATAGATTCTGTTAAAAAGCCCATAGAAGTAACCTGCGTAGAGGGAGCTCCTTGTTTTAGTTGTACATATCAACATTTGTGTTCTTCAGACGATGATACAAGTCAGTACAGTCCTGCGAGATGTACTTGGATAGAGGAGTGGGTTTTGGCAAGTTTTGGTCGTGCCATTAATACTCAAAATTCAGAAATCTAGATCTCTCGACAATAATATTTTTTTAGAACTTGCATGTAGTCGTACATTTAATGCTGCTGCGGTTTGATCTTTTTGTGCGCTGGTTTTGTGAGATATACTCGCAATGTCATAGGCTTATTACTACTGTTTGCATACATAATATTCTTACTTATTCTGCCAGTCCTAATTCTATGCTTGGAAGAGTAAACATAATAGGCAGGATTATCTCAGGGATTAAAATGAAGTGTGAATTCCGCCACAGCAAAGCCATAATCAATATCTTGTTAAATTTGATTAGTAAATGATTTTGTTGCTGAGCTAAATCCAGAATCTATATCAGCTTCTCCCACTACTTTCCACGTTATCTTTTTACCTGTAGACTGATTTGCAATTTGCTTTACTATTTCAGCAGTGGAATTCGAAGGCGTAATGGTAAATTGAGACTGTAATTGAGCGTCTGTATTGGAAAGGAGCTGCGGCCTACCATTAACCGGAACGTCCTCATACGATAAAAGTCCATCACCTAACGGTTGACCGTTTGCGAACAATTGATATTCAATCTTTGAAGTAGTCAGTGATTTATCAGTAGGATTATGTACACCAAAAATTAGATTCAACTGAACTATTTGTGGATTAACTGCAGTAGCATTTTTCACAACCTCAACTTTTTCCAATCTTACCGCAATATCATCTACATTTGTTGGCAAGGTAATGGTTAGAATTAACGGGAGAAAAACTATCGTCGCTACTACGGCAGCTACTACGCCAATAAGTATAATCCTACGTTTACTGAATAGCATATGTTCACATAGCTAGTGAATAAAAGTGAATTAAAAGCTTTCTTCTGACAGTATAGATAATATTATCATTGTATACCAAATATTCTTTAAATGCCACTCATAGATGTCTTTATTATTTGGTTGCATTTGATTTGCGCCTCAATATGGGTCGGTGGCTCCATTTTCCTTGGTTTAATCCTTGCACCAATGCTTGGTTCAATTACAAAGAATATGGAAGAGCGCCTTTCAATCATGATTAGAGTCGGAAGGAGATTCAACATGGTTGCGCTGCCTTCATTTCTAGTTTTGATCCTAACTGGATTATACAATTCACGTGCCTACTTAATTGACCCTGGTGCGCTAATTAGAACCGATTATGGTATCATTCTGTTAATCAAGATCGTAGTAGTAATCGGAGTACTCATTACTTACTTCATACATATCAGGCTTCTAAGTGATGAGGTTGAAAAGAAAATTAAGACTGAAAATGTTTATAGTTTATATGTTCAATCTATACGGTCCAGAATAATTGTCTTAGGTCGAATTACCGTGATAATGTCAGTTGTAGTGCTGCTACTTGCAGCCTTACTAAGAAGTGGGGGACAGATAATTTGAAAAAATATCTGTAAATTACTAGGTCAGAGATAACTATGATACTATAGAGGCATATATTACATTAGTTTAATATATTGGCAGGAATTAATATACTCTCTAAGATATGTCTTGACAGTAACAAATGAGACAGGAATCATCGATAATGGGAATAGAGTCAAAATTAATCGAATAACTAATTAATACTTCTATGACAGGCCAACTTAACGAAGCATGATAGATTATAATAAAAAAGTTCGGCTGATCGATGATTTTACTAATAATAACTAAGCTTGACTATCCTAGCTTCCAATAGTTGTCTAATGACTATCCCTATTGGTACAAAATGCCACACATTAGAACGAATATAACACATGTACATCGGGCTTCACAAACGTATTTACCGTCTCTCATTAATCAGCAGCCGTCAACGAATCTCCAAAGAAATGAGTTAAAGCTACCAAATTCATTTTGTGCTTTTATGAAGGCGTTGGCATTTTTTACAACGTACCGAATCTTTAATTTCTTATTACGAAAGAATAGGTGAAAAGTTTCTTCATTGTATTGCACGATTTTTTGATCATCAAAATTGTAAACTCTTCTTGTAGGCTTTTCTTTTCTTTAAAATAGTTGACCGACTTATGCCTACTTGAGCTGACTGGAGTAACAAGAATTCAAACAGATTATTGTCATCATGAACCAGAATTGTCCATTCATTATCGTGATACTCAACGTCAATTAGGCTATTTGTCTCGAGCCCCATTTACATCGAGCTTTCATTGTATATGAAGTAATGGATAAGACTCTGTAGAAACAATGTTTTGAATAGCGTTAGAGCTTTGTAGGAACATAACCCAGTATGGATGTTGAAAGAATCAAGATATGTTAGATTAGCAAATATTATGTATCGTGTTTTGAGAAACTCAAGGATACCTTTGTTTCTTCTCAGAAAGAGCAACCATGTCTTCACAATGTGGCAGCATCTGATATTACCAGCAATAAGAGGGTAAGAGTTATAAGATGTTTACAGAATGGCTTGTTGAAGCCTATTACCTTAGATTATTTTTAGGATTATCACGTATTCCTCCTTTCACAACATTGCAAAAGTGTACAGACAGAATCAATAATTCATTGCTCGAAAGGATATTTTCATCATTCATTGTGATTAGCGGTACCGAGCGTATCTTTGTAGGAATAGATTCGACTGGATTTAAGATTACTTATGCATTACAGTACCATACTGATCAAACAGGATTAAAGAAGAGAAAAAGATATGCGAAATTATCTATTGCAGCTGACGTACTACAACAGGTTATCCGTAACATAAGGCTAAGACGAGCTCCTACAAGACATGATAATACAGATTTCAGGCCAATCATAACAAGGACATCAATATCCTTCCATTATCTGTAATTATAGCTGATAAGGGTTATGATAGTGAAGATAATCACCTTTTAGTAAGAGTTTACTATATTCAGCATAATTCCAGCTCGATACGAATATGTACCAATATGGAAAACACATGCTATGTATAGAAAGCAGATGAAACGTGGTTATTCCAAAGTGTTGTGCAATCAACGAACAATTACGAAACTATAATGTCAATCATAAAACGATTATTTGTAGAGCATATTATCTCTAGATTAACTAGAACACAAAACAGGGAATTATCATTCAGATGCATAACCTACAATATATACATATACATAGACGGACTAATCTTGTAATATTGATGATGTTTCCACAAAGCCGATTATTAATTGTCTAGATATAAGCGATTAACCCAACCTTATCTTCTTTTTATTTCAGCCATATTTTGGATCTGAATTATAGAGAACAGAACTTTTGGATCAAACCATTATAATAGGTCTTTTGTCATCTGCAGATAAATCCTGATTTTTTATAATCCGACTAATTGGCATAGATGATGATGTCTACTACTCTACTCTTGAAATTGGCAACATGTAAGATCAAGTCTTGTCAATAGCAGATTGCACAACAATTTTCTAGAACATTCCTGTCTAGTCTAACCTTAAGCTAGGGCTTTTAGTTTTACTGCTTTAAGAATATATTATATCTTAATTCGACTTGAATCAACTGATTGTATCGTCTGTAGTGCAAAGGCTTGCCTCTTTTGAGGTATTTATTTCTGGTATTTGATTTCCTCTATTTGATATGAATCATCAAGTTGTTTGTATACGAATATATTGCAGACTCTGCACTGATATTGCTTAACTGGACGATCATGACTAATAGATCCATTTAACCACACCATAAGTGAGCCACATAGAGGACAGTTCATCGTCATCTAGAAAATAGTGTAACAGATAGCATGTATTAATATTTCGTTAATCTTCTTGAAATAGTGCCGAAATATAAATTTCGACCTCACGATCCCGATCGATAATTGAATAGCACACACATTCAGATTTTATTATTACGAAAATCAATAAATCCTAATTTCGAATTTCTGCCAGGAAGAACAAATAGAATTAAGATATATCGTTATTATAATGACTAATATTATTATTTTGCTGATGTCAATTGACTCTTCACTAAACCGGTAGGGAGAGTTTGCCAAAGTATTCTTCTAATTTTTTCTCAGTTTTGATCCTGGAAATAATTCTATTCATATCTGGCTCTGTAAACCACTGAGAGATCGATTTTGCAATTCCGTTTTTATCACAAATTGCTATTAGGTATCCATTTGTTTCCTTTTTGACAGCAATTAAGTTCTCGTCGCCTACAGGCTCCCATATGTTATCCCTATTATCCTTCAAGGCTAAGGCAGGTAAGGCATGTCCGGCGAATGTGTTCAAGATTTCTTGGGCTGCTCTGACGCGTTTTTCACCCATTTTCAGTGCAGTGAAATATTGCATATATATTCTACCTAGGATGGTGATTTTAAAGTATTTAGGATATTCAGCATAATAGGAAAAATGTTATTTGACTTGAAAGACTTCCTAGAGGTATTTAAGAATTGAGAAAGTAAAGCTTTAGGATAGCTCCGCTCGTATTGTTTGGCTTGCAGCGCCAACTCTAACTTATCTATCATATGTACAAAATTCGCAGTCTGGCTTCTATTTTGCACATATTCCTGCCAAATCTTTTTGTATTTTAAGCGAATCGATCTCGGAATTGATTGCAAAATCAATTCCATGGCGTTCCTTTCTAATTCACGTTTTCGTTTCCTGCCTATCTCATTTGGAAGATAATCTCCGATTATCGATTCAGTCAAATCGTGTAGAATTGCCATCTTGAGAATCTTTTCTGTTTCTAAATCTAGCAGATCAGATAATATCATGCTTACGAGGCACACAGAATATGAATGATCTGCTACCGATTCGGGATCACTAATTCCCACCTTGCTAACCCACCCAGCCCTCTTGATAGACTTGAGTTTTAGACCATAAAAAAAAAGCTGATGCAGGTCGGAATATGTTAGTTTCATCACGTTGTTGCCTGAGTTTGATCGCGGAATAGGAACTGGATATTAAGTTCAGATATATCAGTGTTCAGGATGATAAAGCGACTCTGTCGTGAAAATCAGAAATGTTATGCCAACACAGCATTGCAAGCATATCAATATGTGGCTGTGTTAATCATTAGTACAGACTGCTCGACTATTTAATCCCTTCCCATTTAATATCCGACAGTCCGGAGCGTCGGTTTACTACTCGGGCGAAAACAAATAAGAGGTCGGACAGTCTATTTAGATAAGTCAGAATTGAAGGATTCACACTTTCTTTTTGTGAGAGGCTGACTACGGCAGTTTCAGACCTACGTGCAACTGTCCTGTTCAAATGAAGTGAGGAACTTGCTAGGCTTCCCCCAGGTAGCAAAAAGAAAGTAATTTGAGGTAAATCTACCTCGTACTGATCAATAGTTGACTCCAAGAAATATGTCATAGTCGCTTCTGTAAGTGACGTCTTGTTGCCTATTTCTGTACTGGATTCCCGAATATCATAAGACGGCTCTGCTAGATCCGCTCCGAGAATGAAAAGATCATTTTGAATTTTAGTTAAAATATTTATAATATCGGAAAAAATGTTATTCGAATTGTGCCTCAGTAGAGAAATGGTGAATCCTATGCCTGAATTTAATTCATCTATAAAGCCATAAGCAATTATTCTCGGGTTACTCTTTAAAACTCTTTTTCCACCGATTAAGCCGGTTTCGCCCTTGTCACCGGACTTGGTATAAATTTTCATACTTCGGCGTATCCAAATAATAAAATTTGTTTAACCCCTTTAAATTTATTGCTGCTAATTATTTATTTAATAGCCTGAATAAGAACAAGTTATCAATTAGTAAGAATGTATATCAGATTTGTGTTCTCGCAGGTATTTCTTCTTCTTGAATCTCTCGTTGCATTTCTCACATTTAAACGGCTTCTCAAACTCGAGCAAAAAGCGCTCTTTCCTTTCTTCCGGACTCTCTATAATTTGATCAGATTTAAACTCAACCATATTATTATAACCGATTCTGATATGAAAATCTTTTTTTGGTTTATCAACCTTAAGGAACATAATTATCTTAGAATTATTATTTAGAATCGTCTGATGGAATTCTAACCTCTTATTCTTCGATTACTAAGAAAATTCAGGTCTGTATTTATCGACGGTCATAAGATAATAGATTGCTCCATTCTTAACAAACCTCTTGCGTAATAGGTTCCTTAGTGTAAATATCCTTTACCCTAAATTATGACATTTTATCATCTAGTTCTTTCAGTATTCATTAGTCCATAGCAGATAAAATTCGTATGATATAATTGATTGCATTTTATAATATTGCTATGATCTAGGATAGAGGATAAGATTTGAGTTCCGTCTAAAGTTGGTAAAATTGTTATATGAATCATATCACACTATTACTTGTTAAGCGGATCGCGATCTTTTACGACGCGGGAGGTCATCTTCATAATATTCAGTTATTTTGACTATCGACAAGTTGATGCTACTGTTAAGAATATCTAAATTTCCAAGTATATATAGTGGCTAATCCTACCTTGCAGGAGATGTTAGGCAGTAGAGATGTAAAAAAAATGATATACAAGGAATTTGAAAGTGCCTACAATAACCAGATCAAATACCCTGACAAATTGGATCCAGATAAAATACATGCTAGCGAGGCTTCGCGTTGTACACGCTTGGCGTACTACGAACGAAAAAATCCTCTGCCTCCAGATTCTAACTCTACCATATCTGTTTTGATTAAGGATAGTATTAGAAGACTTTTTAGTAATATTAACTCTGAATACAAAGTTGATGCCTTATCAATATTGGCCTCTGCCGATATGGTTGTGGATGGAGAATACGTAGTGAAATTCGAGCTCATAAGCAAGCTACCCGCTACACCACATCCAAGGGATTTACTATATCTGAACGCATGTCTGTTTGCTTTTGATAAAACAGATGGAATTCTAATCTATACAGATATCAACGGTGATACTGTCGAATTTTCTCTTACAAGAAATAATAGAATGCTTCAAGAAATAGTCAGAAGAGCTAGGATTTTAAGTACGTTACTCAAAGAAGATAGAGTTCCGATAGTAGAGCCGTGCGAGCTTTGCCTTTCGTGCAAGTACTATGAAAGATGCTATGCACAAGAAAGGAAGAACTCAAGTCTTGGTTTCCTTGGTTTGGGAAAAGCTGGATAATTATGCCTATCTTCTAAAAAAAATTTTCTCATGTTTGGTATCAATAGATTTATTTTAGAAATGTAACGTAGGTTCAATTGGACTATCCATTATTCTAGTTTAAGTAATTTCTTGAAAACAAGACGTTTAGTCAACATGGATCAACCTAGTAATCTCCTAATGGTTTCGTCAACAAATAAAATCCTAGGATATGTTTATCTTAGCTAGACATTTGTGTACTCCACTGACGAGATATCATCGCCTAATAGAAGTAGCAACTTTACAGAAGTCTAGTTAGGAGAAGGCGTAATAATGAAAGAGTGGTTAAAGTAGACACTTTTTTAAGGACTTAACGAAATTATTGTCGCTTAGAGGTCAATATACTAGCGGTTGTATCGATATAAATATTTGCTAACTATTTCTCATTTAATAGTGTAAAAAATGAAAAGTTAACTGAATCAGAATTTATAACCAATAAATGGCTATTATGCAAAGAACTTCTGTATGGTCGCCATTGAAATTGGCCAAATAGTTCAGGACTTCGCTGTCATTATGATTGTATCCTCAGTCATGGCTCTATTATCGTACAAACTTAGACAGCCTATGGTAATAGGATATATTTTAGCCGGAATGATTATTGGTCCCTATACCCCGCCGTTTAGCCTAATTATAAATATAGATGTTTTGAACTTGTTCGCTGAAATTGGTATTATTCTTCTACTATTTGTTGTGGGAATGGAATTTCCCATAGACAAACTCAGAAAGATTGGTAAGAAGGCTTTTGTAATTGCG
>Ga0164306_10000244_pt1 | contig 21029 bp, 21 predicted proteins | sample Whisoiple_242_MG_FD_110213 | JGI IMG/M metagenome (GOLD analysis project Ga0164306, IMG submission 110213) | Soil microbial communities amended with fresh organic matter from upstate New York, USA - Whitman soil sample_242_MG | ecosystem: Environmental > Terrestrial > Soil > Unclassified >... | reverse complement strand
TGGGCGGCGAGCCATTCCCGGGTGTAGTGCGGGTCGGTGTCGGTGCGCTCGGCCAGTTCACCGGCCGTTGCCGGCCCCCGATCGGCCAGGGCGCGGTAGTAGCCGAGCCGGTCGCCCATCACCACCAGTGCGGTGTTCAGGGTGGCGCCGACCTCCTCGATGGCGCGGAAGACGAAGGCCATCACCGCGTCCTGGTCGATCGGCGGGGTCGTCGACTGCTCCGTCGACGGCTGATCGGTCGACGGCTGGTCCGTCGATGGTTGGGCAATGGTGGTCACGTCGGCCTCCCGGGCGGTTGAGTGGATCCGACAGTGCCGCGCCGAGGGCGTTGTCCGCATCAGGTACCCACCTGGTGATGAGGGGGCCTACGCTCGCCGCATGTTGATCGGGCGCGAGTCCGAGAAAGCCGTCATCGCCGCGCTGCTGGCCGGCGCCCGGGTCGGTGAGAGTGGCGCGCTCGTGCTGACCGGTGAGGCGGGCATCGGAAAGACCGCGCTACTCGACTGGGCCGCGACGACCATCGGCGACATGCAGCTGCTGCGCGCGACGGGAATCGAGGCCGAGCAGGTGGTCTCGTTCGGTGGACTGCTGCAGTTGCTCCGTCCCGTGCTGCGCCTGCTGGACACCCTGCCGGACCCTCAGGCAGCCGGGCTGTCCGCGGCGTTGGCGCTGCGGGCCGGCTCGCCCGCCGACCGATTCGCCGTCGGCGCAGGCACTCTCGGCCTGATCGGCCGGGCGGCCGAACGCCGTCCGCTGGTGTTGATCATCGATGATGCGCACCTGCTGGACCGGCCGTCGGCCGAGGCCATCGCGTTCGCCGCGCGCCGGCTGCTGGCCGATCCGGTGCTGCTGCTGGCCGGCGTCCGGGCCGGCGAGCCCTGCGCGCTGACCGAGGTCGGTCTGCCGGAGATCACCATCGGTGCCCTCGACCACGCCGAGGCCGCCGAGCTGATCGCCGGTCGCGGCGTGATCGACCTGCCGGCGGAGTCCCTCGATCGGCTGTACCGGGCTACCGGCGGCAATCCACTCGGGTTGCTGGAACTGTCGACCGACATCTACGGGGTGTTGGCGCTGCCCCCACAGGCGCCGGTCCCGGTGCCGCAGGCCGTCGCCAGGGCGGTGGCGCGGGAAACCGCGCGGCTGGATCCGGCCGCGCGCACCGCCCTGGTCGTCGCCGCCGCGTCCGGCGGCGAGCTCTCCCACGTGGTGCGTGCGATGGCGCTGCTCGGGGTCGACTCGTCGGCGCTGCAACGGCTGGAGCGGGCGAACCTGTTGAGTTCCACCGCCGACCGCGTCGGCTTCCGGCACCCGTTGGTCCGCTCGTCGGTGTACCGGGCCGCCGACCCTGACGATCTGCGGGCGGTCCACCGGATGCTGTTCGCCGCGCTCCCGGAAGCGGACCTGCAGCGCAGGGCCTGGCATCTGGCCGAGGCGACCACCGGGCCGGACGACGAGGCGGCGGCTTTGCTCGAGCGGGCCGCCGTCGAGGCGAGTGGCCGGAGCGCGGATGCCGTTGCCGCGACCTGGTTCGAGCGCTCCGCCCGTTGGAGCACCGACAGCGCGAGCGGCGTCGGCCGTCTGGTGTCCGCCGGCGAATCGGCGTGGCTGGCCGGGCAGGTGGGCCGGGCCAGGGCGTTGCTGGACGAAGCGCTGCACAGTGCGTCCACACCTGCGCAGCTGATCAGGACCCAGGAGATCCTCGGTGCCATCGACGCCCGCAGCGGCTCACTGCTCGATGCCCGGGACACGTTGTCACGAGCCGCGTCACAGGCCGAGGAGCTCGATCCGGAGCTGGCCGTCACCCTGCTGGCGGATGCGATCAACGCCTGCTTCTACCTCGGCGATCTCGCCTGGGTGGCCGGGGCGATCGACCGGATGAACCGGCTGCTGTCGATCGTGCGCAGCCCGCGGGCACAGATCCTCGGGCTGATGGCGGTCGGTACCGCGGGGGTGCTCGCCGGCAAGGGCGGCGTGGACGACATCAGGCGAGCGGTGGAGATGCTGGCCGACTCCGACGAACTGATGGACGATCCGCGACGGATGGCCCTACTCGTCCTTGGCCCGTTGTTCCTGCGGGAGTCGATCACCGGACGGGAGTTGATTCTCCGGGTGGCGGAGGAGATTCGGCGCCGGGCAGCGATCGGTGCACTGCCCATGCTGCTGTTCCATCTCGGGCGCGATGATGCGGCGACCGACCGGTGGGCCCGGGCGAGCTCGGAGTACCACGAATCGATCCGGCTGGCCCGGGAGACCGGCCAGACCACCGAACTCGCGGCATCACTGGCCGGCCTCGGCTGGCTGGAGGCGCGACAGGGGATGCGCGCGGAATCCCAGGTCCACCTCGACGAGTCGGCCCAGCTGTGCGAAGCCCACCAGATCCACCTGTTCCGGGCGTGGACCTATTACGGGCTGGGTGATCTCGAGTGCGGAATCGGATCCATCACCGCGGCGCTCGGTCATTTCGAGGCCATGACGGCGCATCTGCAGCGCAACGGTATCCACGACGTCGACCTCGCGCCCGGACCGGAGCGGGTGGAGGTGTTGCTGCGCCTCGGTCGCCCGGACGACGCTCTCGCCGTCGCGCACGAATATCACGACCGAGCAGTTGCCAAGGGCCAACCGTGGGCCATGGCAAGGGCGGAGCGGGCCCTGGCGATGTGTCTCGCGGGGCCGGAAGGTGACGAACATTTCACCGCGGCCCTTGGCCTGCACACCGCGACCCTCGACGACTACGAGAAGGCGAAAACCCTGCTGGCGCAGGGATCCCGGTTCCGCCGCAGTCGAAGGCGGGCGGAGGCCAGGACGCCGCTACGGCAGGCCTGGGAGATCTTCGACCGGCTCGGTGCCACGCCCCACACCGCTCAGGCCGCCGTGGAACTGGAGGCAACGGGAGAGCGGCCGCATCCCAGGGGTGCGAGCATGCTGTCCGACCTGACCCCGCAGGAGTTACAGATCGCGACCATGTTGGCGGGCGGCCGGAGCACCCGGGAGACCGCATCGGCAATGTTCCTGAGCCCGAAGACAGTCGAGTACCACCTGCGGCACGTCTACACGAAGCTCGACGTGCACTCCCGCAAGGAGCTGGCGGAGATCCTGCTGCGGGACGAGCGGACCTGAGGACTTCGGCTACTTGGTGCCGGGTTCGACCAACGGTGCGCTGCGTCTAACGCGGGCTGCGACGAAGCTCCTGGGCGACCAGTTCGGCGACTTCGGCCCTGGTCGGTCGCCAGCCCTCGTAGTAGCCGACCGAGAGCCGGGCGATCAGCCCACGACGGCGCCGGCCGCTGAGCGGGGCGAGCAGATCGGCGAAACGATCGGCGATGTTCGGTGTCGAACCCATGCGTGGATAGCCGGACGGCTCCTGCTCGTCGTCGTCGTCGTCGGCAGAACTGGGGAAGTAGCGCATTTCGCTGCTCATCGAGTGCTCTCTCCTTGCCGACCGAAGATGACGGGAGGGTGGTGGGCGAATCGGGGGGGTGTGTCCGACCTGTCGGCCCGTCGTCACCGGTGATCGGTGTGGGCTGTGGGGTCGGTGAAACGCGGACGCCCGGGGGCCGAGGCCTCCGGGCGTCCGAGTCGAGCAAGGTGCGCCGCGATCGCGGAGCGGGGGAAGGTCAGGCCTTCGGGGACAGCACGGCGATCAGCTTGTCGGTGGTCGCGCGCTGCTGGGCGAGCACCTTCTCGGCGAAATCGAAAGATACGGCGGTGATGTCACCGGCGCTGGGCAGGTCGACGGAGGGCAGCTCGACGGCCGGCTTCGGCAGCGCGGGGACCTGCTTGACGAAGGTCTCGACGGCTTTGACGTACTCTTCCTGGGCCTTGGCCAGGGTGGCGAGGTACTGCTCGGTGGCCTTGTTGGCTTCGGCGACGTAGTCGGTCACGGGGTGTTCCTCTCGGAGTGTGCTCATCTGGACGTTGCCCAGTCTGCCAAGCAAAGCGCGGTATGTCAAGCGTCGTGCTTGATAAATCAAGCAGAATCTTTGAGCGTCCGGTACATGTGCAGCAGGGCATCCTTTTTGTCCTGAGTCAGCGACTCGTCGAGACGGATGGCCTCTTCGACGGTGACCTTCGGCGATTGTTCGTCGTCGACGTCCAGCAGGCCGAATTGGGCGAACAGTGCGGCCGGCGCCATTCCCAATGCCTGAGCTATGCCGCGCAACACTTCTGCGGACGGACGGTACTGCCCACGCTCAACCTGACTCAGGTAGGAATCGGACATCCCGCTGGCCTTGGCCAATTGCCGCTGAGAAATGTTGGCCAATTGCCGTTGTGCCTTCACAAAGGCCCCAAAGGCCTCGGCCATGTCGCTCGACTTGTCCATGAGTTATCATCCTATGGTCGATTGCGATGCATGCCAAGCACAACGCTGTTCGCCGCCGCGAAACTTCGACAGCGCGACACGGCAGGGCGTCGAGAACCGCCGGGTCAGTACGTGCAGTACCGCGAACATGCCGCGTTCTCCGGCGCAGCCAGGAGACCGGGGACGATGACCGAGACGACCAGTACGGCAGCGGATCGACGTGTTGTTCCGGACGGTGTGCAACCGCCGCGGGCGGGCGAGGTCCACCACCTCGATCACGCAGAGCCCGCCGGCAGTCGTCGATTCGACCTGTTCGTGCCTTCCGGATATCGGGGACAGCCGGTGCCGTTGATCGTGATGCTGCACGGCGGCGAGCAGGACGCGGCCGATTTCGCTGCCGGCACCAGGATGAACGACCTCGCCGAGCGGGACACCTTCCTGGTCGCCTATCCCGAGCAGTCCAGGGAGGCGAACCGGGACGGCCTGTGGAACTGGTTCCGCGCCGGCGATCAGCGTTCCGGTGCTGGCGAGCCATCGATCATCGCCGGGATCACCGGGCAGGTGTGCCGTGACTATCGCGTCGACCCCGACCGGATCTTCGTTGCGGGGCTGTCCGCCGGCGGCGCCATGGCAGTGATCATGGCGGTGACGTATCCCGAGCTCTACGCCGCGGTGGGTGTCCATTCCGGGCTTGCCTACGGCGCTGCGCAGGACGTCGGCACCGCGATGATGGCGATGTTGACCGGTGGTTCCGCGTCCGGTGGCGCGGGCTCTCCGATGATCGTCTTCCACGGTGACGGCGATCCGATAGTGACCGTCTCGAACGCCGAAAGCCTGGTCACGGCAACACTTTCGGAAATGGGTTTACCGGCGCGCAAGGCCGATCGTGAACCGCTCAGCAGCGCGAGGATCGAAGCCGACGGCATGCGGCCGCACACCCGAACGGTGCATGCCGACGCCGACGGTCGCCCGGTGATCGAGGTGTGGATCGTGCACGGTGGCGGTCATGCCTGGTCCGGCGGCGACCCGGCGGCCAGGCATTCCGACCGGCAGGGCCCGGACGCCTCCGCGGAGATGGTCCGGTTCTTTCTCCGTCGCTCGGATCCGCGCGAAGTCTGACTACGGGTTTGCGAAGGCGTCGGCGGCGGCCTGGACCGTGGCCAGGTACCGGCGCCAGGTGTCGTCGTCGCCGTCACCGTCGTGATCGGCGCCCCCGCGGCCGTCGATCAGCTCTCGGACGATGTCGGCGTGCCCGGCGTGCTGCGCGGTCTCTGCGACCATCCTGATCAACAGGACACCGAGTGTGGTGTCCCGCCGCTCGGGTGGCCAGTGCGCCACGGTCCCTGGCGTGGTCAGGTCGAGCGCCTCGATCGTGCGGTCGCCGTGCTCGCAGGCCCGCCGGTACAGCGCGATGATGTCGGCACTGGGTTCGTCGGAGGTCGCCCACATGTCGGCGCCCTCCCAGATGGTTCCGTCCTCGACCCACGGCAACGGCTCCGGTGGCGGGCGGTCGAACGACTCTCCCAGGTAGCCGTACTCGACCCCGGCCAGATGCTTGACCAGGCCGAGCAGGTTGGTGCCGGTCGGCGTCATCGGCCTCCGCAGGTCGTACTCGCTCAGCCCCACCAACTTCGACAGCACGCCCTCGCGGGCGAGCCGGAGCTTGCGATGCAGTTCGTCCTTGATGCCGTCCGCGGCCGCGTTCCCGTCCACCGCCAGATGGTGGCACAGCGTCCTGGCTAGGTGTGGCCGAGCAACCGGTCGACCGTGATCGTGAGCACCACCCGCTGCGGGTTGACCCTCGGTGTGCGGTACCGGCCGGAGTACCTGCGCTCGGCGTCGGCCACGTCGGCCGGCACCCGGCTGACCCCGGCGATGCCCTCGAGGGTGAGCCAGCGCCGGCCGTCGATCTGGCAGACGGCGGCCCGTCCCGGCAGTCCGTCCGGGCCGAGGCGTTCGGCGTTGCGCACCTTGACCGATCCATCGCTGGTGATGATGCGGGCGACGCCGGCCTCCTCGTCGAAGGTGAACCCGACCGCGATGACGTGTGGCGAGCCGTCCTGCCGCAGGGTGGTGAGCGAGGCGAGGTGGCGTTCGGTGAGGAATTCGCGCACACCGTCGCTGATCTGCCCCGCATCGAAGGTCATCTGCTCAGCCTGCCATTGCGACGCGCCCGCTCCGGCCCGACCAACCTTGCTCGCATTTCCGTTCCTCTGGCGGCGACACGCCCGGTGCGGGCTGGCTGTTGGGGTGCGGCTACTGCTCACGGACGACTGCAGCATGGGTCAAGCGGTCGAAGAGTCCGAGAAGCGCCCGGGGGCCGCGCGTGTCGGCGGCGAGCGGGGGATGGAGAGGCGATGCGTTGCCCCGGTGTCCGATTTGTCGATATCGCGGAAACGCTGGGGGTCCGTCGCGGCACAGCTCGTCAGCATCAGCACCCACCACGCACGGGTGGTGAATCAGATCACCTCGGCCGAAGGAACAGCGGACGCTGCATTATGTTGAACGTTCATGTAACTGTCCGTCGGCAAGTGACGACGGACTCGCCCGCCAAGACGCTGAAGCAGTTCGAGGAGATCCCTACCGATGACCACCCTGAAGATCATTCTGGCCTCCACCCGGCCCGGCAGTATCGGCCCGGCTCTTGGCACCTGGATCGCGCAGACCGCCCGCCGGACCGACACCTTCGATCGGGTCGAGGTGCTCGATCTCGCCCAGATCAACCTGCCGTTCCTGGACGAGCCGCACCATCCCCGGTTGGGCCGCTACACCAAGCCGCACACGTTCGCCTGGTCCGACGCGATCAGCACCGCCGATGCCCTGGTGATCGTGACGCCCGAATACAACTCCGGCTTCCCCGCGCCGTTGAAGAACGCCATCGATTTCCTGCATGCCGAATGGAAGAACAAGGCGCTCGGCGTCGTCAGCTACGGCGGTGGTGCCGGCGGCGGCGCGGGCGCGACCAGGATGCTCCGGCCGATCACCGATGCCCTCGGCATGGTGACAACACCGACGTCGGTGGCAATCGCGCGCGCGTCCGCGCAGGTGGTCGACGGAGAGTTCGTCGGCTCCGTCGCCGACGACACCGCATTGGCCGACATGCTCGCCGAGATCGGCGAAATCGAGGCCGCACTCGCTACTAGCAGGTCGGCCCTCGCCATGACCGCCTGACCGAGCTGGAGTCGCCTGACCCGAGCCGAGATCGGGTCGGTGTCGGTAGCCGGTTCTAGGGTGGTGGGGTGAGCAAGAGCACTGAGGTCAGCGACCAGCGCGAGACGATCGAACCGGATCCGGCAGCCGCGGTCGAGTCGTCGCTGGCGGAGGTGCCATCGGTCGGCGCCCCGCCGCCGGCCGCCGCCCGGCACGCCGAACTCGCCCAACGGATCGGTGATGCCCAGTTCCGCTACTACGTACTGGACGACCCGACGATGACCGACGGCGAGTTCGACACGTTGCTCAAGGAACTCGAGGCACTGGAGGCGAGCTACCCCTCGCTGGTGACCCCCGAGTCACCGAGCCAGCGGGTCGGCGGCGGGTTTGCCACCGGTTTCGCCGCTGTCGAGCATGCCGAGCGCCTGTTGAGTCTGGACAACGTGTTCTCCGCCGAGGAGCTGACGGCGTGGCTGGACCGCACGTCGCGCGACGCCGGTGCCCCGGTCAGCTGGTTGACGGAGCTGAAGATCGACGGGCTGGCCGTCAACCTCACGTATGAGAAGGGTCGGCTGGTCCGGGCGGCCACCCGCGGCGACGGCCGGGTGGGGGAGGACGTGACCCTCAATGTCCGGACCATCGCTGCGATCCCGGATCGGCTCCGCGACGACGGCGCCCATGATGTCCCGGAATTCGTCGAGATCAGGGGCGAGGTCTTCTTCCCGCTCGAGGGTTTCGCGGAACTGAACGCCTCGCTCATCGCGGCCGGCAAGCCGCCGTTCGCCAACCCCCGGAACACCGCTGCCGGCTCGCTGCGGCAGAAGGACCCGCGGGTGACCAGGTCCCGCAAGCTGACCATGCTGTGCCACGGCATCGGCGCCCGCATCGGGTTCGACATCGAGCGTCAGTCGCAGGCCTACGAACGACTTCGCTCGTGGGGGCTGCCGATCTCGGAACACAACAAGGTGGTGGAGACCGCCGCCGAGGTGGCCGACCGGATCGCCTACTGGAACGAACATCGGCACGACCTGTCGCACGACATCGACGGCCTGGTGGTCAAGGTCGACGAGACTGCGCTGCAGCGTCGGCTGGGTTCCACGTCCCGTGCGCCGCGATGGGCGATCGCCTACAAATACCCGCCGGAAGAGGCGACGACGCTGCTCAAGGACATCCGGGTGAACGTCGGCCGGACTGGACGGGTGACACCGTTCGCCTTCCTGGAGCCGGTGGTGATCGCCGGATCGACCGTGGGTCTGGCCACACTTCACAACGCCGACGAAGTGGTCCGCAAGGGTGTCAAGATCGGCGACACCGTGGTGGTTCGCAAAGCCGGTGACGTGATCCCCGAGGTGCTCGGACCCGTTGTCGCGCTGCGTGAGGACGGCCGGGAACTGCGTGACTTCGAGATGCCGACGGTGTGCCCGGAATGCGGCAGTGAACTGCGCCGGATGCGTGAGGGGGATGTCGACATCCGGTGCCCCAATGCCCGCAGTTGCCCCGCGCAGTTGCGCGAGCGGGTGTTTCACCTCGCCGGCCGCGGCGCGTTCGACATCGAGGGCATGGGGTACGAAGCGGCGACCGCGCTGCTCTCGGCGGGTGCGATCACCGACGAGGGAGACATCTTTCCGGGCGAGCTGGACGGGCAGCGGTTCGGGCTGGACGAGGCCACCCTGCTCACGGTGCCGTTGTTCACCACCAAGGCGGGGGCACTGTCGGCCAACGGTGGCAAATTGCTGGCGAACCTGGCCAAACAGCGCTCGCAGCCGCTCTGGCGGGTGCTGGTCGCGTTGTCCATCCGCCATGTCGGACCAACGGCGGCCCGCGCGCTGGCTCAGCAGTTCGGATCGCTCGACCGGATCCGCGAGGCATCCGAGGAGGAGTTGGCGGCAAGCGAGGGAGTCGGTCCGACCATTGCCGCCGCGGTCACCGAATGGTTCGAGATCGATTGGCACCGATCGATTGTCGACCGCTGGAAGGCAGCGGGCGTGCGGATGGAGGACGACCGGACGGATCGACCGGAACAGACCCTTGCCGGGTTGTCGATCGTCGTCACCGGCGGTTTGGAGAGTCTGTCCAGGGACGAGGCGAGAGCAGCCCTGCTCGAGCGGGGCGCCAAGGCGGCAGGGTCGGTGTCGTCCAAGACGGCCTTCGTCGTGGTCGGCGACAACCCCGGAAGCAAGTACGACAAGGCCGTTTCGCTGAAGGTGCCGATCCTGGACGAAGCCGGGTTCCTGGTGTTGCTCGAGCAAGGACCCGATGAGGCCACCAAGGTCGCGCAGATCGGCGCAGACCCGGCAGGTGCCGAACCAGCGGGCGCAGAACCAACGGACACGGTGTCAGCGGACACAGATTCGGCGGGCGCCGAAGCACCTGATGCCGATCCTGCAGCTGCCGGCCCGACGTCCGACTCCTGACATGACGGCAGGGCCGAGTTCGATGACGGACGACATCGATTTCACCGCACTGGGTTTCGAGCCGTCCGATCCGTCGTTCATCGCCGACCCCTATCCGGTCTACAGCAGGATGCGCGAGCTCGGACCGGTGTTGTACTACCCGCCGCGCGGCGTCCATCTGCTCACCAGGTTCGAGCAGGTCAACGCGGCGCTGCGGGATCGGCGGCTGGGCCGCGCCTATCGGCACCGGTACACCGATGAGCAGTTCGGGCAACGGGCGCCCGACCTGCGATGGCCGCGCTGGACGGAATCCGAACGCTGGTCGCTGCTGAACCTGGAACCACCCGACCACACCCGGCTTCGCAGACTGGTGAGCGCCGTCTTCACCGCGCGCTCGGTGGCGGCGTTGCGTCCGGTGATCGAGCAGCTCTCCGCCGGTGCGCTGACCAGCCTGTTCGAGCAGGGTGAGTTCGACCTGATCACCGACTACGCCCAGCCGTACTCGGTGGCGGTGATCTGCACCCTGCTGGGGGTGCCCGTCGAGGATGGCCCGCTGCTGCTGGGCTGGTCGCACGCGATCGTCAAGATGTACGAACTGCACACCGGACTCGAACTCAAGCGCGCGGCCGAACGCGCGTCGGACGAGTTCATCAGCTACGTCCGTCGACTGATCAGGGCCCGCCGGGCACAGCCGCGATCCGATCTGATCTCGCAACTGATCCAGGTCGCCGACCAGGGTGACCGGCTCTCCGACGACGAGATCGTCTGCACCGTCATCGTTCTGCTCAATGCCGGTCACGAGGCGACGGTGAACACCCTGGGCAACGGGATGCGCGCACTGCTCACTCACCCCGACCAATGGCGACGGGTGCGCAGCGGGGAGGTCGAGCCGACCATCGCGGTCGAGGAGATGATCCGCTGGGACGGGCCGCTGCAGATGTTCGAGCGGTGGGTGCTCGAGGACGGCGTCGATATTGCCGGCCGCCGCCTCGGCGTCGGCGATCGGATCGGGATGCTGTTCGGCTCCGCCAACCGTGATCCGGCCCGATTCCCGGACCCGGACAGGTTCGACATCGGTCGCGGGGACGCCACCCACATCGGCTTCGGCGGCGGGATGCACTTCTGCATCGGGGCGCCGCTGGCCCGGCTGGAGATCGCCGTGTCGTTGGAACAACTGCGGGCCGGCCCCGATCTCCGGTTGCTCCTGCCGCCCGAATACCACCCCTTCTTCGTGATCCGAGGGCTGACCGGGCTGCGGGTCGGTCGGGTCCCCGTCGGCGCAGGGCGGGACGGGTAGCGTGAGTCGCGTGCCCGAAGAGTCAGCACCTGATCAGCGCGTCGACCGCGATCGCAGCGAGTTGTTGCTCGATGTCGGCGTCCCGCAACCGATGCGGGCGATGCTCTTCAACAGCTGGCCGCTGATCCTCGCGGCCCTGGTGCTGTCCTATCTGGCCGCCATGTTCTTCCCGGCGATCGGCGGACTGCTACTGATCGGAACCCCGATCGCCATCGTCGCGGCCTTGGTCGCCGCCGGGTCCCGGGCGAAGAAGATCCGCCTCAGGGTCACCGACGAGATGATGTCGGTGTCCAACGGCAAGGGCGGGTTTGCCTGCGACCGGTCCACAGTGCGATCGGCAGTGCTGGTGGAAAGCCTGGCCCGCCGCCGGTTCGGAATCCGCACCCAGAGCCTGATCCTGCTCGACGAGCAGGGTCGAACGGCGTTCATGCTGAGCGGTCTGCTCTGGCCACCGGCTGTGATCGACTCGGTGATCCGCCTCATGCCGGGTGTCCCGCTGGAACGGCTCGAGGGCAAGCAATCGCCCGAGACGTTGGCAGCCAGGTACCCGAACATCCTGAAGGACACCTACGGCACCGAGTCGGGTCCGTCCATTAAGTAGGGATCGGTCATGTTGCTTCCCATTTATCGCAGCGCCGTGCGGCAGTTCGATGCCCGGGTGCAGGCGGTGCGCGACGAGCAGTGGTCGCTGAGCACTCCGGACACCGAGTGGGACGTGCATCGCCTGGTGCGGCACGTCATCGTCGGTCAGACGACGATGACCGCCGCACTGATCGGCGGCGCCTCGGAACGAATCGGCCAGGACCTGAGCGGACCGGAGCTCGTCGCACGCTGGACCGCGGCATCCACCGCCGCGGTCGAGGCTTTGACGGCCGCTTCGCCCGACAGCCAGGTGCAGTTGCCGACCGGCGCGGCGCCGGTGTCGGAATTGGGCTGGCGGTTGGCCACCGATCTGACCGTGCACGCCTGGGACCTGGCGAGGGCGATCGATGCACCGGACGAGTTCCCGAACGATCTGCTCGCCCACGTCCTCGACCAGCTCAAGGGCTCGGATGGCCGGTGGTTGCCGCCCGACCGCTACGCCCCGTCGATCCCGGTACCGGGGTGCACCGACGATCTGACCGAGTTGCTCGCGCTCACCGGTCGGAACCGCTGGTGGCGGCGGAACGCTACGGCTTTCGCGCCTTCGTCGTCGGCCTAGCGGACTTCAGGATCCGCTCGATCGCCTGTTCCGCACGGCGTTCCCGGGTGACCGGCCGTTTCGCGCCGCCCACCCACTCCGCGTACTCGCGGGTGTGACTGAACGAGAGCGACTCGAAGGCGATGGTCGCTTCGAGGTTCGACGCCAGCGCGGCCGCGAGCTCCGGCGGTACCTCGGCGATCCGCGGAACCTCGTCGAGTTCGACGGTCATGGTGATCTCGTCACCCTCGCCCACCATCAGGTCGTCCCGCTGCGCCTTGCGCAGCCCGATCCACCCGGTTCCGCCGTAGCTGGCGATGGTGGTGCGGAACGGCTCGTGCCCGGAGACGGTGACCACCACCGGAGCCCTTGCCCGGCCGAACACCTCGACGGCATCGAACGGCACCGCCACCGCATGCCCTGGCCCCTCATCGGGACACAGCACCGTTGCCGTGAACGTGCGAGAAGTCACCACATCACCGAGCCTTCGACGTGAAGCGTAGGTAGTACCCATCTGGATCCAACACCCGAAAGTCCTGCAAGCCCCACGGTCTGCGCATGATGTCCTCCACGATCGGCCATCCGGCGTGCCGCAGACGATCGCGTTCGGCGTGCAGGTAGTCGACCTCGATGACGATCTCCACTCCGGTGGGCGGTTGCCGGTGCGAACGATGGCCGCCCGGCACGGTGACCGCACCGATGCGCACCTCATCCCGCTGAAGCGCCAGGTAGGGCAGCGCATCCGCGCGCCGATCGGCGACCAGCTTGAAACCGAGCAGATCCACGTAGAACCGCACCGTCGCGTTGAGGTCCGCCGGGAAGATCTCGAGGCGCAGGCTGGTTGGCACCATCCGACCCTCTCACGGCTACCGTCGGTACCCGTCATCCCTCGTCGGTCGGTGCCAGGAGAAACGTTGAAGCGAACCGCGGGCCTGCGGGTCGAACTGCCCGTCGCCGGGCGCCCCGTACTGGTTGTCGGCGGCGGCCCCGAGGCCGTCGGGAAGATCGCCGCCCTGCGGGACAGCGGTGCGATGGTGATGGTGGTCGCCGACGAGGCCATCGCCTCGATCGCCGACCTGGCCGAGCGTGGACTGATCAGTTGGCATCGCCGGCCGTTCGAAACTCGCGACCTCGACGACTGCTGGTTGGTCGTCGCCGCGACCGGCATTCCCGAAGCCGATGCCCACATCGCGGAGCAGGCCGCCCTGCGGTCCCGGTTCTGTCTGCCCGGCTCCGGTCGCGCGGTGGAGCAGGAACCGACTGCGCAACCGCAGCGCTCCGGGGTGGTGACGCTGGTCGGCGGCGGTCCCGGCGATCCGGGTCTGATCACCGTTGCCGGACTGGCGGCGATCCGCGAGGCGGACGTCGTGGTGCACGACCGTCTCGCCCCGCTGGCCGTCCTGGACGAGGTACGCGACGGCGCCCGGATCATCGACGTCGCCAAGATCCCCGGCGGCGCCACGACGCCGCAGGAGGAGATCAACCGGTTGCTGGTGGAGCACGCAACTGCCGGCCGGGCGGTCGCGCGGCTCAAGGGCGGCGACAACTTCGTCTTCGGTCGGGGTGGCGAAGAGTGGCAGGCGTGTGTCGCCGCGGGGATCGAGGTGCGGATCGTGCCCGGCGTCAGTTCGGCGTTGGCGGTCCCGGCGTTGGCCGGCATCCCGCTCACCCATCGCACGGCGAATCAGGGCTTCACGGTGATCACCGGGCACGTCCCGCCTGGCGATCCACGGTCGATGCTCGACTATCGTGCCCTGGCCAGGTCCCGGACGGCGTTGGTGATCATGATGGGGGTGGCCAACCTGGCCGCGATCGCCGCCGAACTCATCGCCGGTGGGATGGATCCGCAAACCCCGGCGGCCACCGTCGCCGACGGCACGCTGCCGGGCCAGCGCAGCCTCCGTGCGCCGCTTGCCGAGATCGCAGCCGCGACCGCGGCCGCCGGCATCCGGGCGCCCGCGATCACCGTTGTCGGCTCGGTGGCAGCCTTCGAGCCCGACCCGGACACCTGAACACCCGGGCCGGAGGGGAGATCAGTCGGACATGATCGCGAGCGGGGAGCGTCCGGTGACGACCGAGGTCAGCCCCGCCAGGTGACCCAGCCGGGCCACCTCGGAATCCCGCATCGCCGGGCCTCCCGGCCGGCCGACGATCACCGCGGTGTCCGGGTCCCACAGCGGAGCCGCGGCCATCTCGGTGCCGATCGCCTTCCAGTCGTCCGGCACCCAGTCGGCCTCACCGTCGAGCACCGTCGCCTTGTCCACCGGCGCCCAGCCCGGGATGACGCCGGTCAGGTTCGGGACGCCGCCGCCACCAGCGAGCAGCTTGATGGTGCGGCCGTCACCGTTGGTGTCGACTCGCACGACCATCGCCCACCCCGCCCGGAGCACCTGCGGCAGCATCCTGGCCAGGATCGCGACCGCGTCCTTGGGATCGGCGGCGATGGCTTCGACCAACTCCCACTCGCGGTGCCGGGCAGCCACTCCGGGATCCGGCCGAACCGACTCGACCCGCACTCCGGGGACGGTCTCGGCAGCAGTGATCAAAACGTCCGGTTGCCGGCCGGCCGGCAACGCCACGACGATGTCGTCCACCGCCTGGTCGGGGGAACGCTCGACGATGTCCATCGCGAGGATGTCGGCATCGACCAGACCCAGCGCGGTCGCAACGGCGCCCAGCGTGCCGGGACGGTCGGGCAATAAGAGTCGAAGTACATAGGACATGGCGGTTCGCTCGCCTCCCAGGTGGCGGCTCGTAGTACTCGCTGCACGCGGACTCACCTGCACGTTCAGATGCGGCCGAGTACCTGTCGAGGCCCATAGTGTCCGAATTGGGTTTCGATCAGATCACCGGCGTGCTTCCTGCGTGATTCCCGTCCAGGATGCCGATCGGAATTCCCAACGGTGGGGAATGCTGGGGTGGTACCCCGGTGTGCGCCCGATCAATCCGGGGTTGCGCGCCATGGACCCCGGTGCTCGCCCGGTCGGTACTCCCGGCCCCACTAGGATGAGATGTTCCGCCTGACAGTAGATGGCCATGCCAGTCATGGCACCGACCATGCCGACCGCCCGGGAGACCAGTGTCCAGCGTCCCACCCATCAACGCGCCGCAGCCGGCCGCGGTTGACCAGCAGACCGGTGTCGAACCGGCGAGTTCCGTGCCCGGCCTGACCCGTGACGACGTCGCCCACCTGGCCCAGCTGGCCCGGCTGGAGCTGTCCGAGCAGGAGCTGGACAAATACGTCGGGCAGCTGTCGGTGATCCTGGACTCCGTCGCGACGGTCAGCGCGGTCGCCGCGTCAGATGCCGACATCGCTCCGACCAGCCACGCCGTCCCGCTGACGAACGTGTACCGCGATGACGTGGTCCGCCCCGGGTTGTCGCACGAGGCTGCGCTGGCCGGTGCGCCGGCCGCCGAGGACGGCCGCTTCCGCGTTCCGCAGATCCTGGGTGAGGAACAGTGAGCGGGGCGACATCGGACCTGACCCGGATGACCGCACAGGCACTTGCCGGTGCGATCACCGAGGGCCAGGTGAGCGCGGAAGAAGTCGCGCAGGCGCATCTGGATCGCATCGACTCCGTCGATGGTGATGTACATGCCTTCCTGCACGTGTCCACCGAGTCCGCACTGGCCCAGGCGCGAGCGGTCGACAAGGCACGGGCGGACGGCGCACCACCCGCGTCACCGCTTGCCGGGGTGCCGCTGGCGCTCAAGGACATCGTCGTCCAGAAGGGGATCCCGACAACGGCCGGATCCAAGATCCTGCAGGGCTGGCTGCCGCCGTACGACGCGACGGTGACCACCCGGCTGTTGGACGCCGGCGTGGTGATCCTTGGCAAGACCAACCTGGACGAGTTCGCGATGGGTTCGTCCACCGAGAACTCCGCGTACGGGCCGACCCGCAATCCCTGGGACCTGTCCAGGATTCCCGGCGGATCCGGCGGTGGATCCGCGGCGGCGCTTGCCGCCTTCGAGGCGCCGCTGGCGATCGGGACCGACACCGGCGGGTCGATCCGGCAGCCCGCGGCCGTCACCGGCACCGTCGGCACCAAACCCACGTACGGCGGGGTGTCCCGGTACGGCGTCATCGCCCTTGCCTCCTCCCTCGACCAGGTCGGCCCGTGTGCGCGCACCGTCACCGACACCGCGCTGCTGCACGAGGTGATCGCGGGCTACGACCCGCTGGACTCCACCTCCATCCCGCAGCCGGTGCCGCGGGTGCTGGACGCGGTCCGGCTCGGTCAACGCGACGGAGTCACCGGCATGCGGATCGGCGTGGTGAAACAGTTGCGGGGTGAGGGTTATCAGGCGGGTGTCCTGGAATCGTTCGACGCGGCCGTCGCCACCCTGCAGGCTGCCGGCGCCGAGATCGTCGAGGTCGACTGCCCGCACTTCCGGTACGCGCTGGCCGCGTACTACCTGATCCTGCCCAGTGAGTGCTCGTCCAACCTCGCGCGCTTCGACGCCATGCGTTACGGGCTGCGAGTAGGGGACGACGGCACCGCCTCGGCGGAAGAGGTGATGTCGCTGACCCGCGGACAGGGCTTCGGAGCCGAGGTGAAGCGCCGCATCATCCTCGGCACCTACGCGCTCTCGGCCGGGTACTACGACGCCTACTACGGATCCGCCCAGAAGGTCCGGACGCTGATCAAGCAGGACTTCGAGAACGCTTTCGGGACAGCGGATGTGCTGATCTCGCCGTCCTCACCGGTGACGGCGTTCGCCATCGGCGAGAAGGTGGACGACCCGTTGGCCATGTACCTGAACGACCTGGCCACGATCCCCGGCTCGCTGGCCGGCATTCCCGCGATGAGCGTCCCCAGCGGGATCGCCTCGGACACCGGGTTGCCGGTCGGGCTGCAGATCATGGGACCGGCGCTGGGCGAGGAGCGGATCTACCGTGTCGCTGCCGCGTTCGAATCCGCTTATGCGGCACAGCATTCCGGGCTCGTGCCGGATGCTGCGCCGGAATTGAAGATGGTGGGCTCATGACTGTGACATCCAAAGAAGCATTGCGGGCACCCGACGGCCTGATGGATTTCGACGAGGCCATCGAACGGTACGACCCGGTACTGGGACTGGAGGTGCACGTCGAACTCGGCACCGCGACCAAGATGTTCTGCGGCTGCCCGACCGAGTTCGGTGCGCCGCCGAACACCCAGGTCTGCCCGGTCTGCCTGGCGCTGCCGGGCGCGATGCCGACCATCAACCGGACCGCCGTCGAATACGCCATCCGCATCGGGTTGGCGCTGAACTGCACCATCGCGTCGTGGTGCCGGTTCGCCAGAAAGAACTACTTCTACCCGGACATGCCGAAGAACTTCCAGACCTCGCAGTACGACGAACCGATCGCCTACGACGGTTATCTGGACGTCGAGGTGGACGGCGAGACGATCCGGATCGAGATCGAGCGTGCCCACATGGAGGAGGACACCGGAAAGTCGCTGCACGTCGGCGGTCTGACCGGGCGGATCTCCGGTGCCGAATACTCGTTGCTCGATTACAACCGGGCCGGGGTGCCGCTGGTGGAGATCGTCACCAAGACGGTGTCCGGGACGAAGGCCTCGGCACCGGCGGTCGCCCGGGCCTACGTGGCCGCCCTCCGCGATCTGCTGAAATCGCTGGGCGTGTCCGACGTCCGGATGGACCAGGGATCGCTGCGGTGCGACGCCAACCTTTCGCTGACCCCGGCGGGCAGTCCGGTGCTCGGCACCCGTACCGAGACCAAGAACGTCAACTCGCTGCGCTCGGTGGAGCGGGCTGTCCGCTACGAGATCACCAGGCAGGCAGGACGTCTCGCAGCCGGCGGCAGGATCAAGCAGGAAACAAGGCACTTCGACGAGTCCACCGGAACGACGGCATCGGGCCGGTCCAAGGAGACTGCGGAGGACTACCGCTACTTCCCGGAGCCGGATCTGGTGCCGCTGGCCCCCGAACCGGAGTGGGTGGAGGAGATCAGGGCCGGCCTGCCCGAGTTCCCCTGGATCCGCCGCGCTGCCCTGCAAACCGCCTGGGGCATCACAGATATGGAGATGCGGGATCTGGTGGCTGCGGACGCCGTCGAGTTGGTGGCCGCCACCGTCGACGCCGGCGCGTCGCCGGCCGAGGCGAAGTCGTGGTGGGCCTCCTATCTCGGCCAGCAGGCCAACACGCTCGGGGTCAGCCTCGATCAGTTGCCGATCACACCGGCGCAACTGGCCGACGTGATCGGCAAGGTCTCCTCCGGTGCGCTCACCACCAAACTGGCCCGCCAGGTGGTCGACGGCGTGCTCGCCGGCGAGGGCGACCCGGACGCGGTGATCGCGGCCCGGGGGCTGGCCGTGGTGTCGGACGATTCCTCATTGCAGAAGGCGGTGGACGAGGCGCTTGCCGCCCAGCCGGCGGTTGCCGACAAGATCCGGTCGGGCAGGGTCCAGGCGGTCGGCGCGATCGTCGGCGCGGTGATGAAGGCGACCAGTGGTCAGGCCGACGCGGCCAGGGTGCGCGAGCTCGTGCTCAGCACCCTGGGCGTCCAGGGCTGAGCCGACAGCAGAAGGGGTCTCGAACGTGCGCGTTGCTCTGGCCCAGATCGTCAGTGGCATCGACCCGGAACGGAACCTCGGTTTGGTCCGGGACGCCGCCACCCGGGGGGCGGCTGCCGGCGCCAGGATGGTCGTGCTGCCGGAGGCCACCATGTGCGCCTTCGGTGTCTCGCTCGCACCGATTGCGCAGCCGCTGAACGGGCCTTGGGCTGACGCGGTCCGGGAGATCGCGGCGGACGCCGGGATCACCGTCGTGGTCGGCATGTTCACCCCGGGATCGGGCGGCCGGGTGCGGAACACCCTGCTGGCCGTCGGCGGCGGGGTGGAGGCGTCCTACGACAAGATTCACCTGTTCGACGCCTACGGCTTCCGGGAATCGCGCACGGTGGCGCCCGGAATCGAGCCGGTGGTGATCGACGTCGACGGCGTCACGGTCGGCCTGACGGTCTGCTACGACGTCCGTTTTCCCGGCCTGTACCAGGAGTTGGCCAAGCAGGGCGCGACGGTCATCCTGGTGGCCGCATCCTGGGGCGCGGGACCTGGCAAGCGCGAGCAGTGGGATCTGTTGACCCGAGCCAGGGCACTGGATAGCACCAGCTTCCTGCTGGCCGCCGGGCAGGCGGATCCGGCCACGGTGGGCGCTACCCCGCGCGGGTCCGCGCCGACCGGAGTGGGCGGCAGCGTGGCCGTCTCACCGCTGGGTGCGGTGATCGACCAGCTCGGTGCTGCGCCGGGTCTGCTCGTCGTCGACGTGGATCCGCAGCAGGCCGCCGATGCCCGCGAGTCGATCCCGGTGCTGGCCAACCGTCGGTTCTGAGCCGGTGCCGGCCCCGACAGTTTCTATAGTGTGATCATGTTTGTGTTCGTTCTTCGCGCCGATTCCGCTGTTCCCACCTACATGCAGCTGATCCAGCAGGTGAAGAACGGAATCCGGATGGGCCTGCTGCGCCCGGGCGACCGGCTGCCCACCGCCAAGGCGGTCGTCGAAGAGCTCGCCATCAACCCCAACACCGTGTTGAAGGCCTACCGGGAGTTGGAGCGGGAGGGGCTGGTGTCGCCGCGACCCGGGGCCGGGACCTTCATCCTGCGCGGACTGGGATCGGCGCTACCGGCGGACCGTGATCGGCTGTTCGCGGAACTGCAGGGCTGGATGCAACGAGCCAAGGCGGCCGGTCTCGACCAAGAGGACGTCGACGCGCTGTTCGCGGGAGCGCAAGAGACCGCGGCGATCCGCCGCGCATGATCGGCCCGGATCGTCGGCGGCGGCACCTCGCGGTGGTGCCGCCCGAGACGGATGCGCCGGAGACGGATGCGCCGTTACCGGACGCGCCGGAGACGGATGTGTCGTTACCGGAAGCGTCGCTGCAGGCTGTCCCGGAGACCGCTGGGCTCGTGCCGGACACCCCGGATCAAGACGCCACTGACCCCACCGGCCCGACGCAGGATGCCGCGATCCTGACCTCGGGCGTCGGTATCCGCTACGGGCGGCGCTGGGCGCTCCAGGGGTGCTCGCTGAACATTCCGCGCGGCAGTGTGGTCGCGGTCGTCGGCCGGAACGGCGCCGGGAAATCCACGCTGCTGCAGCTGTTGGCCGGTCTGTTGCGGCCCGACGCCGGGTCGGTGACCGTGCTGGGCCAGCCGACCTGGCCGCCGCGATCCGGTTGGTTGGCGCAGGTCGGGTTCGTCGCGCAGGACAAGGCGCTCTATCCGGGTCTGCGGGTGGTGGACCTGCTGCGGTTCGGTCGACGGAACAATCCCGGGTGGGATCAGGAATTCGCGCAGCGCCGACTGCGGGAGCGCGGGGTGCCACTGGGAGCAAGGATCGGTAAGTTGTCCGGCGGCCTTCGGACCCAGGTTGCCCTTGCCCTCGCCCTTGCCAAGCGTCCCGAGGTGTTGCTGCTGGACGAACCACTGGCCGATCTGGACCCGCTGGCCCGGCGCGAGGTGATGTCTTCGCTGATGGTCGATCTGATGGAGCGGAACACCACCGTGTTGTTCTCGTCGCACTCGCTGACCGATCTGGCCAGGGTGTGCGATTGGTTGGTGCTGATCGACGGCGGGCAGGTGCGGCTCGCCGATTCCATCGATGCGCTGGTGGCGCGACACCGGCTGCTCATCGGACCGGTCGAATCCGCGACCCGAATTGCCGACCGCGTCGCTGTGGTGTCCGCCCACCGGGGCGATCGGC
>Ga0164306_10000241_pt1 | contig 21099 bp, 25 predicted proteins | sample Whisoiple_242_MG_FD_110213 | JGI IMG/M metagenome (GOLD analysis project Ga0164306, IMG submission 110213) | Soil microbial communities amended with fresh organic matter from upstate New York, USA - Whitman soil sample_242_MG | ecosystem: Environmental > Terrestrial > Soil > Unclassified >... | reverse complement strand
TTCGCCGTGACATGAGCGGCTCGGCTCCTCCGTTGTCAGTCTGACGAGGCTGCAGAGTTCGCTTAACGCTGCGGCCCGCGATCTTGCTCCCTCCAAAGAGGCTTTTGACACCCCGCTCAGCCCGCCGTCTCTCAACGACGAACCGGGGCCTGCTACCCGGCGCTCCGGTACCTACCGGGACGGGACTCACACCCGCAGGTCTGGCACAGCTTCCAGGACGCACCATGCGGGGACCTTATCGGCGCGAACGGCGGGTCAGGGCCAGGCGCCCCGCTCTTGGAAGACGTCACGCAACAGATCGGGACGGTCGGTCATGATGCCGTCGACGCCGAGATCCAGCAGCCGGTGCATCTCGACCGGGTCATTGATGGTCCAGACGTGCACCTCCAATCCGGCTGACCGCGCGGTCGTCAGCAACCGGGGGGTGACGATCTGCACGCCCTGGTACCGCGTCGGCACCTGCGCAGCCACCGCCGTGGTGCGGAATCGCCGGCGCGTGGCGCTGGCCCGGACCAGCCGGAAGATCGCCCGGGGGCCGAGCGAGGTGGCCACGCCCGCCCCGAGCAGGTCGCGCAGGGCTGCCACTCGGCGGTCGGAGAACGAACCGAGACAGACCCGGTCGACGGCACCGGCCTGCACCACCAGCTTCGCCAACGGCGCCACCGTCCCCGGGGCCTTCGCATCGATGTTGAACATGGCGTCCGGCAACTCGTCGAAGACGTCGGCCAGCAGCGGGATGGGCTCGGTCCCGCCGACCCTGGCCTGCCGGACGACGCTCCACGGCAGCTCGGCGATCGCGCCCTGACGGTCGGTCACCCGGTCCAACCGGGAATCGTGGAAGACCACCAACTGACCGTCCGCGGTGGCCCGGACGTCGGTCTCGAGATAGCGGTAACCCTCGTCGACGGCACGCCGGAAGGACGCGACAGTGTTCTCCAGGCCGGTCAGGTCGCCGATGTGCCAACCGCGATGGGCGAACGCCCGTGGGCCGCTGCCCCCCAGAAAGCCGGTCACCGCCGCAGTCTGGCACGACCCCGATCCCGACCGGAAAGGCCGGTCCACAGCAATTCCGTCGCCGCCGGTATGTCGTCACCGTGACGATCGGTGCGCTGGCATACGGTCGGCCGGTGTCCGCTGCCACCTCCGTCCTGACCAGCACCCCGGCTCTGTCGGGCGGCACAACCCTGTCGAGTGCCGCAGCCCTGTCGAGTTCCGGCGGCACCCGGTCCGGACCGGAACGGTGCCAGTGGTGCGGTCGCGAGCTGCCGACCTCGACCGGGGTCGGTCGCCGGCGTCGGTATTGCGCGCAGGCGTGCCGGCAACGCGCCTACGAGAACCGCAATGCATTGGAACGCGGTGCGATCCCGACCGACGCCGTCGTGCTGACCCAGCAGGAGCGCGACGACCTGGCCGATCGGCTGTATCAGGTCCGTTGCGCCGCAGAGGATGTCGCGACGGCGCTGGCGGAGTCGGCCAGCCCGGCCGAGCTCGCACCATTGGTGACGGAAATGCTGGCCGCTGCCCGATCGGCGGAACGGATTCGCTGATCAGGTGGTATGAACCTCAAGTAGAGCTCGATACTTCTGGATGATTCCCGGCTCAGCTGCGAGGAGCCTCCAGATAGGCGAGAACGGCCAGCACGCGGCGATTGTCGTCCTCGCTCTGCTCAAGGTTGAGTTTGCCGAAGATCGCGTTGGTGTGTTTGCCCACCGCCTTCTCGGTGATGAACATCTTGCCGGCGATGGCGGCGTTCGATCTGCCCTCGGCCATGTGCGAGAGCACCTCGCGTTCCCGCGGGGTGAGTGTCGAGACCGGTGAGCTGTCCTGGTGTCGGGACAGCAGTTGGCTGATCACCTCGGGGTCCATCGCGGTGCCGCCCGCCGCAACCCGCCGGATCGCGTCGACGAACTGGGCGACATCGGAGATCCGGTCCTTGAGCAGGTAGCCGACTCCGCCGGTTCCCTGCGAGAGCAGTTCCTTGGCGTAGAGCTGCTCCACGTATTGGCTGACGACCAGGACCGGCAGGCCCGGAATCTCGGCGCGCGCGGCCAGCGCGGCGCGCAGCCCCTCGTCGGTGAACGTCGGCGGCAGCCGGACATCAACGACAGCGACGTCCGGCCGGTGCTGCGTCAGGGCCCGCAGCAGTGACGGCCCGTTGTCCACCGCGTCCACCACGTCGAAGTCGTAGGCGGTGAGCAGCCGGATCATGCCGTCCCGGAGCAGCGCGAGATCCTCGGCCAGCACCACTCGCACGAGCTCAGCCTCCCGTACTGGCGATGTCGGACCGACATCGGTGGACGTTCCGGCCGAGCTTAGCCAGGTGTGACGGGGGTCATCCCGTCGCCTGCTGCAGCGCGCACGGAACCTTGATCGTCACGATCGTCGGTCCGCCGAGCGGGCTCGCCATGGACATGGTGCCGTCGAAGGCCGACAGCCGCCGCTCGATGCCGACCAGCCCGCCCTCCGGCGTCAACTGGGCACCGCCGACCCCGTTGTCGCCGACCATCGCGGTCAGCGTGCTGCCGTCGTGCCGCAGCCAGATCCAGGCATTCTGCGCTGCCGAGTATTTCGCGCTGTTGGTCAGCGCCTCGGCGACTGAGAAGTAGACCGCCGATTCGACCGGGGCGGGCGGGCGGCCGTCCAGTTGAGCGTCGACCTCGACCGGTCGTGGGTGGGCAAGTGCCAGCGCGGAGACGCCGCCGGCCAGGCCGCGGTCGGCCAGCACCGGTGGATGGATCCCACGAACGAGCAGCCGCAGATCGGCCAGCGCGGTGGTGGAGGACTGCCTGGCTTCGCCGATCAATGCGGCAGCGGCCTTGGGGTCCCGCTCGACGAGTTCCTCGGCCAGGCCGAGATTCATCGCGAGGGCGACGAGCTGCGCCTGCGCGCCGTCGTGCAGGTCGCGTTCGATCCTGCGCAGTTCAGCGGCGGAATGATCCACCGAGTCCGCGCGCGAGGTCTCCAGCTCGCCGATCCGTTGCTGCAGCTGGGCGTCCTGCGGCCCGGCGAGCAATCGGGTGGTCGCGGCATCGGTGCGCAGCAGCAATGGCGACCCCCACCAGCCGAGCGGCAGGAACGGGAAGGCGATCAGGGCGGCGAGTTGGACGGCGAACCCGATGGTCTGCACCTCGAGCAGCCACGCGAGGTCGCGCCAGGTGGCCCGATCGCTCAGCCGGAAGCGCAACCGCACGAACAGCCCGCCGGTGACGCCGGCCGGGTAGGGCTCCGGGATCACCGTTCCCAGCACCTGGCCGGCCAGCCGGCGATGCACTCTGGCGAAACCACGAAGCGTGGCGAGCATCGCCAGCAGCAGGGGCAGACCGATCCAGATCACCAGCAGCGAGATCGAGACGATGAGGAAGGCGATCAACACGAAACCGAGGATCCGCAAGGCCAGCAGGGCCAACACGATGCCGACGAGTCCCCACCGGCTGGACGGCCGGGGCGGGGGGAGGCGTGCGGTCTCGGTCATGTGACTCATCTTCTCGCCCGGAGGCGGGTGCAGGAGTAGGTGTAAACCCCCGAATCGGTGGGGGAGAAGCCCCGAGGGCCGGGCGGGCTCCGGAGTGTCGGATTCGGCCGGCGACGCGGCGGGTCGTGGGTACAGTCCGAAGAATGATCACTGTGCAGCGCGTCGTGCGCACCACCCTGGATCCGAACGCGACGTTCGCGTACCTGTCCGCGTTCGAACACACTCCGGAGTGGGATCCGGGGACGCCGCTGGTGGACAAGCGCTCGACCGGACCGGTTGCGGTCGGGTCGAAATATCACGCCGTCTCCGAATTCCGCGGCAAGCGGCAGCCGATCGACTACGTGGTCACCGAACTGGCCGCCGACCGGATCGTGCTGCGCGGCGAGAACAAGGCCGTGGTCAGCGTCGATTCGATCTCGGTGGCCGGTGCCGGGTCGGGGTCCGAGGTCACCTACCGGGCCGAGTTCACGCTGAAGGGACCGGCGAAGTTGGTGCAGCCGTTCGTCAAGCCCATGTTCGAGAAACTCGGCGACCCGGCCGCTGCCGGGATGAAGGAGCGGCTGGATACGTTGTCGGCCGGCTCTGCCACCTGACCGGCCCGCCGTCAGCCCCGCGGACGGAATCGGCCGACGATCACTCCGGTGGTCGTCGTGACGCTGTCGGTGAGGGTGAGATCGGCGGCGGCCCCGTCCGGGAACAGTCGGCTGCCGGAACCGAGCACCAGTGGGTAGATCGACAGCAGGTATTCGTCGATCAATCCGTGCTCCCGCAGCGACTGCACGAGGACTCCGGATCCGAGGACGGTCAGGTCCGGCCCGTCCGTCTCCTTGATCGCCGACACCGCTGAGCCCAGCTCGCCCGACATCAGGGTGGCGTTCCAATCCAGCGGCTCGGTCAATGTCCTGGACGCGACGAACTTCCCCATTGCGTTGATCCATGTGGTGAACGGGTTGTCCTGCGGCATGTGTGGCCAGTTGGCGGCCATCGTCTCGTACGTCCGGCGACCGAGCAGCAGGCAGCCTTCGGAGTTTTCCGACCCGGCGGTCATGTAGTCGATCAACACCTGGTCCGAGTAGCCGTTGGCCCAACCGCCCCTGCTGAAGCCACCGCGGGTGTCCTCGTCCGGCATTGCCGGGGCCTGCATCACCCCGTCGAGCGAGATGTTCTCCGTCACGACGATCTTGCGCATGGTCGTCCTCCTCTTGGCCTTGGAGCAGTCTCTTGACCCTTTCCAACCTACGCTCCTAGAATAGGAGTGACCAGTCCTAGATAGGGATCAACATGGCCGATGTGGAGATCAGGACCTACGACGACCCCTGCGGGGTGGCGCGTGCCCTCGATGTGATCGGGCAACGCTGGGCGATGCTGGTGGTGCGCGAGTTGCTCCTCGGGCCCAAGCGGTTTCGCGACCTGCTGCACGGTCTGCACGGGATGAGCCCGAACGTGCTGTCGCAGCGACTGAGGGAGCTCGAAGCGTCGGGGGTGGTCAGCCGGGAATCCGCGGGCCCACCCGTCGGTGCCGTCGTCTATCGACTCACCGACGACGGTGCGGCGCTCGAGCCTGCGCTGATCGAGCTCGGTCGGTGGGGACGCCGCCGCCCGCAGCACGCCGATGGCCCGATGAGCACCGATGCGCTGTGGCTGGCCTTCCGCACCACCTTCGAATCCGCCCGGGCCGCCGACCTGGTGGCGACCATCGAACTGCGGGTCGGCGCGGACCGGGTGGTGCTGACCGTCGCCGACCAGGGGTTGCGCATGCACCGGGGTAGCGCCTCGACGCCGGACGCGGTGGTCGTCGGAGACGTGGCCGGGGTCAGGGCGATGGTCTACCGACCTGCCACGGTGGCCGAGGCGGTGGACGCCGGAACGGTGACGATCGAGGGCGACCAGGTGGCCGTGCAGCGGCTGGTCGACTGCCTCCGCTGACCGGACGATCCGTCGCCGCTCACTCCTGAGACGCCGTGCCCGAACGCAGGGTGAGCAGGCTGATCTCGTTGGGTGCGAACACTCGGAACGGCGGGCCCCAGAACCCCGCACCCCGGGTGGTGTAGAGCTGGGTGTGCTCACCGTGTCGGGAGAGTCCTTGCAGCGCACCCTGTTCGGCGCGAACGATCAGCTGGAACGGCCAGATCTGGCCGCCGTGCGTGTGTCCGGAGAGCTGCAGGTCCACCCCGGCTGCGGCTGCCTCCCGCACCTCCTTCGGCTGGTGGGCCACCAGGATCACCGGCACCCCTTCCGGGATCCCTTCCAGCGCCGCCGGCAGGTCGCAGCCGTGCCCCGGAACCCCGGACCCGGCAGCGGTGAGGTCGTCCGTACCGGCGACGGCCAGCCGCGCGCCCCCCCGCTCGACCATCACGTGACGGTTGTGCAGGACGGTCCAGCCGAGTTCGGTCATGTGCTCCACCCAGGCGACCGCGCCGGAGAAGTACTCGTGGTTGCCGGTGATGTACACCTTCGCCAGCCGTCCCCGGGCCTGGCCGAGCGGTGCCACCTGGCGGCGTCGCTGCTCGACCGATCCATCGGCGAGATCGCCGGCGTGGACGAGGATGTCGGGATCAAGTGCGGTGACGACGGCGACCATCTTCGCCGACCATCTCGACCGTTCGATCGGGCCATAGTGCGTGTCGGCGATCAGCGCGATCGTGGTGCCGTCCAAGCCAGGGCCGAGACGGTCCAGCACGATGTCGGTCCGCCGGACGGGTGGTACCCGGCGGGCCTGGTAGTTGCCCCAGACGCAGAGCACGGCCACGATCGTCAGCACGATCGCGGCGATGAGTCGATGCCGGACCGTGCCGGACAGTTCGGTGAGAAGTAGTGCGAGTCCGAGGATCTCACCGACGACGGTCCAGGCGAACAGCTGCCAGACGATGCCCAGCCAGGTGTCGCCGACGATCGCCCACCGATCCGCATGCCGCCGGCCGTGACCGACGACCATGGCCAACGGGAACCAGAAGAGCGCGCTGACCGCGACGACGGTGCCGACGATCATGACCGGCAACGGCCACCCAGGGGCCACCACCAACGCCCACCACGGAATTCCGTGCAGCAAGAGCAGGACCAGCAGGGCGACGAACAGGAATGGCGTCGGGCGTCCCCGGCGTCGACGCGGTGGCTCGGCCGGCGCAGCGGCCCGTTCAGGTCCGTCCTGGCGGCGGTCGCCGGCGGCGGTGGTCATGACGCCGACCCGGTGCCGCCCATTGGCCGGCCCGGTGTGCCGGGGCGGGTGAGAACGGCGACGGCCGAACCGAGTCGGCTCTCCAGTCGGGTGACATCGTCGACGTACAGCGCCGCCTGCCACAGGTCTTTCGCCCGCTCCGCGAACTCCGGATCGTCGACCGCCACCGGTGCCGCCCGAAAGGTCTCCAGCACCAGATGCTCCGCCTGCACCGGAATCGCCGCCGGCGCAGGGTCCGCTTTCGGGGTCGGATGCTCCAGGATCTCGGCGGTCTGCTGCAGCCACCTCGCAGCAGCCGACGCCGTCCCGACCAACTCCACACCGGCCGCTCGCACCGGCGACGCGGTGGACGTGATCGGCTCCTCGGTGCGACAGAGGCCGGAGATCGCCTCGGCCGCAAGGCGCACCCGGTTCCCGCCGTTGCACACGGCGGCCAGCGACTCGACCGGCACCGATTTCGTCCCTCGCTCGGCCAGGTACTCGCGCAGGGCGTCGTCGAGTCGGTAGCTGGCACCCCTCGCACGTCCGATCACGTCATCGAGTCTGCTCTCCGGTTCGCCGGACGACGCCAATCGCTGCACGGATCGCTCCAGCGCCGAGGCGGACTGCAGGTAGAGCTCGCCCAACGCCTGGCGGATCTGTGCGGCGGCACCGCGCGGCCAGAGCAACACCCCGGAGATCAGCCCGGCGGCGCAGCCCAACGCGATGTCCTCGATCCGCACCAGGCCGACGGTCCAGCCGACCGGTTCGATGATGTTGAACAGGATGACCACCATCACCGTGAACGCGGCCTGTCCGGCGGTGAACGACACCGCCTCCGGCAGGTAGGCAGCGACGACGACGGTGACGGGCAACAACAACCACAGGTGCCACGAGGTGGTGCCGAACAGATAGATCAGCCCGGCGCCCACCAGGAACCCGACGAAGGTGCCGCCCAGAGCCCGCAGCGCGGTGGAGCCGGTGGTCAACGCCGTGGTCCGCAACACCGACATCGCGGCCAGCACGATCCAGAAGCCGTGCTGTACCTGGGTGAGCTCGGCGATCAGGACGGCCGCGGACAACCCCAGCGCGCCACGGAGGCTGTTCTGGAACCACACCGACCGGCGGGTGATGTGTCCAGCCGTGATCCGCTGCACCGCGGCGAGTGGGCCGTCCACCGTCTCCGGCGCACCTCTGCCGATCAGCCGATCGATCAGCGATCGCGCATCGGCTGCCGCCGACAGCGAGACCGTCTGCCCGGCCAGGTGGGTGGTGTACGCCAGTTCATGCGCGAGCGCCGGCAGCAGCAGGTCCGGATCCTGCTCGTGGGCGGGAGGTCCGCCGATGACCGCCAGGAACGCGCGGACGGCGGCGCGATGGCGATCGAGGTCCTGCATCGCCACGGTCAGTCGTTGCCGGGCGGCAACCGTCGGACGGTGCGATCCGGCGGCCAGCACTTCCGCGCCGGCGCCGAGCACGTCGGCGCAGGCGACGACCAACTGTTTCGTCGGTTCCGGCCAGCCGTCGGTGTCGCCGCGAGGAATCCGGTCGATCACCGATCGCAACCACGACAGTCGATCCGGCAGTTGCATCAGCATCCGACTACCGGTGGTCAATCCGACCGGCCGGTAGATCGTGCTGCGAAACTGCTGTCGCAACGCGAGAATCGCCGCTTCGGAGTGCTCGTCGATCAACTGCAGCGAACGCGCCCGACCGCCCGGGTCGCCGCTCGGACCCGGATCGGCGAGCGTTCCCGAGCGCGCCAGCAACTGATCGGACATGGCCGCACAGGCCGCCGCCGCCCGAAACCGCAGCCGGTCGTGATCGCGCGGTGGCCACACCAGGATCGCCAGTGGAACCGCCAGTACCACCGCCAGGGCCCAGCCACCCAGCCTGGCCGGAATGTCCGCCGCAGTTCCCGGCAGGCTGACCGGCAGGATGAACGCCAGCAGCGCAGCCCGGGTGGCCCCGGCCGCCGCGGCGCTGAACAACCCGGCGAACAGCACGATGAAGCCGACGACGGCCATGCCGGCAACGGCGAGCCAGGCAACGACAGAGGCGAGGGTGCCGAGGACGATCAACAACGCGCCGATCAGGGCCAGTCCGACGAACGCACCCAGTCGCGCCGATCGACCGCCGGGGAACTCGGCGAACAACAGCAACGCGACCCCGCCGAACGAAGCGAACGTGCTGAACTGGGAGTTGCCGATGATCAGGGTGCCGATCGCGAGCCCGACGGTGACCGCAACCGCGACCTTGATCGCCTTGTGCAGGGCGTTCCATTCCGGGTCGTGCCGGTGCAGCCACCGAACGATCGGTCCAGACATCGTTTCCTACCGCTTCCGCACCAACGAGTCGCCGGGCGGTCGGCCGGCCAGCGGAATCTATCAGCAGGACCCACCGCGGACCGGGATCGCGGCACCCGGGCGGTGAAGTTGAAGTCACTTGAAGTCGGGATAGCGTCCGCCGGTGAAATCCCCGCCACCACTGACGGTGGCAGAGGCCGCGGCCCGCAGCGGCTTCGCCCCGTCCGCGCTGCGGTTCTACGAGCGCGAGGGCCTGATCACCGCCGGGCGGACCAGTGGCAACCAGCGTCGGTATGAGTGAATCGTGTTGCGCCGGTTGGCCTTCATCCGGGCCGCACGCAATGTTGGGCTGACCCTGGAGGAAGTGCGCGTCGAGCTGGCTCGGCTACCAGCGAATCGTGCCCCGACACCTGCCGACTGGCGGCGCATCTCACGGGACTGGCGGGACCGACTGAACGAGAAGATCGCCGCCATCGAGGCTCTGCGCGACCGGCTCGACTCCTGCATCGGTTGCGGCTGCCTGTCGCTCAAGGTGTGCGCGCTGTACAACCCGGGGACGGGTTGGCCGGTCAGACCGACCCCCCGGGTGCTGCGCTGCTGCCGGCGCTGTTGCGGCAACCCGTCGGTCGCGATTCCTGAGCCCACCGTCCGAGGCACTGGGGCGAGCGATCGGCTCGGGCTCGAACGTGGTGGCTCGGGCTCGAACGTGGTGACGGTGAGAACGTGGCGGCGGGCGAGTGGGTGGCGCAGGTCACGTTCCATCGGGAAGGAATCCGGCCGGGTACTGGTTACATCCATCGACGGTCCCCGGTTACATGCCCCGGGCTCCACCCCTTTTGTCGCCGAGAGCGACCACGTGCCGAGAGGCGCACTGTGCGGGGATCGTCCACAGCAGCCGCCCGATGCCTCCCGCGTCGGGCGGCTGTCGTATTCCCGGGAGAGGGTTTCGGCAGGGTGTTCTCCGGCAGGTTTGCCACCATGTCCAGGTGATGACCACCCAGCGCGTCGCCCTCCTCCGCTTGGCCGCCCAACGAGTGGAGGGCAGCGCCTTGGGCGATCCGGCCGCCGCCGTCCGCTGGATGCTTGCCATGCAGGGCCAGGATCTCCCCGGTGCGAAATGGTCGGTCGGGGTGCGGGTGCCCGGTTCAACGATCCAGGACGTGCACGATGCCTTCGACCGCGGCGACATCATCCGGTCCTGGCCGATGCGCGGGACACTGCACGTGGTCGCCGCCGAAGACATCGGCTGGATGCTCGAGTTGACGGCCGACCGAACCCTGCAATCGCTGCGCACCCGTCATCGCGACCTGGGGCTGGACGAGCCGACCTTCGCGATCGCCGAGAAGGCCGCCGTCGAGTTGTTGGCAGGAAACCGATCCGCCACCCGCGCCGAGCTCTTCGCCGCGTTCTCGGCAGCCGGCATCGACACCGCCGGCCAGCGCGGACCGCATCTGCTGGGTCGGCTGCATCAGGGTCGATTGCTGTGCCTCGGTCCGATCCGGGGCAACGAGCAGGCCGTGGTGTTGCTCGACGAATGGGTTCCGACACCCCGCATCTACGACCGGGACGAGGCGCTGGGAGAGTTCGTACGGCGGTACTTTGTCAGTCACGGACCTGCCACGCTGCGCGACTTCACTTGGTGGACAAAGCTTCCGGTCCGGGACGCCAAGGTGGGGCTGGCCATCGCACAGCACGCCCTCGAGGAGATCGTTCTCGACGGCACCACGTATTGGATGTCGCCCGGGCTGCCCGATCGTCCGGCACCGGCGGTGCACGCCCTGCCCGGGTTCGACGAATTTCTGCTGGGCTACCAGGACCGCAGCGCCGCGCTCGCCGCGGAACACGCGCAATACATCGTTCCCGGCGGCAACGGGATGTTCCTGTCGACCATCGTGGCGAACGGCAAGGTCGTCGGCACTTGGCGGCGTAGGAAGACCGCGGCCGGGATCGTGGTGACCCCAATGCCGTTTTCCACGCTGCCGGCCAAGGCGCGGGCCGGCTTCGTCACCGCCGCGCAGGCCTACGGAAGGTTCGTCGGCGCGACAGTGACCGTGGCGGCCGATGCGCCGTTGGCCTGAGTCCGGATCCGTTCGATGGCCTCGAGGGAGTCCGCGGGTGACAGGACCATCTCGGTCAGCAGGTCGAAATCCCGCGCATACCGGTGGACCTCCGCCTCCCCGTCGACGAAGAAGATCCTGGTCTTGTTCTCCAGGTAGACCACGTCGGGCGCGCCCGTCGCCCGCGACTCGAGAATCGAGAACGAGCCGGCGCTGACCGGCGGGATGCCGGCGGCGAACGGCAGCACCTGGATGCGGACGTTCGGCCGGTCCGCGACCCGCAACAGGTGCTCGAGTTGCCGGTCATGCAGATCCGATTCACCCCCACCGCCTGGGGCGACCGCCGAGCGCCGCAGCACGGCCTCGTCGATCACCACAGACAGGTTGAGCCGCGGTGGGGCGTTCTCGTCGAGGACGGCCTGCCGACGCAGACACACCCGGACCCGGCGGTCGATCTCCTGCGGCGACGGCGTCAGCCAGGTCGCCAGTACCACCTGCCGGATGTAGTCGGCCGTCATCAACAGCGGATGTGGCAGCACCGCGCAATAGCTGCGCAGTGCCTGCGACCCGGCTTCCAGCCGCAGCAGCCCTGCGTATCCCTCGGACAGCGAATCGGCGTACGCGTCGAATCGACCGAACTCATCCGAACTCCCTCGCTCCTAGAGAAATTTCGCGTGCAATATTGCAATCGTACTTCCCTTCGCCTGGTCGCCCTGTCACCGTTCGGAGACGGAGCCGACCGGCTCCGTGCGGACGATTCGGAGGTGCGTGATGGGCTGGATCTGGGTGGTGGGAATCGGTGGAGCACTGCTTCTCGCAGCGGTCGCGGCGGCGCCGAAGCGTTCTCGTCGAGGGTCATCAGGCGGGTCGGGCGGTGGGGACGGCTATGGCTGGGGTGCGACTTCCGGAAATGACGCGGGCAGTTCCCACGGCGACTGCGGCGGTGGTTGGGGTTGGGGCGGCGACGGCGGCGGTGGCTGGGGTGGCGGCGACGGCGGCGGCGGGGGAGGCGGCGGTGACGGGGGAGGTGGCGGCTGCTGAAGTCTCGCGGCGTAGGTTCAATGCCCTCGAGCAATCTCTCAGCAGGGTGCACATGCCGAACGCGTCCAAGCCGCCACTGCCGGCGTGCTGGACGAGCTCGATCCGAACGACAACATCGTCACTCCGTAAGGGATGTGGGACAAAGGATGCCGACAACGCCGCAGCCGCTGGACTTCTCGTTCACCGCGCCGATCGAGAAGGACGGCGCCTACGCGACGTTCGTGACGGTCCCGGGCTCGGCAGAGCTGCTCGGGACCCGTCGTCCGGTGAAGGTGGGCGGAACGATCGACGGTCATCCGTTCACCGCGACTCTGATGCCGTCCGGCCAAGGGCCGCATTGGCTGCCGATCAAGGCCGCACTGTGCACCCTGATCGGGAAGAATCGGGCCGGGGAGCACGTGAGCTTTCGGCTCAGCGAACGGTTCAGCTGACCGGCAGATGACGGGACGGTGACAGGGTGCCTGAAGAATCGGACTCTGTGGGAGCTGACTCTGGCAGCGACAACTCCCTGGATGATTCTCTGCCCGGTCGACGGCCGACCAGCCACGAACGGCAGTTCGGGCAACCGTGGGATGCCTCGTACCACGACGGTCCCGCCCCCTGGGATGTCGGCGGCCCGCAGCCGGCGGTTGTCCGAACGGTGGCCGCGGGTGGCTTCGTCGGAACGGTTCTCGACGCAGGCTGCGGCAGCGGCGAGAACGCCCTACACATCGCAGCATCCGGATTGACCGTGCTGGGTGTCGATGTCGCGGAGACCGCACTCCAGCGGGCCAGGGCGAAGGCGGGGGAGCGGGGGATCGAGGCTGAGTTCCTCGCGGCGGATGCGCTTGCATTGCAGCGTCTGGACCGCAGGTTCACGACAGTGCTGGACAGCGGTCTGTTCCATGCCCTCGACGGCGACGAACGGCGTGAGTACGTCACGGGTCTGGCAGCGGTCACCGAACCCGGCGGCACCGTCTATGTGTTGTGCTTCAGCGACAATGGACCGGACACCGGGCCGCACCCGGTCAGTGCGGACGATCTCAGGTCGGCCTTCGATTCCGCAGCGTCATGGGAGCTCGTCGCGATCGAATCGGACCGGGTGCTCACGAGATTTCACGACGACAACGGTGCGCCGGCCTGGTTTGCCACGATCAAGCGGATCTGAGGCGCAGCATGTGCATGGCACGGCTTCGCTGGGAAAGATCGACCCGAAGTGGCACGATCGATCAGGTGACCAGCACCCCGACCCCGGAGCAGCGTCTGCGCGACCTTGCCCGGCTGCGTCGCGTCCGCGACCGGATCGACCGGGAGTACGCCCAGCCGCTGGACGTCGAGGCGCTCGCCCGTGGCGTGCACATGTCGGCAGGTCATCTGAGCCGGGAGTTCAAACTGGCCTACGGCGAGGCGCCCTACGGGTATCTGATGACCCGGCGCATCGAACGGGCGATGGCCTTGTTGCGGCGTGGTGACATGACCGTCACCGACGTCTGTTTCGCGGTCGGATGCTCGTCACTCGGGACGTTCAGCACCCGCTTCACCGAACTGGTCGGGGTACCGCCCAGCGTCTACCGACGCGACGCCACGGCGGCCACGGCCGGTATCCCGTCCTGTGTGTCGAAGCAGGTCACCCGACCGATCAGGAATCGAGAAGCGCCGACCCCCGAGCCACAACTAGCGTGACGCACATGGACATCAAGATTCACGCGAGCTTCCTCCCGCACAACGATCCGGACGCGGCGTTGGCCTTCTATCGCGACACCCTCGGGTTCGAGGTCCGCAACGACGTCGGCTACAAAGGGTTGCGGTGGATCACGGTGGGTCCGGTCGACCAGCCGGGCACCTCGATCGTCCTGCACCCACCGGCAGTCGATCCCGGGATCACCGAGGAGGAACGCCGCACCATCACCGAGATGATGGCCAAAGGCACGTACTCCGGCATGCTGCTGGCCACCTCCAACCTCGACGCGACTTTCGAGCGGGTGCAGGAGAGCACCATCGCCGAAGTGGTCCAGGAACCCACCGAGCAGCCGTACGGCGTGCGCGACTGCGCGATCCGTGACCCAGCCGGCAACCTGATCCGGATCCAGGAGCTTCGCTGAGCTCCTGAGCTTCACATCAATACGTCACAGTGACGTATTGAGGTGCAGTAGTTGGAACACTGGTTCGACGGATCTCGTTGTGAGCCAAGGCTTCTCGAGGAACTCAGCGTCTGGTCTCATACCTGGTGAGGACTATGCCTTCGGGAAATGTCCGGGTCTCCACCAGGTTGAGGTTCACCCAGTTGTCCAGGGTCGTGAAAAACGGCGTGCCGCCGCCGATCAGGACCGGTGCGGTCACCAGCGCGTACTCGTCGATCAGGCCGGCTCGCATGGCCGCCGCGGCGAGTGTCGCGCCGACGATGTCCATCGAACCGCCGTCCTCGGCCTTGAGCCGGGTGATCTCGGTGACGACATCGCCGGTGACCAGTCGGGTGTTCCAGTCGACCGTGCTGATCGTCGAGGAGAACACCACCTTCGGCATATCCCGCCAGCGGCGGGCGTACTCGATCTCCGCCGGTGTGGCGCCAGGCTGTTGATCGGCTGTCGGCCAGTGGGAGCTCATCGACTCCCACAGTTTGCGTCCGTACAACGCCAAGCCCGTCGACCCGACCCGGTCGGACCACCACTGGAACAGCTCGTCGCTCGGCACGCTCCAGCCGAGGTCGTCGCCTGGCGCGGCGATGTAGCCGTCCAGGCTCAGGTTCATGGCGTAGGTGAGTTTGCGCATGGGTGTCAGCCTCCGTGAGCCAGCGTTCGGTGTACAGACCTGCATGACGCCGAATCTCATCGGTCGGGCCACACTGAGCGCCGGGCGGCCACGTGTCGGCCCTGGACGGCGCGAAACGACGTCCTGCTCAAGTGCCGATAATGTACATTATGTCAAGTTGCCAGGCCGAGTACCTCTCCTGGTCAACTTTGCCGTCCACCCGGCGATTTTGTTTCCCACGAGGACGAACCTGTGACACTGGGGCTTGTGACACCAGAGCCTGAGGAGCAGCATCTTGTCACCGACCCGCGGGTCACACTGCTGAGGCTTCGGGAGTCGCTGAGCGAGGAACTCCAGGCCAGTCATGAGGCGCTGCTGGAGATCCGGCGACTGCGTGCGGACCGATCGGACGACGACGAGCACGACCCCGAAGGTGCGCCCCTGTCCGGCGAATGGTCCCGCCTGGACAGCAGACACCGCGTCGCGCTGCAACGGGTCCGCGATGTGGACGATGCTCTGGTCAACCTGGAGGCGGGCCGGTACGGCGTCTGCGTGCGGTGCGGCGGGAACATTGCGCCCGGCCGGCTGGAGGTGCTGCCAACGGCCACTCGATGCGTGCGATGTGCGGACAAGAGATGATGGGCGTACCTCTCTCGGCTCAGCTCCAGAGATATCGCCTGAGCCCGAACACCACGGAACTCGTGGCCTTCAGGTCACCGGTTCGCTGATCCAGTCCGAGGTCAACGAAGATCGACAGAAGAGCGCCCTCGAGGAATTCGTCGAGACTGCTGGAGTCCAACCACGCCGACGCCAGCAATGCGACGATCATCTGCGAAAAGGAGAGCAGCAGATTGTCGTGATTGAACTGCGGCGAGTTGGTCGCCAACCACTGTGCTCCTTGAGCTGTGCCGGACCATTCATGGGCGAGATCGACAAGGCCATCAAGGATCGGCGGCTCTTTCACGAAACCGATCCCACTGGCCGTGTTGACCCGCTTGGTGAAACGAACGGTGCAGTCTGCGAAGTGGTGCGGTGAGATCCTTCGCTGGCTCAGCAGAGCATTGATGACCTTGTTTCGATCGTCGGCCGACTTGAGGTAGCAGACGATCGGGTCGCGGCCGCCCGCAACGATGGGGAACGACCCGAGCTTGCAGGCAGCAGGCAGTTCGAGGTGCTCTTCGAATCGGCCGAGGCCCACACCAGTGATCAGCTTGCACACCCCCGCGAACACCTTGACGGCATGCTCGGGCACAACGTTGACGTAGACGCGCCATTCCGCACCGGGAGCGTGGTCGCTGTTGACCTCCAACCAGTCGGTTGTGTTCAACTCCCTATTAGATCTCAACCACCGCTCGGCGGTCCTGCGTGCCTTGATGTCGCCGCACCCGGAACCTGGCCCGAAGTGCGTGCGCAGGTCCTCTTTGAACGAAGCCTGTCCCCCGGACTTGGACAGATCACGACGGTACTGGGCATCGATCGCACGCACCGCTGCGTCGTAGTCGTCGCCGATCTCGGCTCGGTCGAGAAATTTCCAGAGCTCTGTCAGGAACACCATGTCGTCGTCGCCACAGTCCCAGACCTTGTCGAAAGCCGGGGATCTCTGACCGATCACCCGCGCTTTCCGAGCTGGCTGCGGTCGGGTAGGTGCGACAGCCGGTGACCCGGATTTCACCGGCTGCTTCTTCGCGACTCGCTGCTCCGTACCCGACTTCGGCGTTTTGTCGCCGGGTGGAGTCTGCGGTGCCGGTTCGCGACGCGGATCGGTAGGCGCCGGCGCCGGCTTCTCGGCAACAATCATCAGTTGGGCGTTGGGTCGGCGCCGGGCAATTCGCTGCAGTCGAATCTCCTGCACCGGCTCCGGCCGCTCGGGCAGGTGGTTCGGTGAATCGCGGGTGGCGAGAACTTTGCTGGCTACACTCGTCTCGATTGCTGGCGAAGTCATGTGGTCGTTCCTTCCGGTTCGTGTGATCGTTCGGCGCCTGGTCCTTGGTGGGCTGATGCGGTGATGTCTCAACGATCTCCGAGTCGTGCTTCGATCGGTGTCCACCCGCAAGAGGACGGATCGGTTGACAACGTGTCCACCGATCAGCGGGTACCTCCGCCTCCGACGATTCGCAAAGAGGTCGATTCGCAAAGTGCTCGATTCGCACGGAGGACGTGGGGCCGCCCTCCGATCACGAGCTCGGCCGCTGGTCCTCGTGGGAGATGTGGCTCAGCTGACGCCAGATGACGACCACGAACAATGCCGAACCGATGAACGCAAACCAGAACGGTGCTGTGATGCCGTAGTGCTGGGCGAGCACTCCGCCGATGCCGGAACCGATCACCAGGCCCCCGTAGGTGCCGACCATGTTCACGCTGCCCACCCGGCCCTGCAACTTTGTCGGCACCACCCGCTGCCGGATGGTGACCGAGGTGGTCCCCCAGATGAACGCATGCGCACCGAAGACCAGGAAGACGGGCACCGCGACCCACGCACTCGTGGTCAGCGCCAATACGAGATGCGTCAGGGTTTCGACGATGAGTCCCGCGCGCATGATGTCGCCGAGACTGACCCGACGGGTGATCCAGCCATAGCTTGCAGTACCCAGCAGCCCGCCCGTGGCCATGACGGTGGTGAGCAGACCGAATCCGATGTCGCCCAACCCGAGTCGCTGCGAGGCGTACAGAACCAGCACCGACCACGCCGCACCGAAGGTGATGTTGAAGATGAAGATGGTCAACACGAGGGTGCGGACCGCGGGGTGATGGATGACCCAGCGAAAGCCTTCGATGATGTCGTGATGCAGGTGGCGCTCGCTGCGGTCGGCATCGACATGGGCCGGCAGCACGATCCTGGAGACCAGGACCACGCTCATTCCGATGAGCAACGCCTCCGCACCAAAGGGCCAGGCTGATCCGATGACGAACAGCGCGGCGCCCAGCGGTGGGCCGGCCAGCTGGTTGAAGGTGATCATGCCCGTCAGCAGCCGGGAATTCGCGATGGCCAGATCGTCTCGGGCGACGAGCATGGGCAGCAATGTCGACGTGCTGGAGTCGGCAAACACTTCCGCCGTCGACAGCACGAACAACGCCGTCAGCACGACGCCGATGGATCCATAGCCGGTGGCGATCGCGAGGACCAGCACGGCGAGCATGCCGACCCGAGCCAGGTTCACCAGCTGGATGATCCGGAGCCGGTTGTGTCGATCGGTCAGGGCGCCGGCGATCGGCGCGAAGAGCAACGGCGGCAGCCACTGGAAGGTGGCGGCCAGGGCTACCAGGAAGGCGTCGTCGGTGAGCGAGGCGACGAGCAAAGGACCGGCGGCCAGAGCGAATCCGTCCCCCAGGTTGGTCAACCAGGAGGACGGCAACAACCAGCGGAATCCGACGCCCAGCCGCGACGGCGCAATCAGCTCAGCCAGTCGACCCACAATCGGCAGAGCGTAGCGGCATTGTTGCCTCGCCAACGTCTCGGCAGGGCCGTTGTTGATGCAGGCGGCGACCGGATGGCGACCCAGGTCTATGTTCCTCGTGATGGAACAGACCTAGTGTACTGATCATCGAAGTTCAGCCTTGATGAAGGCCGACAGTGAAGGGATTCACGCTATGACTGCACCAGTGACCAGACCTGGCCTCGTCACCCTGGTGGCCGCGCTGACCGTCATCGCCGGCATCGTAGCCATCATCGCCGGTGTCATCGCCATGATCGCCGAAGGAACGTTTTTGGGCGCAGGTCTGGTGTCCGTCGTCATCGGCCTGATCTATCTTGCGGTGGCCAAGGGTTTGGCCGACGGCAACAGTGTGTCCCGAGCCATAGTCGCCATCGTGTCGGTCCTACAGATCGCCTGGGTGGTCTACCGGATGATTGCGGTCGACAGCCAGTTCGGAGTCAAGGGCGCCGGCATCGGCTCGGCGGTCGTCAGTCTGATCATCTTGCTGATCCTTTTCTCCCCCAAGGCAAACGAGTTCTTCGCCTCTCGGTCCAACTAGCGGGCAGCGCGTCCTACGCGGGCCTGTCACAAAGCCGATGGCTGCCCGGACTCATTGATGACAACAACCGGCCATGAAGCAGTGCAGGCCTGCCGAAAAGCAGTGGTCGGGCTTGGGCAAACTGGGTGGCGGCGTCATCGAGATCGGTGGCGGGCACAAATCCCATGCTCGCCAATCGCTTCGGCGTGCGGTTCGCGGCCAGGCAGGCATCCGGAAGACCGAGATGTCGCTGCCGCAGCCGACCTGCCGGCCCGACTAGCCTGGGCAGGTGGCGGTCGCAGGTAGTCGGAAAGCCAAGTACGCCCGTCGGCGCAAGCGTCGGATGGATCGCGTCGAGCACGACCTGAGCGTCGAGCAGTGGACCGCGCTCAAGTCCGCATGGGGTGGCTGTGCTTACTGCGGGGCGACAGACGTGCCGCTGCAACGGGACTGTGTGCAGGCGCTCTCCCGGGGCGGGCGATACACACTCGACAACATCGCGCCGGCGTGCGGTCCTTGCAACGCCAGCAAGTGCAACGACGAAGTGACCGGCTGGCTCCGGCGCAAGCGGCTCGACGAGCGTGCATTCCTGTTGCGTCATCAGCACATCGGCGCCGCGCTGAGGCGTCGGTTCCCGGCCGTCATCGACGTCCCCACGTCGCCACCGAGCAGCGCCTCAGCGGATGATCGGCAGCGGTAGGTCCTCGGCGAGCACCTGAAACGTCGCCGAAAGTCGACCGTCACGGCTGACCTCGAACGAGTTGCGCTGGATTCGTTGATCCACTACCAGGGTCAATCCGACCTGGAACATCTCCCCCATCGGCTCGGAAACCGGCACCTCGAACGGAGTCCGCAGGAATTGTTCCCTTCGGCCTTCTTCATCCTCGGATCCCGGCCGCCAGGGCACGTCTTCCAGGCGCTCGATCGGCCTGACGTTCACCATCGGACCGCGGGTCACCTCCAGGAACTGACGGACATACCCCAGAGCGGTTGCCGCGTCATCGATCTGGACACCGGCCGCATCCATCAACTGCGTCCACGCCGGCTGATCGTCGTTCAGCGCCTGCATCCGGCCGTCCGGCCATTGCCCGACGTACGCCTGCTGGGGATGATCGAGCTGATCGTCTCGGACGCGCCAGATCACGACACTCGGAGCTCCGGGGATCGACACACCGGCCACGTCAGCCGCACCGTCCAACACGTCCTCGGCCATCGGCTCACCAACCGCGTCGGCAATGGCCGTCAACGGGATGCGCTGTTCGCTCATCACCCGCCACCTGCCGCCTCGGGCGACGGCGACGGCGGATTGCGCGCCGCGTCCCATGCCCTGCCGTAGTGCTGGGTGTACGTCACGTTTGCCGCTCCTCCCGTCGAAGTGGTGAAGGTGCCGTTGTGGAACCACGTCGTCACCTCGTTGTCCCTGGTGAAAGTACGGCACCGATCATTGATCTGGGCACGGGTGAGCGTCGGGTCGGCGGCCTCCAGCTCGTCCCGTTTGCGGTAGAACGCCGCGCGGTAGAGGTCGATCAGCGCCTGAGTCACCCCGGATCCGCCGAGCGATGCGCCGGCCGCGACCATCGGAACCGAGCCTTCGATCTGCCGGACCACGGCTTCGGCCTCATCGGCGATCTTGAGCCGCACGTACTCGGCCCGGCTGAGGGTCATGATGTCGGCGGCGTTGCCGGACTTGAAGGTGTTGGCGTGTTGCGCCTCGTGCATGGTCACGATGGCAGCGGCATCGATGGACAACGAGCGATTGACGAAGATCTTCCCCGCACGATGGAACGAACCGGTTCCGGCGAAGTTGTAGTCGACCGGAATGGACCATCGATCGATGACGCCCAGGGCCCACCTGCCGGTGGTGGTGGTGTTGAGCTTTGCGTAGACCTGCGCCTGCCGACTCGGCGCTCGCGCCCCTGCTCCCCCGCCGGTCCCGGTTCCGGTACCCGTGCCCGTTCCGGGTTCGACCTCGCGACCCTCCTTCGGTCCCGTCGACTCCTCGGCGGTTGTCTCGGTGCCCGCGGCCGGCTCTCCGACCTCTTCAGGTTGGGTTTCCCCCGGATGCCGCTGCAGCACCTGCCCGTCCATGGTGGCGACAACCGCGCGATTGCCGACCAGTCGTTGCAGCCGGGTGATGTCACCGGTGGCGCCGGGACGATGACCGATCCGCTGTTCGGCAGGGCGTGCGGTACTGATCCGTGTCGGTCGCTGGTCCGGCGCCCGGTCATCGTGCGCATACCGCATGCTTCGACTGTCCCAGCGCCGGGATCGGCGAACCATCGACAGGTCCGTGGTGCGCCCCTTCGGACTGCCGGATGTGCGCGATCGTGCAACGGTCCGGCACGCGATCCAATGATGTGATCCGGGTTTGGTGTGCGCATCCGCCTTTCA
>Ga0164306_10000240_pt1 | contig 21119 bp, 17 predicted proteins | sample Whisoiple_242_MG_FD_110213 | JGI IMG/M metagenome (GOLD analysis project Ga0164306, IMG submission 110213) | Soil microbial communities amended with fresh organic matter from upstate New York, USA - Whitman soil sample_242_MG | ecosystem: Environmental > Terrestrial > Soil > Unclassified >... | reverse complement strand
GACCGCGCGCCGCACCGCGCCGTCGTTCTCCGCGAGCGCCCACACCGGCAGGACCGTGCCGTCCATCCGGTCGAGCCGCCCCGCCGCCTGCTCGCACCGCCGCGGCGGCCCGGCGAACCGGGCGAGGCACCCCGGGCACAGCGGCCGGCCCGGCGCCCCGCACCCGGCGCAGGTGACGGGCAGGACGAGGTCGAGGAGCTCGCGGGCGACGGCCCGGAGCGGGCCGGCCCGCGCGGGGGTGGTCGTCATGCCCGCCAGCCTCGCGGTGCGGCCGCGGGCGCCACGCCGCGCGTCCCCAGGCGGCGGGGCAGCCGCGCGGCGCCGGGCCCTGTGGTCGTCCCGGCGCCCCGCGATCCCGCCGCTCAGCCCGCGAAGGACGGGTCCCGCACCCCGGTGCCCACCGAGGCCCAGCTCGACCCCGCCCGCGCGAACAGCTCGCCCTCCGCCGTCGCCAGGTACAGCGCGCTGTCCCCCTTGCCGCCGGCGATGTCGATCGCGTCCGCGAGCGCCGGGCGCGTCTGCACCTCCCCGGACAGCGGGACCAGGTGGTAGACGGCCGTGGTGGTGCTGCCGGACCGCCCGAGCACGCCGAGCGTCGACTCGTCGACCCAGACCACCCGCGTCGCGTCGGTGAGGGTCACCCCGGTGCGCCAGGCCTCGCCGAGCACCTGCGGCGTCCCCGAGTCGTCGCGCACGACCGAGGCCACGTCGACCCGCACGCCGTCCGAGCCGGACGACACCACCGCGACACGCGTCGCGTCCCGGGCGACGCGCACGGACCGCACCGTCCGGTCCTGCAGCCACTCCGCGGCGACGTCGACGACGGTGCCGCGGTCGTCGACCGCCAGCAGCTGCCCGCCGCCCGCGCCGGACGCGGTCCACACCCAGCCGAGCCGGTCGACCGACGGCGCCACCAGCGCGGGGGCGTCGAGCAGCTCGACGGACGCGGCGGCGGACGTCGGGACGGTCACCAGCCGGTCGGGTCCGGACAGCATGACCCGGAGGTCGCCGGTCCCGTCGCGGGCGGGGTCGCGCGCGTCCAGCCCCGCGAGCGAGGCGACGCCGCCGACGGGCTCGAGCTCGCCCGCGGACATCTGCACGAGCGTGCCGTCCTGGAGCGCCTCCAGCGAGCCGCCCCAGTCCTGCCCGCGCTCGAGCTCCGCCGCCTCGGTGTCCATCGCCACGCCCCCGGCGCTGACCTCGACGGTGCGCACCCGGGCGATCCGCAGCGACGCCTCCAGCTGCGCCTGCATCCGGGCGCGCTCGTCCGGCTCGGTGGGCAGCCCGCCGGCGGCCAGGCTCACCGTCGCGACGCCGTCCCCGTCGACGGAGACCGCGTCGGGCTGCAGGACGGCGCCCTCGGGGACCGCGCTGCGCACGGCGTCCCGCAGCCAGCCCGACGGCCCGGCGATGATCGCGCGGACGATCGACGTCGCGAGGTTCCGCAGCGGGAACCACCGGGTCTCCGGGACCAGGAACTGCTCGTCCTGGGAGAGGAAGTACAGGGTCGCGGAGCGGTAGATCGCCTCGAAGTTCGGCTCGGACAGCACCACGCCGTCCTCCAGGCCGGAGATCCGCCACTGGCCCTCGCTGTCCTGCACGAGGTCGAAGGTCAGCGACTCCTTGGCGTCGGGACCGGCCTGCGCGTACCGGCCCTCGCCGTCGACCCGCGCGGCGACCCGCACGTCCACCCGCACCTGCGACTCGCCGACCAGCTCGATGTCCGGGCTCGACGCGGTCGCGTAGACCACGACGCGCTCGCGCGGGCTCCACGACCGGCGGGTCTCGCCGGACAGGTACTCGCGGGCGTTGCGGAAGTCGTCGGTCGTGTCGACGGAGGCCGAGGCCCGGCTGAAGCCGGCCGCGCTCGCGCCGAGGAAGCCCCGGACGATGTCCTCGGGCGCCCCGTCCTGCGGCGGCGGGTCGCCCAGCGGCTCGACGACGCCCTGGTCGGTGACGCCCTCGACGCCGACGCCGACCGGGCCGGAGGTCGGGATGCCGACGCACGCGGACAGCGCGGCGAGCACGACGGCCAGCAGGGCGGCGGCGGAGGCGCGGCGGGCGCGGGCACGCGTGCGGGTCGGCGCGGTCATCGGGGCTCCCCCGGTCGGTCGGGGCCGCCGCGGCGGGCGGGCTCGGGGTCGGGCGCCGCGTCGGGGGCGCGCCCGGCGGGCGGCGCGGCGGGCGGCTCGGCGGGCGGCGGCACCTCGGCCGCGCCCTCGCCGCGCTCCTGCTCGCGCCGGCGCGCCACCGCGCGCTGCGCCTCCCGCGCCCGCTCCACCACGTCGAACGACCCCGTGGTCGGCGGCAGGTCGGGCAGCGCGGCGGGGTCGGGGCGGTCGACGTCCCGCTCCCGGGCGACGGGCCGGTCGGGCTCGGCCGGCGGCTCCAGCGGCAGCGGCGACGACTCGAGGGTGATCCCCGCGCGCCGGGGCAGCGTGAGCCGGAAGCAGGCGCCCTGCCGCGGGCGGCCCCAGGCCTCCAGCCAGCCGCCGTGCAGGTGCGCGTCCTCCAGCGAGATCGCCAGGCCGAGCCCGGTGCCGCCGGTCGTCCGCGCGCGCGCGGGGTCGGCGCGCCAGAACCGGTCGAACACGTGCGCCGCCTCGTCGCGGGTCATGCCCACCCCGCGGTCGCGGACGGTCACCGCGACCGCGCGGTCGTCGGCGCCGACCGTCACCTCGACGTCGCTGCCGTCGGCGTGCTCGATCGCGTTCACCAGCAGGTTCCGCAGCACCCGCTCGACCCGGCGCGGGTCGACGTCGGCCACGCACGGCCCCTCGGGCTGGGTCACCGAGAGCCAGGTGCCCTTGGCCCCGGCGAGCGGCACGGCCTGGTCGACCGCCGCGCCGACGACGTCGCGCAGGTCCCGGGCCTCGGCGTCCAGCACGGCGGCGCCCGCGTCGAACCGGCTGATCTCCAGCAGGTCGCCGAGCAGGTCCTCGAACCGGTCGAGCTGCTGCTGGAGCAGCTCGGCGGACCGGCGCACCACCGGGTCGAAGTCGTCCCGGGACTCGTAGATCATCTCGCCGGCCATCCGGACCGTGGTCAGCGGCGTGCGCAGCTCGTGGGACACGTCCGAGACGAACCGGCGCTGCATGGCCGACAGGTGCTCCATGCGGTCGATCTGGTCCTGGAGGCTCTCGGCCATCTCGTTGAACGATTTGCCGAGCCGCGCCATCTCGTCCTCGCCGCGCACCGGCATCCGCTCGGTGAGGCTGCCGTCGGCGATCCGCTCCGCGACGTGCGCGGCCTGCCGCACCGGGCGGACGACCTGCCGGGTCACGAGCCAGGTCATCGACACGAGCAGCACGACGAGGGCCACGGCGCCGATACCGAGGACGCTCTGCAGGAACTCCAGCCGGTCCTGCTCCGCCTGCAGCGAGTACAGGAAGTACAGCTCGTAGGACCCGGCTGCGGGCACGGTGACGAGCTGCCCGACCATCACGCCGGGCTCCACCCGGCCGGTGTCCGTGGACGAGGCGGGCCACGCGACCGACTCCCAGCGCTGCCCCTCGCCCTCGGCGGTGGCGGTGCGCAGCGGCTCCGACACCAGGCCGACGAGCGTCGACTCGGTCACCGCGCTGGTGACCAGGATCGGCTGCTGCTGGCCCCGGGTGCGCAGGATGAACACCTCGCGCTCCCCCGACCCGCCGGAGCGCAGCGCGCGCACCATGTCGTTGAGCAGGAGCTGGACCTCCGGCGCGGTGGTCGCCGTCGAGGCGTCGAACGTCTCCTGCGCCTGGGCCGCGCTGCGGGCGGACTCGGCGAGCACCTGGTCCACCCGCTGGGTGAACAGCCCGTCCCGCACGCTGACCGACAGGTAGCCGCCCAGCAGCGCGAGCGCGAGCAGCCCGGCCACCAGCGTCAGCGTGAGGACGCGGGCCTGCAGCGACCCGCGCCAGGCGCGGGCGAGGCGGCGCGCGCGGGCCCCGGCGCGCACCGTGGCGAGCCGCCACGCGCGCGCCGCCCGCGCGGTGACGCCGCCGCGGGAGGTGCCGGTCACGGGGGCGTCGCGCCCGCCTTGTAGCCGACGCCGCGCACCGTCACGACGATCTCGGGACGCTCGGGGTCGGCCTCGATCTTGGACCGGAGGCGCTGGACGTGGACGTTGACCAGCCGGGTGTCGGCGGCGTGCCGGTAGCCCCACACGCGCTCGAGCAGCACCTCGCGGGTGAACACCTGCCACGGCTTGCGCGCGAGCGCGACCAGCAGGTCGAACTCCAGCGGGGTCAGGGAGATCGGCGCGCCGTCCCGCGTCACCCGGTGCCCGGTCACGTCGATCGACAGGTCGCCGATGCGCAGGTGCTCCGGGGCGGGCTCGTCGCTGCGGCGCAGCCGCGCCCGCACGCGCGCGATCAGCTCCTTGGGCTTGAACGGCTTGGCGATGTAGTCGTCCGCGCCGGACTCCAGCCCGAGCACCACGTCGACCGTGTCGGCCTTGGCGGTCAGCATGACGATCGGCACGCCCGACTCCGCCCGGATCAGCCGGCACACCTCGGTGCCGTCCTTGCCCGGCAGCATGAGGTCGAGCAGCACGAGGTCCGGCTGCGAGGACCGGAAGGTCTCCAGTGCCTCGTCCCCGTCCGCGCAGAAGACCGGCTCGAACCCCTCGGAACGCAGGACGATGCCGATCATCTCGGACAGGGCGGTGTCGTCGTCGACCACGAGAACGCGTCCCTTCATCTGCCCATGATCGCATCACGGCGGCCCGGACCGGGCCCCCACCGCCGCGGGACGTCCGGACGGAGCAGCGGCCCGCGCGCGGACCTGACGTGGCACGATGGCCGTCAGCCGCGCCCGGCGCCCCGCAGGGGTGCTCCCGGCGCACCCCGCCGCGACCCCCCGAGGAGCACGATGAGCACGCCTCACGACGAGGGACGCCCCGAGGACGCGCCGCAGCAGGCCGCCGACCCCCGCCCCGCGCCGCGGTACGGGCAGTACGCCGCGGGCTGGCAGGCGCCGGCGGACCCGGCGGCCGGCGGGCAGCCCGCGAACCCGTGGGGCGACGCGGGCACCCACCCGGGCGGCGGCCGTCCGGGTGACGCGCCGGGGCAGCGGGACCGGCCCGGCCCCGCCGCGCCGGTCCCGCCGGGGTACGGGCAGCAACCGGGCTACGGGCAGCAGCCCGGGTACCCGACCGCGCCGGGCCAGGCGCCGGGTCAGCCGCCCGCGCCGGGCTACGGGCAGCAGCCGGGCTACGGGCAGCAGCCCGGGTACCCGACCGCCCCGGGCTACCCGGCCGCGCCCGGCTACGGCCAGCAGGGCTACGGCCAGCAGGGCTACGGCCAGCAGGGCTACGGCCAGCAGCCCGGCGCCACGCCCTCCGGCTGGGGCGCGACCCCCTACCAGCCGGCGGCCGCGCAGCCCGGGATCATCCCGCTGCGCCCGCTGAGCATCTGGGAGATCTTCGACGGCGCGTTCCGCGCGATCCGGCACAACCCCGCGACGATGTTCGGCCTCACCGCCGTGGTCGTCGCGGTCGCCACGGCGATCGGCGCGCTGGTCCAGTGGTACCTCGCGGGCATCTTCGCCGGCGCGGTCAACGACCTGTTCACCAGCGGCGCCGGCCTCACCACCGCCGACACCGAGCTGCTCGGCGACAGCTTCGGCACCTCGCTCGCGAGCGTCGCGAGCATCCCGCTCACGGCGCTGGCCACCACGATCCTCACCGGCCTGCTCATCCTGTCGGTGAGCCGCTCGGTGATCGGCCAGCGGATCTCGGCCCGCGAGGTGGTGCGCGGCCAGGGCAAGCGGATCGTCTGGGTGATCGGCTTCAGCCTGCTGCTCGGCCTGGCGACGTCGGTCGCCGTGGCGGCGCTGGTCGGCCTCGTGGTCCTGGTCGGCTCGACCTCGGACAGCGTGGGCCTCACGGTGCTGGTCGGCCTGCTGGCCGCGGCCGCCGCGGTGGTCGGCGGGTTCTGGATCACCATCCGCACCCTGCTCGCGCCCGCCGCGATCATGCTCGAGGGCGGCGGCTTCTGGGCCTCCGTGGCCCGCGCCTGGCGGCTGACCCGGGGCAGCTTCTGGCGGCTGCTCGGCCTCTACCTGCTGGTGACGATCCTGGTCGGGATCATCGCCCAGATCGTCGTCGTGCCGGTCACGCTGATCTCGCAGATCGTCCTGAACGACCCCCTGATGACCAGCGGGCCGTCGATCGCGCTCACCGCGATCGGCACCGCGATCGCCACCACCATCACCACGGTCTTCATGGCCGGCGTCATCGCGCTCGCCTACATCGACGTCCGGATGCGCCGCGAGGGCCTGGACGTCGAGCTGGCCCGGGCCGCGGAGGGCGCCGGCCGGTGACCGTGCCCGTCGTCCCGGACGCCGAGCAGGCGCGCCGCTGGCTCGAGCAGGAGCTCGCCGACCCCGTGTACCACCAGCAGCCGAGCCTGCTGCAGCGGTTCCTGGACTGGCTCGGCCGGCTGTTCGAGGGCGCCGACGGCCTGCCGATCGGCAACGTCGGCACGCTCCTGGCGATCCTCGTCGGGCTGGCCGTGCTCGTGACCGTGGCGTTCCTGGTGACCGGGCCGGTGCGCCGCAGCCGGCGGGTCGCCGGGAACCGCGGCGTGCTGGACGCGGACGACCGCCGGACCGCGGACGAGCTCCGGGCCGCCGCCGACGCCGCCGCCGGGCGCGGCGACTGGGCCGCCGCCGTCGCCGACCGGTTCCGCGCGGTCGTGCGGTCGCTCGAGGAGCGCGCCGTGCTCGAGGAGCAGCCGGGCCGCACCGCGCACGAGGCGGTCGAGGCCGCCGGGCTGCGGCTGCCGGCCCACGCGGTGGACCTGCGCGCGGCGGGGCGGCTGTTCGACGACGTCGTCTACGGCGAGCGCACCCCGCGGGCGGAGGACGACGCGGCCCTGCGCGAGCTCGACGCCCGCGTGACCGCGACCCGCCCGACCCTGCCCGCCGGGCTCGCCGCCGCGGGGGTGGACGCGTGACCGCCCCGGCGACGACCCGCGCGCCCGCGCCGCCCGTCGCCGGCGACGTCGTCCTCGGCGACGGCACGACCGCCCGCACCCGGGCGGGCGCCCGCTGGCGCCGGGTGCGCTGGCTCGTGGTCGTCGCGGTCGTGCTCGGGATCGGCGTGCTCGCCGCGCTGCTGCCCGCCCCGACCCGCTCGGCCACGGCGCTCGCCCCGGACAACCCGCGGCCGAACGGCGCGATGGCGCTCGCCGAGGTGCTGCGCGACCAGGGCGTCCGGATCACCTACGTGCGCTCCGCCGGCGCGGCGGTCGACGCCGCGGAGGCGGGCCGGACCCTGCTCGTCACCTCCGACTGGCTGCTGTCCGGCGAGCAGGTCGAGGCGCTGGCGGGCACCGCCGCGGACCTGGTGCTGCTCGACCCGTCGTACCTGCTCGACCGCGTGGTCCCGGGCCTCACCACCGGCTGGTCCGGCGGCACGGAGCCGGCGGCCGTCGCCGCGTCCTGCGAGGACCCCGACGCCGCGGCCGCCGGCACCATCTCCGCGACCGGCGCGGGCGTCACCCCGCTCGGCGAGGCCGCCCCGGCCGGGACCGCGCTGTGCTTCCCGGTGCCAGGCAGCTCGCCGCAGGCCTACCTGTACGCCGACTCCGAGGCCGACGGCCGCCGGGTCACCGTCCTCGGCGACGCGGGCCTGCTCACGAACGCCCGGGTCACCGACGCGGGCAACGCCGCGCTCGCGCTGCGCGCGCTCGGCCGGGACGCCGAGCTGGTCTGGTACGTGCCGTCCGCGAGCGACCTCGGCGCCGACGAGGGCGCGGCCGGGCCCGGCCTGGGCGACCTGCTCCCGCCGGCCGCGCGGGTGCTGCTGATCCAGGCGCTCGTCGTCGTGGCCGCGCTCGCGCTGTGGCGGGGTCGCCGGCTGGGCCGGGTGGTCGCCGAGCGGCTGCCCGTCGTGGTCCGCCCCGCCGAGACCACCCGCGGCCGCGCCCGGCTCTACCGGACGTCCCGGTCGTACGGGCACGCCGCGGCCTCGCTGCGGGCCGGCACCGCCGCGCGGCTCGCCCGCCGGCTCGGCGTGCCGCGCTCGGCCGCGGCCCCCGACGTCGTCACCGCCGTCGCCCGGGCCGCCGCCCGGGACGAGGCCGACGTGCGCGACCTGCTGTACGGACCACCCCCCACGTCAGACGCGGGCCTGGAGCACCTGGCCCGCCGGCTCGACCAGCTCGAGAGCGAGGTTCACCCCACGTGACCGACCACCCCGCCCCGAACCCGTGGCCGCAGGGCGGCACGCCCGCCGGGTACCCCGCGCCGCAGCCCACCGGGCCGGAGCAGCCCGGCCCGCAGCAGCCGACCCCGCAGCAGCCGTGGGAGGCGCAGCAGCCCGCGTGGGCCCAGCAGCCGGGGCCCGCCGCGCCCGCCGCCCCGCCCGCGCCCGCCGCGACCCCCGCCGCCCCCGAGCCCTCCCCCGAGCTCCGCGAGGCGCTCGGCGCCGTCCGCGCCGAGGTCGGCCGCGCCGTCGTCGGCCAGGACGCCGCCGTGACCGGCCTGGTGATCGCGCTGCTGTGCCGCGGCCACGTGCTGCTCGAGGGCGTGCCCGGCGTCGCCAAGACGCTGCTCGTCCGGACGCTGTCGACCGCGCTGGACCTCGACACCAAGCGGGTGCAGTTCACGCCGGACCTCATGCCCGGCGACGTCACCGGCTCGCTGGTCTACGACGCGCGCACGGCCGAGTTCTCGTTCCGCGAGGGCCCGGTGTTCACCAACCTCATGCTCGCCGACGAGATCAACCGCACGCCGCCCAAGACCCAGGCGTCGCTGCTCGAGGCCATGGAGGAGCGCCAGGTGTCGGTCGACGGCACCCCGCGCCCGCTGCCGTCGCCGTTCGTCGTCATCGCGACGCAGAACCCCGTCGAGTACGAGGGCACCTACCCGCTGCCCGAGGCGCAGCTCGACCGGTTCCTGCTCAAGCTGACCCTCCCGCTGCCCGAGCGGCACGAGGAGATCGAGGTCCTGGCCCGGCACGCCGCGGGCTTCGACCCGCGCGACCTCGTCAAGGCCGGCGTGCGCCCGGTCGCCGGCAAGGACGTGCTGGAGCGCGCCCGCGCCGAGGTCGCCCGGGTGCAGGTGGCGCCCGAGGTGCTCGGCTACGTGGTCGACGTGGTGCGCGGCACCCGGCAGTCGCCGTCGCTGTCCCTCGGCGTCTCCCCCCGCGGCGCCACCGCGCTGCTGGCGACGGCGCGGGCCTGGGCCTGGCTGCAGGGCCGGTCGTACGTGACCCCGGACGACGTGAAGGCGCTGGCGCACCCGACGCTGCGGCACCGCGTGCAGCTGCGCGCCGAGGCCGAGCTCGAGGGCGTGACCGCGGAGTCGGTGCTCGACACCGTGCTGGCGTCCGTCCCGGTCCCCCGCTGAGGCGCCCGGCGTGGCGATCACCTGGCGCGCGGTCGCGCTGACCGCGGTCGGCGCGGTGCCGGCGGTGCTCTGGCCCGTGCCCGGCACGGTGCTGGCCTGGGCGGCGCTGGTGGTGCTGCTGTGCGCCGTCGACGTCGCCCTCGCCGCGTCCCCGCGCGCCGTGGCGATCCGCCGCGAGGTCACCGGGGCGGTCCGGCTGCACGAGCCCGCACGGTCCCGGCTGACCCTCACGCACACCGGCGCCCGCCGGCTGCGCGCGGTCGTCCGGGACGCGTGGCAGCCGTCGGCGGGAGCCGAGCAGAACCGGCACCGGGTCGACCTGCCGCCCGGGGAGTCGCGCCGCGTCGACACCCCCCTGCGCCCCAGCCGCCGCGGCGACCTGCGCGCCGACCGGGTCACCATCCGGTCCGCCGGCCCGCTCGGGCTCGCGGCCCGGCAGGCGTCGATCGACGTGCCCGGCACCCAGCGGGTGCTGCCCGAGTTCGCGTCCCGCCGGCACCTGCCCAGCCGGCTCGCCCGGCTCCGCGAGATGGACGGCCGCGCCGCGGTCCAGGTCCGCGGCCAGGGCACGGAGTTCGACTCGCTGCGCGAGTACGTGATCGGCGACGACGTGCGGTCGATCGACTGGCGGGCCAGCGCGCGGCGCAACGACGTCGTGGTCCGCACCTGGCGCCCGGAGCGGGACCGGCGGGTGCTGATCGTGCTCGACACCTCGCGCACCAGCGCCGCGCGCACCGGCGAGGAGCCGCGGCTGGAGCCGTCCGTCGAGGCGGCCCTGCTGCTCGCCGCGCTCGCGTCGCGGGCGGGCGACCGGGTGGAGCTGCTCGCCTACGACCGGGCCGTGCGCGCGCGGGTGGCGGGCGCGTCCGGGCCGCGCCTGATGCCGGCGATCGCCGACGCCCTGGCGGACGTGGAGCCGTCGCTCGTCGAGGCCGACTGGCCGGGCGTCGTCGCGCAGGTGCAGGAGCGGCTGTCCCAGCGGGCGCTGGTCGTGCTGCTCTCGGCGCTGGAGCCCGCGGCGGTCGAGAACGGGCTGCTCCGGGTGGTCGACCAGCTCGCGTCCCGGCACCAGGTGGTGCTCGCGTCGGTGCGGGACCCCGAGGTCGAGCGGCTCCGGACCGGGCGGGAGGACGTCGCCGCCCTGTTCGACGCGGCGGCGGCCGAGCGGACCGAGCTCGAGCGCCTGGCGGTCGCGCAGCGGCTGCGCAGCCACGGGGTCGAGGTGGTGGACGCGCTGCCGGACGACCTGGCCCCGCGCCTCGCGGACGCGTACCTGGCGCTCAAGGCCGCGGGCCGGCTGTAGGCCGGCAGGCCCGGCCGCCCCTCCCGGCGACCGGGCCCGCGTGCGCCTGCCCACCCGACACTGGAACGTTGTGACGGACACGCCGGCGGCGTGTCCGTCACAACGTTCCACCGCCAGAAGAGCCCGACGTGTCGGACCGCGCGCGTAGCGTCGGCACCGTGACGGGCGACGGGGACCTCGCGGGCGGCGGCACGATCACCACGCGCGGGCTGGGGCGCGCCCTGCTCGCGCGGCAGCACCTGCTCGACCGGACGGACGCCCCGGCGGTCGACGTCGTGCGGCACCTGGTCGCGCTGCAGTCCCAGAACCCGTCGTCGGCCTACCTCGCCCTGCACGCCCGGGTCGCCGGCCTCGCGCACGCGGACCTGGCCGACGCGATGACGGACCGCCGCGTCGCGCGCCTCGCCCTGCTCCGGGACACCGTGCACCTGGTCACCGCCGACGACGCGCTGGCGCTCTGGCCGCTGCTCGCGCCGACCCTGCGCCGGCACCTCACCGCGAACGTCTCCGCCGCGCCGACGCTGCGGCAGGTCGACCTCGACGACCTCCGGGCGGCGGCGCTCGACGCGCTGGCGGACGGCCCGCTGACCGCGCGGGACCTCGGGGCGCGCCTGGCCGCGACCTGGCCCGGGCTCGACCCCGGGTCGCTCGCGCAGGGCGCGCGCGGGCTGCTGCCGCTGGTGCAGGTCACCCCGCGCGGGGTGTGGGGGCGGAGCATGCCGACGACCTGGACGACGGCGTGGGCGTGGTTCGGGGTCGACGCGCCCGCCGGCGACCCGGGCGGCGGTGCTCCCGACGACGACCGCGACGCCGCCCTCGCCGCCCTGGTCCGCCGCTACCTCGCCGCGTACGGGCCCGCGACCGTCGCCGACGTGCAGCGGTGGTCCGGCCTGACCCGGCTCGCCCCCGTCGTCGCCCGGCTGCGGCCCGAGCTCTTCGAGCTGGTGCACGTCGACCCGCCGTCGGGCCGGCCCCGGGTCCTGCTCGACCTGCCCGGCGCCCCGCGGCCGCCCGAGGACGCCCGCGCGCCCGCCCGGCTGCTGCCCGACTTCGACAACCTCCTGCTGGGCCACGACGACCGCAGCCGGGTGATCCCGCCGGCGATCCGCCCGGCGCTCGCCAGCCGCAACGGCATGCCGCCGGGCACGGTGCTGCTCGACGGCGCGGTGGCGGGGTCCTGGACCCTGCGGCGCGAGCGGCTCCCCCGGCCCGCGGGCGCCCCACGCGGCCGCCGCGAGCGCGCGACGCTCACCGTCACCCCGCTGCGGCCGTGGCGCCCGGCGGAGCGGCGGGCGGTGCTGCCGGAGGCCGAGCGGCTGGCGCGGTTCGTCGCCGACGACGCCGCCGAGCACGCGGTCGCGGTCGCGGAGGCCTGACCGGGCGCCGGCGCCCCCGACACGGCGCGCACCGCCCTTGAACTGCGCCGGGACGCCGCCTACCGTCGGGGGCGGATCGTTGCCGCTGACGCTCCTGACGCCGACGCCCCGACCCGACGCCGACCCACCAGGAGTCCTCCGTGCCCCGTCCCGCCGTCACGCTCACGCTGTCCGGCGCCGCCGGCCAGATCGGCTACTCGCTGCTGTTCCGCGTCGCGAGCGGCGAGCTGCTCGGCCCGGACACCCCGGTCCGGGTGCGGATGCTCGAACGGCCCGACGCGCTGCAGGCGGCGCACGGCGTCGCGCTGGAGCTGCAGGACGTCGCCTCGCCGCTGCTGGTCGACGTGGACGTCACCGCCGACCCGCGCGCCGCGTTCGACGGCGCGGACATCGCGATCCTGGTCGGCGCGCAGCCGCGGACGGCGGGCATGGAGCGGGCCGACCTGCTGCAGGCCAACGCCGGCATCTTCCGGGCGCAGGGCGCGGCGATCAACGCCGGCGCGGCCGACGGCATCCGCGTGCTGGTCATCGGCAACCCGGCGAACACCAACGCGATGATCACCGCGGCGCACGCGCCCGACGTGCCGCGGGACCGGTTCACCGCGCTGACCCGCCTGGACCACAACCGGGCCCTCGCCCAGCTCGCGCTGCGGGCCGGCGTCAGCCCGGGGCAGATCACCCGGGTCACGGTGTGGGGCAACCACTCGCGCACCCAGTACCCCGACCTGCGGCACGCGCGGATCGCCGGCCGCCCCGCGCTGGAGGTCGTCGACCGCGCCTGGGCCGAGGGCCCGTTCATCGACACCGTCGCCCAGCGCGGCGCCGCGATCATCGCCGCCCGCGGCGGGTCGTCGGTCGCGTCGACGGTCAGCGCGATCATCGACCACGGCCACCTGCGCCGCGGGGGCACCCCGGCCGGCGACTGGACGTCGGCCGGCCGGGTGTCGGACGGGTCGTACGGCGTGCCCGAGGGGCTGGTCTGCTCGTTCCCGGTGACCGCCGCCGACGACGGGGTCTGGCGGATCGTGCCGGACCTGGAGATCGACGCGTTCTCCCGCGCGCGGATCGACGCGTCGGTGGCGGAGCTCGCCGAGGAGCGGGACGCGGTGCGGCACCTCGGCCTGATCTGAGCCCCGCGGGACCCCCGCAGGGCCGGCCCGCTCAGCCCGCTCAGCCCGCCGCGGGCGCGTACTGCGTCTCGTACAGCTCCGCGTACAGCCCGCCCGCCGCCAGCAGCTCGGCGTGCGTGCCCTGCTCGGCGACCCGCCCGCCGTCGAGCACCACGATCGAGTCGGCCTCGCGGATCGTCGACAGCCGGTGCGCGATCACGAGCGCCGTGCGCCCGACCAGCGCCTCCGCGAGCGCCCGCTGCACCGCGGCCTCGGACTCCGAGTCGAGGTGGGCGGTCGCCTCGTCCAGCACCACGATCGGCGGCGCCTTGAGCAGCAGCCGCGCGATGGCCAGCCGCTGCCGCTCGCCGCCGCTGAGCCGGTAGCCGCGGTCCCCCACGACGGTGTCGACGCCGTCGGGCAGCCGGGACACCAGGTCCCAGATCTGCGCCCGGCGCAGCGCCTGCTCCAGGTCGGCGTCGGACGCGCCCGGCCGCGCGTACAGCAGGTTGGCGCGGATGGTGTCGTGGAACAGGTGGGCGTCCTGGGACACGATCCCGATGGCGTCCCGCAGGCTGTCCTGCGTGACCTCGCGGACGTCCTGGCCCGCGACCCGGACGGTGCCGGCGGTGACGTCGTACAGCCGCGCGACCAGCGCGGAGATCGTCGTCTTGCCGGCGCCCGACGGCCCGACCAGCGCGACCAGGTGGCCGTGCGGCACCGTGAACGACACGTGCTCCAGCGTGGTGCCGGGCACCTCGCTCTGCAGCCGGGCGACCGACTCCAGGGACGCGAGCGACACCTCGGACGCGGCCGGGTACCGGAACGACACGTCGTCCAGCTCGACGCTCGCGGTGCTCGCGAGGTCGGCGGGCAGCGGCCGCGCGTCCGGCGCGTCCGCGACCGTCGGCTCGAGGTCGAGCACCTCGATGACCCGCTCGAAGGACACCAGCGTCGTCATGACGTCGACCTGGACGTTCGACAGCGACGTGATGGGTCCGTACAGCCGGGTGAGGTACGACGTCAGCGCGACGACCACGCCCACCGTCAGCGAGCCCTGGATGGCGAGCACGCCGCCCAGGCCGTAGACGATCGCGACCGCGACCGCCGCGATCAGCGTCAGCCCGATCCGGAACACCGCGGCGTACATCGCCGACGTGATGCCGATGTCCCGCACCCGGGAGGCGCGCGCCGCGAACTCCGCGGTCTCGTCCTCCGGGCGTCCGTAGAGCTTGACCAGCTGGGCGCCGGCGACGTTGAACCGCTCGGTCATGGTCTGGCCCATGGCGGCGTTCAGCGTGTACGACTCCTGCGTCACGCCGGCCAGCCGCCGGCCCATCGCGCGGACGGGCAGCACGAACGCCGGCAGCAGCACCAGGGACAGCAGGGTGATCTGCCAGGACAGCGACAGCATCGCGGCGATCACCAGCACCACGGTCAGGACGTTGGACACGACGTTCGACAGCGTCGACGTGAACGCCTGCTGCGCGCCCAGCACGTCGCCGTTCAGCCGCTGCACCAGCGCGCCGGTCTGCGTCCGGGAGAAGAACGCCAGCGGCATCCGCTGGACGTGGTCGAACACCTGCGTGCGCAGGTCGAGGATCAGGCCCTCGCCGATCCGTGCGGAGAACCAGCGGGACGCCAGCGTCAGGCCGGCGGACACGACCGCGAGCAGCGCGACGACGCCGGCGAGCCCGAGCACCAGCCCGGTGCGGCCCTGCGCGATGCCGTGGTCGATGATCTGCCGGAAGATCAGCGGGGTGACCGCTCCGATCGCGGCGTCGAGCGCGACGACGACGAGGAAGACGGTGAGCAGCCCGCGGTAGGGGCGGGCGAAGGCGAGGATGCGCCGCAGCACGTCGCGGGTGATGCGACGCCGGGCGACGGACGGGTCGAGGCGGAACGACCGGTACATGGCCGGGCTGCCGCCCCCTCCTCCGTGCATGGACATGGGGCCTCCAGGGGGACGATTCCGATAGAGAGGGTACCTCTCTATGTGCGGAACTCGCTATCCTGGGGCGCATGACGCCCGTCACCCCGGCCCCCGCGCACCACCACCCCGCCCCGGGCAACCCCGGCGACGAGCTGTTCTGGCTGCTCCGCCGGGCGCTGCACACCATGCGGCGGGACGTGCGCGAGCGCGTCGACCTGACCCCGTCCCGGCACCGGCTGCTGCGCGTCGTCGCGCGCGAGGAGCCGCAGCGGCAGACCGCGCTCGCCGCGGCGCTCGACGTGGTGCCGCGGTCGATCACGTCGCTGGTCGACGACCTGGAGCGGGCCGGGCTGGTCGAGCGGCGGCCCGACCCGACCGACCGGCGCGCGACCCTCGTCGCGGCGACGGACGAGGGCCGCGCCGTGCTCGCGGAGGCGGACCGGGAGCGTCGGCGGCACGCGGAGGAGCTGCTCGGGCGGTTGGACCCGGCCGAGCAGGGCGAGCTGCTGCGCCTCCTGCACCGCCTGGTGGACGACCCGGACGGCGCCCCGGCGGAGTGCGCCCGGGACTGACCCGCGGGCGGTCAGACGACGCCGAGGGCCAGCATCGCGTCCGCGACCTTGAGGAAGCCGGCCACGTTCGCGCCCAGCACGTAGTCCCCGGGGGCGCCGTACTCGTCCGCCGTGGCGGCGCACCGGTCGTGGATGTCCCGCATGATCGTCGCGAGCCGCTGCTCGGTGTACTCGAACGACCAGGAGTCCCGGCTCGCGTTCTGCTGCATCTCCAGCGCGGAGGTCGCCACGCCGCCGGCGTTGGCCGCCTTGCCCGGGCCGAACAGCACGCCGGCCTCGCGCAGCACGGCGACGGCCTCGGGGGTCGTCGGCATGTTCGCGCCCTCCGCCACCGCCACCAGGCCGGAGTCGACCAGCGCGCGGGCGTCGTCCCCGTCGAGCTCGTTCTGCGTCGCGCACGGCAGCGCCACCGTCGCGCCGACCTCCCAGACCCGCCGGCCCGGCACGTAGCGCGCCGAGCCGCCGCGCCGCTCCGCGTAGTCGGCCAGCGACCCGCGCTCGACCGTCTTCACCTGCTGCAGCAGCGGCAGGTCGAGGCCCTTGTCGTCGACGACGTACCCGCGCGAGTCCGAGCACGCGACGACGTCCGCGCCGAGCTGCTGCGCCTTCTCGATCGCGTAGAGCGCCACGTTCCCCGAGCCCGAGACCACGACGCGCTGGCCGTCGAGCGACCGGTTCGCCGCGCGGAGCATCTCCTGCGCGAACAGCACGGCGCCGTACCCGGTGGCCTCGGTGCGGACGAGCGAGCCGCCCCAGGTCACGCCCTTGCCGGTGAGCACGCCCGACTCGTACCGGCCGGTCATGCGCTTGTACTGGCCGAACAGGTAGCCGATCTCCCGGCCGCCGACGCCGATGTCCCCGGCGGGCACGTCCACGTACTCGCCGATGTGCCGGGCCAGCTCCGTCATGAACGACTGGCAGAACCGCATGACCTCGCCGTCCGAGCGCCCGCGCGGGTCGAAGTCCGACCCGCCCTTGCCGCCGCCGATGGGCATGCCGGTCAGCGAGTTCTTGAAGATCTGCTCGAAGCCGAGGAACTTCACGATGCCGAGGTTCACCGACGGGTGGAACCGCAGGCCGCCCTTCGACGGGCCGAGGGTGGTGCTGAACTGCACCCGGAACCCGCGGTTGATCTGCACCCGGCCGGCGTCGTCGACCCACGGCACCCGGAACACGATCTGCCGCTCGGGCTCGCACAGCCGCTCCAGCACGGCCGCGTCGACGTACCGCGGGTGCCGGTCGAGCACGGGCCCGAGGCTGCCGAACACCTCCCGCACCGCCTGGTGGAACTCGGGCTCCCCCGGGTTCCGCGCCAGCACCTGGTCGAGCACCGCTCCGAGCTGGTCCTGCACGTGCCTCACCCCGTCATGTCCGCGCCGGCTGCTCCCGGCAGCGCCACCGTACGAGGCGCGCGGACGCCGTCGCCAGGGCGTCCACGACGTGGCTCAGCGGGCGGGGTCGGGCACGCCGTGCGGCAGCCGGTGCAGCGTCACGGCCTCGGTCGCGGAGCGCTGCGCGGCGCGCGTGGCCGCGTCGTACTCGCGGTCCCGGCGGGTCGCGAGCACGGCGGCGAGGAACGCCTCCGGGTGGGTGCCGGCCGGCGGCCCGGGCGCGACGTACCGGGCCACTTCGCCCGCCAGCTGCTGCCCGAGCGCGTACCGCGAGCCGGGGTGCAGCCGCGGCGCCCGGCCGAGGAACTGCCGGACCGCCAGCGCGAGGCCGTCCGGCAGCCGCGCGACGTCGGCCTGCTGCGCCCACGCCGCGAGGAACGGCGGCATGACGAGGACCGCCCGCGTCTCCGTGCGGCCGCGCACCCGGACGGCGTAGGTGCCGGCCAGGATGTCGCCGAGCCGCTTGCCCTGCGGGTTGACCAGCGAGGTGATGAGCGCGACCGAGCCGAGGGTCAGCCACAGCTCGAGGATGCCCACCAGCGCGCGGACGAACGCCTGCCGGAACCGGATCGGGCCGCCGTCGTCGCGCACCACCCGGATGCCGACCGCGAGCTTGCCCAGCGACCGGCCGCGGGTCAGCGTGTCCACCGTCGTCGGGATGACGACCAGCACCGTCACCATCACCACGACGAACGTGATCTGCAGGACGTCCTGGCTCGGCGACACCACCACGAACCGGGTGATCAGCCAGGCCACGGCGATCGCCACCACGCCCAGCGCCATCAGGTCGATCACCGCGCCGGCCAGCCGGCTGGCGAACGACGTCGGCCGCGCGTCCAGCAGCACGCCCTCGCCGATGACGATGCCCTCGTCCTGCACGCCCCACCTCCGCCGACGTCCCGCCCCAGGTCACCCGGTCGGGGCCGGGCCTCGTGTGGCAGGGTATCGGGCGTGGACCTGGACGCCTTCTCCGCCGTGCGCGAGCCCGCCTGGGCGCGCCTGGACGAGCTGTCCCGGCGGCGCGGCCTCGACGGCGCCGAGGCGGACGAGCTCGTCCGGCTCTACCAGGCCGCCGCGACCGACCTGTCGACCATCCGGTCCTCCGCCCCCGACCCGGACGCGGTCGCCCGGCTGTCCCAGCTGCTGGCCCGCGCGCGGTCCCGGATCGCCGGGACGCACGAGCCCGCCTGGCGGGACGTCCGCCGGTTCGTGGTGCTGTCGCTCCCCGCGGCGCTGTACCGGATCCGGTGGTGGACGGTCGGCGTGATGGTCGCGTGCCTCGCGGTCGCGACCGTCGCCGGCTGGTGGGTCGCGACCAACCCCGACGCGCTCGCCGCCATGGGCACGCCGAGCGAGCGGCAGCAGTACGTCGACGAGGCGTTCGCCTCCTACTACGACCCCGGGGCCGGGTTCGCCGCCGTGGTGTGGACGAACAACGCCTGGGTGGCGGCGCTCTGCGTCGCCCTCGGCATCTCCGGGATCGGCACGCTCTACGTGCTCGCGAACAACGCCGTGAACGTCGGCGCGACCGGCGGGATGATGGCCGCGCACGACAGCCTGGGCATCTTCTTCCAGCTCATCACGCCGCACGGCCTGCTGGAGCTGACCTCGATCTTCGTCGCCGGCGCGGCGGGCCTGCGGCTGTTCTGGGCCTGGATCGACCCGCAGGGCCGGCCGCGGTCGCGCGCGCTGGCCGAGGAGGGCCGCGCCCTCATCACGATCGTCATCGGCCTCGCGGGCGCCCTGCTGCTGTCCGGCGTCGTCGAGGGCTTCGTCACCGGGTCGACGCTGCCGTGGTGGCTGAAGATCGTCATCGGCGCGATCGCCCTGGCCGCGTTCTGGACCTACACGATCGTGCTCGGCCGCCGCGCCGTGGCCGAGGGCGAGACCGGCGACCTCGAGGAGGACGCCGCGGGCTACGCGGTCGCGATCGCGGCCTGAGCCGCGGCGGGGGCGCCGGCGCGCGGGTCCCGGCCCGGGCGCAGCGCGCCCAGCCACAGCGACGCCGCGCCGAGCGGCGTGCTCGCCACCTCCGCGAACCCGAGCGCCCGCAGGTCCGCGACCTGCGCGGGGTCGACGGTCGCCGCCAGCACGTCCCGGCCCGCGGCGCGCTGCTCGGCGGCGACCGGCGCGAGCAGGTCGGCGAGCAGCGCCGCCCGCTCCCCCGCGTCCGCCCGGCCGTCGTCGGCGAGCAGCACGAGCACCCGCTCCGCGCCCGACTCCCGCACCAGGGCGAGCGTGCGGGCGGTGGCGTCGGCGATCGCGCGCAGCGGGGCGCGGGCGGGCTCGGGGCGCGGGTCGGGCCGGACACCGAGCTCGCGGGTGACGACGCGCTGGAGGTCGGCGCCGAGGCGGTCGGCGTCGGGCGGGAGCCAGACGGCGACGGCGGCGACCTCGGCGGCGTCCTCGGCGGCGACCTCGGCGAGCCACACCTCGCCGTGCTCTATCGCGCCCAGGCTCAGCATGAGCCGGGTGGCCGGACCGGCCTGCTCCAGGTCGGGGCCGGGGTCGGGCTCGCCGTCGCCGTCCAGGTCGACGAACGGCCGGTGCGCGGCGATCATCCGGGCCAGCGGGTTGACGTCGAGCAGCCCCGCGCGGCGGACGCGCCACGGCCGGCGGGCGCCGCCGTCCTCGGCGGGGGTGGGCAGGGCGGTGATCCGTCGTCGGGTCGGCTCGTGCAGCACGCCCCCAGCCCAGCACCCGGACCTGGGAGCCCGCTGACAGCCGGCGCGTCGCGCTCAGGTCGTCGCTCCGCCCTGCCGATGTCCCCGGAGTGTTCCGACGAGCCATCGACGCCTTCATCCGTGAGCGGGCGACCCACCGGGTCCGGCTCCAGGGCCCGCCGACGTACTCGGGGCAGCTGGACCAGGACGTGCTGGTGCCCCGGGACCGCGCGGGCCGCCCCGGCTACGTCGTCCGGACGGGCGGGCCGTCGCACGACATCCGGCGGCGCAGCACGCAGGGCGCCCGCTCCGACTTCGCGGTCGCCGCGGGACCGCGCACCATCGTCATCAGCACCTGCGTGGGGCGCGCACCACGCCTCGGGTCGCCCGCCGAGATCGCCGCGCGCGCCGAGGCCCACCTCGGCGGCGACCACGGCTGCCACGTCCTGAGCGCGCCGGCACCGACCTTCTTCGCCGGGGTACCCGCGGTCAGCCTGGAGGTCGGCGTCCCCGCCGCCGACGGGGTGGGGTACCGGGGACTCTCCCGCGACTGGCACTTCCAGCGCGAGGGGTGGGCCTTCGTCGCCGGCTGGGTGCACGCGACGAGCGACCCGCCCGAGTGCCGGGAGACCGCGGAGCGCATCCTCGCGTCGTGGCGCTGGCTCACGCCGTGATCCGCGCCCGGCGGGGCAGCGCGCGCTCGGCGGCCCGGCTCAGGACGACCAGCCCCGCCAGCACGACCCCGGCCGCGCCGAGGTAGGTCGCGCGCGTCGCCCACCAGTCCCACGTCCACGGCTCCGGCAGCGCCTCCCCCGCGCCGAGCAGCACGACCCCGGACACCGCGAACATCGCCGTCAGGTGCCAGAGGTAGAGCCCCATCGACCGCGCGCCGGCCCAGCGCACCAGCCGCGACCCCGCGGCCCACCGCGCCACCGCGTCCCGGACCAGCAGCGCCGCCGCGACCTGCGCCACCGCGAAGCCCACCACCGGGGCGGTCGGCGGGGCCAGGTTGGAGATCGCGTCGCCGGGCATGCCGATCAGCGACCGCGGGTACGGCCCGACCACGAGCAGCAGGACGGTCACCGCGAGCCCGCCGAGGGCGAGCAGCGCCAGCGCGGTGCGCTCCGGGACGAGGTCGCGCGCGGCGACCTCCTCGGGCGCGGCGAGCCGCCGGGCGGCGTAGACCAGGCCGCCCAGGTAGGGCACCGCCCAGACGAGGAGCACGTTCGGGGCGCCGGGCAGCGCCACCTCGTCGGAGAACCGCAGCAGGTCCACGACCACCGGCAGCGCCGCCGCGACGACGAGCACGCGGGCGGCGCCCCAGCGGCGCAGCGCGCGCAGCAGGACCGGGGTCAGCGCGAGCAGCCCGATCTGCACGCCGAGGAACCACAGGGGCTGCGGCACGATCCGCGCCACCCGGTCGACGGCGGCCG
>Ga0164306_10000239_pt1 | contig 21226 bp, 18 predicted proteins | sample Whisoiple_242_MG_FD_110213 | JGI IMG/M metagenome (GOLD analysis project Ga0164306, IMG submission 110213) | Soil microbial communities amended with fresh organic matter from upstate New York, USA - Whitman soil sample_242_MG | ecosystem: Environmental > Terrestrial > Soil > Unclassified >... | reverse complement strand
GGCCGCCGGGCCGGTGGTGCTCGACGGTGGGCTGGCCACGCTGCTCGAGGCACACGGTCACGACCTGTCGTCGGAGTTGTGGTCGGCCAGGCTGCTGGCCGAGCAACCGGACGCGATCACCGCCGCCCATCGGGAGTACTTCGAGGCAGGCGCCCAGGTCGCAATCACCGCGTCGTATCAGGCCTCGTTCGAGGGATTCGCCCGGCTCGGACTCGATCGCAGCCAATCGGCCGAGTTACTCCGCCGGTCCGTCCGGTTGGCCAGGCTGGCCGCAACAGAAGCGGCGCCGGTCGGCGCATCCACGCCGACGCAGCGTTGGGTGGCGGCTTCGGTCGGGCCTTACGGCGCCGCGCTCGCCGACGGGTCGGAATACCGCGGTGACTACGGCCTCTCGGTGGCCGAGCTCCGGGCCTGGCACCGCCCGCGGTTGGAGATCCTGGCCGATGCCGGCGCCGATCTCTTCGCCGTCGAGACGATCCCGTGCCTCGCGGAGGTCGAGGCGCTGGCGATCGAACTGGCCGACCTCGGTGTACCGGCGTGGCTGTCGATGACCTGCGCCGGCGGGCGGACCAGGGCCGGCGAATCCGCGGAGGAGGGCTTCGCCATGGCCGGCGGCGTCGATGCCGTGGTCGCGGTCGGGATCAACTGCGTCGATTCGGTCGAAGCCAGCGATCTGGTGACCGCCGCCGTCGAATCCTCCGACAAACCGGCGGTGGTCTACCCGAACAGTGGCGAGAGCTGGAACGCGGTCGACCGCACCTGGGCGGGCACCGCGACCTTCGGTCCGGAGCATGCCGCGGTCTGGGTCGCCGCAGGCGCGCGGTTGGTCGGCGGCTGCTGCCGGGTGGGTCCGTCGGCGATCAGAGCGCTGGCGCGGTCCGCGCCGGGTTGGCCGGTGGGTGAGCCGGGTTCCGTCTCGTCGAGGTGAGCGCCCAGACGCCCAACGCGATCACCGCCAGCACCTCACAGATCACCAGGCCCCGTTCGATCAGCCCCAACGGCACGGCGCGGTACCACGGCGTCTGCGTGATCGGCGACAGCAGCATCGCCCCCACCAGTGGGGAGAACCAGGCAAGGGACAGCACGGCCAGCCAGAATGCGGACCGCGCAGCGACCGGATGAGCCTGCGCCGCGGTCGAACCGGCCCCTGAGCGCCGCCGGGTCAGCAGCATCACGGCCACCGGTAGGCACAGGAAGGCGACGATGCTGGCCACCCGGTGGATCTGTCCGTTGGTGCTCGGCCCGACCGCCCAGTTGTGTTTGGGGAACAGCACGATCACCAGCAGCGCGGCTGCCCACAGCACGCCCAGCAACGATCCCATCGACCACCGGTCCGCGTGACCGGCACTGACCAGGGCGGCGAAGACGGCGAGGGAACCAAAGGCCAGGGCGATCACGCCGAGGTTGAACGCCCAGCCCGAACCGGTCAGGGCGTACTCGCTGATCGTCCGGTGGATCGGTGAGATGTCGGCCGTGCCGGGCAACAGATGCAGCGCACCGACGAACGCGGCGGCGATCAGTGCGCCTCCGATGCCCGCCGCGGCCAGCAGCCGAGCGCGTCCCCACTCACGGTCGGACTCGACGGTCGGAGCGATTGCGGACCGGACCGCGACCTCGGTGGCTGGTTCCTGCATGCGGCGGGCGTCCTCGAATTCGGCAGGGCCAACGCGCAGTTGGCAGTGGCAGCGTTGTCGGCAGTTCTTCTGTCCAGGGTACGGATCGAAGCTGTGGACCGGCAGCCGTTCGTGGTCGATGCGGTCACCGCCCGACCTCCGGCGCTGCGCCAATCGGGTCGGGCCAGGTTACGGAAGGGTGACGTTCCCGGAGACGCAGCCAAATGTGTTCGGCGGCGGTCGCGGCGCCCGGCACACTGGGTGAACGCGGGGGCGTGATATAGCAGGATTCATCGGGTTTCAGGAGGCGCGGCGATGTCGACCGGACGATCTGCATCGTGGGGGTGGGGCGCCGATTCTGGACGTTCGCGCGGTCGGAACAGGGTGGTTCGGCGGACCCTGTTGCCACTGCTCCTGGTGACAGTGGGGGTGCTGTCCGGCTGCTCGACGACGACTACCGGCGGTTCCGCGCTGAGTTCACTGGCCGCCCCGGACACCTCGACCGCGGCGCCGGTTGCCGACCCGACCACCAGTTCGGTTGCTCCGACGACAACGACCGCTCCGCGGCCGACGACGTCGTCGAGCACACCCGCGCCACCGCCTCCACCGCCGCCCGCTTCGGTGTCGGCCACCCCTGCCGACGGCGCCGAAGGCGTCGATCCGTTGGCGCCGATCGGGGTGAGTGTGGCCGGCGGAACACTGGTCGGCGTGTCGCTGACCAACCCGGACGGTGAGCAGATCCCGCTCGACGGCACCTGGGGAGCGGATGCGCTGTCCTGGACGTCAAGCGCCCCCGAGTTGGGGTACGGCAAGACGTACACGATCACCACCGCGACAAAGAACGTCGCCGGAGTGGACAACCAGACGCAGACGACGTTCACCACAGTCGTCCCCGACAACCGGACCGCCGCCAGCTCGTTCCCGACGAACGGGATGACAGTGGGTGTCGCGCAACCGATCGCAATCGTCTTCGACGAGCCGATCGCCGACCGGAAGGCGGCCGAGCAGGCGATCACGGTGACCACCACGCCCGCGCAGACCGGCGGATTCCGCTGGATCACCGACCAGGAGGTGCGCTGGCGGCCGCAGAACTACTGGCAGAGCGGCACTCTGGTGAACGTCAACGTCGACATCTACGGCAAGAACCTCGGCGACGGCGTCTACGGCCAGCAGGATCTGTACTTCGGGTTCTACATCGGCCGGGCGATGATCGCCGAGATCGACGACAACACCAAAACAATGGTGGTCTCCCAGGACGGTCAGGTGATCAACTCGATCCCGGTCTCGTTGGGCAGCAACCAGTACCCGACCTACAACGGCGTGCACGTGGTGGCCGAGAAGTACGAGAGCAAGATCATGGACAGCTCCACCTGGGGGCTGGTCGGGACCGGTGCCTACCGCACCAAAGTGGACTGGGCGACGCGCATCTCGTCATCGGGCGAGTTCGTGCACTCGGCACCGTGGTCGGTCTGGGCCCAGGGCTCGGAGAACGTCTCGCACGGGTGCGTGAACGTGGCTCCGGACGCCGCCATCTGGTTCTACAACACCTTTATCCCCGGCGACCCGGTCGTCATCAAGAACACCGCCGGACCGAATCTCGAGGTCTGGGACGGCTACGGCGACTTCCAGCTGAGCTTCGAGGAATACATCGCGGCAACCTGATCGGCGGTGAAACAGGCCCGGTGCGATCGGACCAGCGACTGTTCGACCCGCGACGCGAGACCGTGTCCCTGGGAGCACTTTTCGGCCGCCCAGGGATCCGATGAGCCTGCTCAGTCCTGGTAGAGCGCGTCCAGTTCGGCCATGTACTTCTTCTCGACCACCTTGCGTCGGACCTTCATCGAAGGCGTCATCTCGCCGTTCTCGATGGTCAGGTCGTTCGGCAGGATGACGAACTTCTTGATCGTCTCCCAGCGCTCGAGTTGCGAGTTCAGGCTGTCGACGTGCTCCTTGATCAGGTCGTAGACCGCCGGCTCCTTGGCCAGTTCCTCCACCGATTTGCCGGCCAGCCCGTGCTCGCCGGCCCACTCGGTGATCATCTCCGGATCGAGGGTGATCAGCGCCGAGACGAACTTGCGCCCCTCGCCGTGCACCACGATGTGGCCGGCCCACGGGCACTCGGCGCTGAAGATGACCTCGACCTTCTGCGGGGCAACGTATTTGCCGCCGGACGTCTTGATCAGGTCCTTCTTGCGGTCGGTGACCCGGAGGTAGCCGTCGGACAGTTCACCGATGTCGCCGGTGTGGAACCAACCGTCCTCGGTGATGACCTCGGCGGTCGCCTCCGGGTTGTTGTGATAACCACGCATGACGCCGCCGCCGCGCAACAGGATCTCGCCGTCGTCGGCGATCCGGAACTCGGAGCCGGGCAAAGCCGGGCCGACGGTACCGATCCTGGTGTCACCCGGCAGGTTGACCGCCGCCGCCGCGCTCGACTCGGTGAGGCCGTAGCCCTCCAGGATCGTCATCCCGACCGCGTCGAACCACTCGGCGACCTCCTTGGACAGCGCTGCCGATCCGGAGACGAAGAACCGGATGTGGCCACCGAGCCGCTCCCGGACCGTGCTGAACACCAGCTTGTCGGCAATGCCGAGCTTGATTGCCAACAATCCCGATGGCTGCTTGTGTTTCTGCCGCAGCCGGGAGCCCTCCACACCGACGCCGATGGCCCAGTCGAAGATCTTCGCCTTCAGCCCGCCGTGCCCCTGCGCGGTGAGAGTGACCTTGGCGCGCACCTTCTCGAAGATCCGCGGCGCACCGCCCATGAACGTCGGCTTGATCACGCCCAGGTTCTCCACGATCTTGGTCAGATCGCCGTCGACCGCCGTGCTGAAGCCGAACTCCAGCTGCACCGCGGAGAGCACCTTGCCCAGGACGTGGGACATCGGCAACCACAGGTACTGCACATCGTCGGGGCCCAGGATGCCGAGCGCCGCGACGGCCTTACCCTCGTAGGTCCAGTTGTCGTGCACCAACCGGACCCCCTTGGGTCGACCCGTGGTCCCGGAGGTGTAGATCAGGGTGGCCAGATCCTCCGGACCGCAGTCTGCAATCCGCTTGTCGACGACGTCCGGCTCCTTGGCCAGCAGGGCGGCGCCGCGGGCGGTCAGTTCGTCCAGGGTGAGAATCGTGACCTGCTCGGTGCTCTCGACCGTGCCGTCGAACAGCACGATGGCCGTCAGTCGCGGGAGATCCCCCTCGAGCACCTTGTTCGCCTGATCCGGGTTCTCCGCGAACACCACCACCGATTCGGAATCGCCGAGGATGTAGGCGACATCGGAAGCGGCCGTCGTCGGGTACACCGTGGTGGTCGCGGCGCCGGCGCAGAGAATCGCGAGATCGGAGAGGATCCACTCGATCCGGGTGGTCGCCGCGATCGCGACGCGCTGCTGCGGCGCGACACCGAGATCGACCAGCCCGGCGGCCAGGTTGAACACCCGTTCCTTGGTCTGCGCCCAGCTCAGCGACTTCCACTCGTCGCCGACCCGATAGCGGTAGGCCTCGCCCTTGGGGGTCTTGTCGACCCGGTCCACGAAAAGATGCCCGAACGACTGGGCTCGCTCGGTCAACATGGCGGTCATGACTCGTCCTCCTTGACGGCCCGGGCAACACTGCCGATGCCGCCCGTTCGGGGGCGTTTTGTGCGGTCCGGTTGGCGATGACTTTACGTGGGGAAACTCACTTGCGTCCCCTTCCGGGCGCCCCGGACGGGAGATCGGCACGGGATCACCGTCTTCGCAACAGCTTTTGCGCCCGAGAACAATTTTGCTCGTAGTCCCAGAGTCGGGTCCGAGCGCGGCAGTGGCGCCCGGCCGGTAATGACACAGCCCGCTAGTGACACAAGCCCGGTCATGACACCGCCCGCTAGTGACACGGCCGCTAGTGACACAGCCCGGTAATGACACCGCCTGGGTAATGACACAGCGCGGATCGACACGACCGGAGATCCGAGCGGTCCGGCTGGGCCGCGCCCGCTCAGCGGAGCCGGGTGACCCGGACGGTGACCTCGTTGCCGGTGGCATCCGGGCCGGCGTACACACCCTTCACCGGCGGCACGTCTCCGTAATCCCGGCCGCGGCCGACCACGACATGAGCCTGGCCGGGCGCCGTGAGGTTCGTCGGGTCGAAGCGGCTCCAGCTGTGGTCGAACCATTCGATCCAGGCGTGCGATTCGCCGGTGACGGCCTTGCCGATCTCGATGTCTCCGCCGGGATGCAGGTATCCGGAGACGTACCGGGTCGGCACACCCATCGACCGCAGCATTCCGATTGCCAGGTGCGAGAGGTCCTGGCAGACCCCGCGTCGGGCCAGGTAGGCCTCCACCGCGGAGGTGTGCACCCCGGTAGCACCGGCCTCGTAGGTGAGGGTCTTGTGCACCCAGTCACAGACAGTCCGGGCGGCCTCCGACGGGCCGCTCGAGGCGTCCTTGATCTCGGCGGCGATTCCACCCAGTTCGTCGTCGAGGGCGGTCAGCGGCGTCGCCGTCAGGTACTCCTCGAAGATGTCGTCGCAGTTGGAGGCGGCCAGCTCGTCCCAATTCATCGGAGTGCTGGTCGGCGCGAACCCGACTGACCCACCCGGCACCGTGCCCGGCCAGCTCTCGGTGGGGGGGAACGTCTCCACGGTGGTGGTCGCGGTGACGGCCAGGTGCCGGTGCGGGCGGTGGATGTCGAACGCCGACACCCGGGTCCCGAAGTAGTCGATGTAGGGCAGCACGCCTTCGAACGGGTCGATCTCCAGGCGGGCCGACAGCACGGCCTGACCCGGTTCGTCCGAGGGTTGCATCCGGACCTCGTTGTACGAGGTGGTCACCGTGTCCGGGTAGCTCAATACCGTCCGGTGCACGATGAGCAGCCGCCAGATCTCCGGCATCGGCGAATACGTCTCAGGTGTGGTCGTCATGCCGCGCCCCCATCTGCGCCGATGTTTGCCCAGGTCACGGCGTCCTCTCGACGGAAGAAGGAACTCATCACCGCGGTGTGGGCACTGGAAACCGTGCGCTGCAAGGTGTTCAGCAGGTTCTCCCGGTCGGCGACCAGTTCGGTCCCGGTCCGGTAGTCGAGACTGGTCCTGGTCCGGCCGACGATCCTGCGCGCCGACGACGGGTCACGGCGGGGATCCATGTACTGGGTGGCGCCGAGAGCCTCGAGTTCCGCGAGGCAGTGTTCTGCCGTGGTGAGCGATCGCAACACCGAGCGCGGGAACTGCCGATCGAGCATGACGAACTCGGTGGCACTCCGCTGGCCGATGGTCCCCCCGTGCGAGCGGACATACGGTTCCCACCCACCGCAGGCGCTGACCAGGGCCCGCCAGGGCGGCACGGAGCCGGTCTCGGATTCGGCGGCGGCCAGCAACCGGATCGTCATGTCGGCGCGTTCCAGGGACCGCCCGACGACCAGGAACCGGTAGCCCTCGTCGTGGCTCATCACCTCGTTCACCAGACCGTTGGCGATCGCACACCGCTCACCGACCCAACGCAGGAACACATGTGGACCGGCGCCGTGCGCCTCCCGGGTCCGCAGGCCGTGCCAGGTGACGTTGAGGCATTCCCACACGTCGAGTGGGAGCGCGTCGCGTACGCCCCGCGCGTTCTCCCGGGCCGCGGTCAGCGCGCCGGCCACGGACGACGCGCGCTCGCTGTCGAACACCAATGCGCGGACCAACTGTCCGGAGTCGGCCTGACTTCCCGCACCGACCGTGTCGTCGTCCGCCAACCCCATCGAGTCGAGCAGCGAACGGATGACCCGATGATCGGCCTGCCAGGATCCGGCCGGCAGCAGGTGCAGGTAGGTGTCCAGGATCCGCGCCGTGCAGTCGGCCCGTTCGACGTGCCGCCCGAGCCAATACAGCGACTCGGCGATCCGGCTCAGCATGCGGATTCCTCTCCTCGTCCATCGAGGCCGACGCCCGTCGGCTGCTTTTGCACCGATGCCGCTGCCGGCGGCCCCTGTTGTTGCTGGCCCTGCTGACTGCGGAAACCGAAGGCGCCGTTGGCCTCCGGGCTCGGTGACTGCTCGAAGCTCAGGTCGTTCATCGACACCACCTGGGTCTGATCGGCCGCAGGTTCGGGCTCCGGTTCGGCGTCATGGTTGCCGAACAACACCCAGGTGTCCTTCGACCCGCCGCCCTGCGAGGAGTTCACCACCAGCTCGCCCTCCGGCAACGCCACCCGGGTCAGCCCGCCCGGTAGCACCCAGACAGCGTTGCCGTTGTTCACCGCGAACGGTCGCAGGTCGACGTGCCGCGGACGCATCTTGTCGCCGATCAGCGTCGGCACCGTCGACAGGGCGATCTCCCGTTGGGCGATCCAGCCACGCGGGTTCTCCAGGATGGTGGCCCTGGCCTTTGCCAGCGTCAGCGAATCCGCCTGTGAGCCGATGACGATGCCCTTGCCGCCCGATCCGTCGACCGGTTTGAGCACCAGTTCGGCCAGGTGCTCCAGCGCATATTCCTGGTGTTCGGGCAGCTCCATCCGGTAGGTGTCGACATTCAGCAGGATCGGTTCCTCGTTGAGGTAGTACCTGATGATGTCGGGAACGTAGGTGTAGACGAGCTTGTCGTCGGCGATGCCGTTGCCGACCGCATTGGCGATGGTCAGATTGCCGGCCCTGGCCGCATTGATCAGGCCGGGCGAGCCGAGCAGCGAATCGGCGCGGAACTGCATCGGGTCCAGGAATTCGTCGTCGACCCGGCGGTAGATCACGTTCACCGGCATCTCGCTGGACGTGGTCCGCAGGAACACCCGGTTGTTCCGGCAGATCAGGTCGCGGCCCTCGACCAGCTCGACGCCCATCTCCCGGGCCAGCAGCGTGTGCTCGAAATATGCCGAGTTGTAGACACCGGGGGTCAGCACGACCACGTTGGGGTCGGTGACGTTCCACGGCGCAACCGCGCGAAGCGCCGCCAGCAGCCGGCCCGGATACTCCGAGATCGGCCGCACCTGCTGGTCGGCGCCGGCCTCCGACAGCACCTGGGTCACCGCCTGCCGGTTCTCCAGCACGTACGACACCCCGGACGGGATCCGGACGTTGTCCTCGAGCACCCGGAACTCGCCGTTCTCGTCCCGGATCAGGTCGACACCGGAGATGACCACCCGGGCGCCGTCCTGCGCGCCCATCCCCATGACCTGGCGGTGGAAATGCGGTGACGTGGTGACCAACCGTCGCGGAACGACGCCGTCGGAGAAGATCCGGCCCTGTCCGTAGACGTCCGCAAGGAACATCTCCAGCGCACGGACGCGCTGCGGGACGCCACGTTCGACCGTCTGCCATTCCTGTGCCGTGACGATCCGCGGAATCAGGTCGAGGGGAAATGGTCGCTCGACGCCGCCCAGCGCGAAGGTGATGCCCTGGTCCAGGAAAGTGCGGCCCATGATGTCCGCTCGCGCCTTCAGGTCGGCCGCGTCGAGGGTCTGTAGTGCGGCGAAGACCGACTCGTACGCGGGCCTGATCTGACCCGGCGCCGAGAACATCTCGTCCCAAGCCCGAGCGAACGGGTACTCCTCGAACAGATCCGCCATGGGTGCGACCGTAGGACCGCCATGTTGCGAGGGCATGAACACGATTGTGTCCGACCGGCCCTGCCCCGGCTCGACGGGGTGCCGACGGGTACCGGCTCTCCTGGTGATGGGCATCCCACCGCCCTGATCTGGCCCGGGTCGGCCGCCCGGACATCGTCAGTGGCGATGGCGGCGGTGTCACGTCTCCGTCGATGACGGGGGAGAATCAGCCCCGACCCGGCGTCCACCGGCACCGGTCACCTCGACGCTGCCGGCAGCGGCCGAGGTGGTGAGTTCAGGCGAGGGAGACCCCAGATGAGCACTTCCGGAGGCACCAGGGCGATCATTGCCGCGTTGCTGGCCAACCTCGGGATCGCGGTGACGAAGTTCATCGCCTACCTGCTGTCCGGTTCGTCATCGATGCTGGCCGAGTCGGTGCACTCGCTGGCCGACTCGGGCAATCAGGTGTTGCTGCTGATCGGCGGCAAGCGGGCCAGTCGGGAGGCGACGCCCGAACATCCCTTCGGCTACGGGCGCGAGCGGTACGTCTACGCCTTTCTCGTCTCCATCATCCTGTTCAGCGTGGGCGGGGTGTTCTCCATCTACGAGGGTGTGCACAAGATCGAGCACCCGGAGCCGATCAACCTGCCCTGGATCCCGATCGGCGTCCTGCTCATCGCGATCGTCCTGGAATCCTTCTCGCTGCGCACCGCATTGAAGGAGTCCGCGCCCGACCGTCGGGGAATCTCGGTGCTGCAGTTCGTCCGCCGGGCGAAGGCACCGGAGCTGCCGGTGGTCGTGATGGAGGACATCGCTGCCCTGGTCGGACTGATGCTCGCGTTGATCGGTGTTTCGGTCGCGGTGATCACCGGCAACGGCATCTACGACGGGATCGGCACCATCTTCATCGGGCTGCTGCTGATCATCGTGGCGGTGATCCTCGGCATCGAGACCAAGAGCCTACTGATCGGTGAAGGCGCAAGCGCTGCCGACGCAGAGGCGATCCGGGCAGCCGCGACCAACGGACCCGAGGTGGAGAGCATCATCCACATGAAGACGCTCTACCTGGGTCCGGACGAGATTCTCGTCGGGATGAAGGTGGCGGTGTCGGCTACCGAGTCGGCGAGCTCGATCGCCGCGGCGATCAACGCGGTCGAATCGCGGGTTCGGGCTGCGGTGCCGGCGGCCCGGGTGCTGTACATCGAACCTGACATCTTCGACCCCACGCTCGTCGACGCCCCCTCGAAGTCCGGCCCGGGGCATGCGGCCGCGGGGCACGTCGAACCCGGTCCTGACGCCGAAACTGAATCCGCCGCGCACCAGTAGCCCGCGGACCCTGCTCTGTACGACTGACCTCCGTCGCGCCTGGAGTTGTCGCGCTGGTAGCCCGGTGAATCTGTCCGGCGGGGAAGTCGGCGCCGGGTGCAAGTACAGCCCGCCAGGCTCGGGGAGTCTGCGCGCCGTTCGTGCGCAGATGTGATGAGGTCGACAGAATCGCGGTAGGGCTCTGCCGAACCGTTGAGCCCGTCCAGTTGGAGGTGCCCGGTGGCCAAGTCGAAGAAGAAGTCCGGAAAGTCGAAGGACGACAAGAAGGACGAGAAGAAGAAGGCGCGCAAGGCGGCGGCCAAGAAGGCAGCCGCGAAAAAGGAAGCAGCCAAGAAAGCCGCGCTGAAGAAGGCTGCCAGCAAGAAGGCTGACGCCAAGAAGGCGGCTGCGAAGAAGGCGGCTGCGAAGAAAACGGCAGCGAAGAAGGCGGACGTGAAGTCACCGTCTGCCAAAACCGCAGTGAAGAAGGTCGGCGCACAGCAGCCTGTTTCGAAGGCGCCGAGTGCGCCTGCGGCGGCAAGCAAGGAACCGACGTCGATGGAGATACCGAACCTCGCGGTTCCTCCGGCGCCAGAGCCTGCTGCCCCGCCGCCCCGTCGGACCCCGCGGCCGCGACCGGCGCCCCGCCGTAGCGCCGAGCCGGCCGCACCGGCGGAGTCCGCGGCCGGCGCTGCGCCGACGGAGGAGTCGTTGGCGCCGCCCGCGGCCGACGTGGGGCTGCTGGTCGATGCGGCCGAGGAGGCCGTTCCGGCCGGCGCGCCCGCAGCTGCTCCGGCGGCCCCGGCCGGCGATCAGTCCCGAGCCGCGCTCTACCGGGAAGCTCAACGCCTCGACATTCCCGGCCGCACGAAGATGACCAAAGACGAACTTGCGGCGGCGATCGCCAAGGCCTGAGCGAGCCGTCTCGTTTTGCTGCCTTCCGGCGGTGGGCCGGTCCGATCTCGCCCGTGACGCCCCGTCGTCTCGCAACCGCAAAACTGGTCAGGACACCGGCGGCACGTCCTCGCCGACCAGGCCGTCGGTGGCCTCCCGGAAGAGGTCGACGTGCCCGACGTGTCGTGCGTATTCGTCGTGCAGATCGACCAGGATCCGGCGGGCGTTGGGCAGCTCGCTCGGATCGAAGGTGAACTTCACCGGCCGATCGAGACCGCCGTCCGCGAGGACGTCTGCGACTGCGGCGCGGCACCGTTCACCGGCATCCCGCCAGAGCCGGTAGAGCTCCTCGGGGGAATCGTCGGCGGCCGAATGCCAGGGCCAGTCGCCATCGTTGTCCCAGTCGACGGAGCGCCACGGTTCGGGCATCGGCGTGGCAGCCAGTCGTACCGCCGTCCAGTCGTCGACGAACGCCAGGTGCTTGACGATCCCGGCGATGGTCATCGCTGACGGTGGGTGGGCCCGGTGGAGCGCTTCATCGTCCAAACCCCCGGTCTTCCAGGCGAACTGCGCCCGCGACCGATCGAGGGCGAACAACAGCATCTCGGCCTCGCCGGCCGTGTACGAGGGTTCGCGGAGGGTGGCGTACAGATCGTTGCTTTCGTTCATAGTGCGCCATGCTAAGACCGGTTCCGGACGTTCCGCTTCCGGATCATCGGGGGATAATCGGGAATTGTGCGACTGGACGCGAGCCCAACAGCCAGGGCACTGCTGGCCCTCGAACTGGTGCAGAACACCCCGGGCATCACGGCGGAGCGGCTCGCCGAGAAGCTCGAAGTCTCCGAGCGTGCCGCGCGAAGGTACGTCGGGATCCTCCGGGAATCCGGAATTCCGATCGAGTCGATCCGTGGCCCTTACGGCGGGTACCGACTCGGGCGTGGAGCCCGTTTGCCACCGCTGATGTTCACCCCTGCGGAGGCGCTGGGGCTGGTCATGGCAGCGCTCGACGGGCATCACCAGGTCAGCGATCCGTCCGACCCGGTCGGTAGCGCGATCGGCAAGATCGTCCGCGCGCTGCCGGAGTCGGTGGGCGCCCAGGTCGAGGCGGTTCGCCGGACGACCGCACCGGCACCCGACCGGGCCGCCGCCCGGCCCGACCCGAGGATCACGACGGACCTGGTGCACGCCTGCACGCATCAGCTCCGGATCCGGATCGACTACCGATCGGAGGCCGGGACGCAGTGGAGCAGCGAGGTCGAGCCCTGGGCAGTGGTCGTGCGTCACGGCCGTTGGTACCTGCTGTGCCGGTCGGTGTCGGCTGACGCCGGGCGGGCCTACCGGGTTGATCGGGTCCTCTCGGTCGAGGTGCTGCCCGAGAACTTCAGCCCGCCGGCCGATCTCGACCCGGTCGCGGCGCTCGAAGAGCATCTGGCGGTCGGCTGGGAGTACGAGGTGGATGTCGTGATCGACGCGTCGATCGACGACGTGGCCTCTCGGCTCTCACCCGCATTGGGTCGGCTCGAACCGGTCGACGAGCACAGGACCCGGTTGATCGGCAGCACCGGCAACCCGTGGTGGTACGCCGAACAGCTGATTCCGATCCCGGTCCCGTACCGGATCGTCGGGTGTCCAGAGCTTCAGCAGACCGCCCGCGTGCTGGCTCAGCGGATGCTCGACGCCTCCACGCCCAGCTCGGGTTGACGCCCCCGGTGTGACGCTCCTTCCCTGTGGCGCCCGGAGTGGGCGGCTGGCACTCACCCGGTCGTCACCTGCCCGGAGGCGAAGACCGCCCGGTCCGCCGCGGCGGCGCCGGCGTGCCAACCGCGGGCATCGACGCTCCTCGACCTCATTTCCCGGGTCTCCGGGAACAGCCGATCGAACGTGGCGTCGACGGCTTCGGCCCGCTTGGCCAACACCGGGACCAGTTCCGCGCCATGGCTCGAGCTCGCCGCCGCGCCGGCCCTGGCGCCGGACTCCTCGAGTCGTTCGCCGATCCGGTTCGCATACGAGTACAGAAATGCCCGGCGGAAGGACGGCGACCTGTTCGGGCGGCCAGACCGGTAGCCGGGCTCGTCCCGCCGGATGTTGCCGGCCTCGGTGAGCGCGCGGGTGGCCTGCACCAGCAGCGAGGTGAACAGCATCTCCACCAGCTGGAGGTCGATGGCCATGCCGACGGCGGTCGCCATGCCGTGGTGGTCGTCCCAGATCACCCGCACCCGGTTGACGGCGCCGACAGTGCTGAGCAGCTGGGCCTTCGCCTGCGCGTAAGGGTTCTCGACGTGGATGCGGATGGTGTCGACCTCACGATGACCGTCGGCGTCGTCGAGCAGCGCCTCGTCGATCGCGTAACGCGTCATCAGATCCTGGGCCTTCTCGGTGAAGGCGTCCGCCTCCTCGCTGAAGGTGGTTGCCTCGGCCTTCGACAGCAGGGCGCGGATCTTCCCCAACATGCGCGGGTCGTGTCCGAGTCGGTCACGGGCGTCCGTCGGGCCAACCCTGGCGGTGGTACGTGGCCTTTGCGGGCGTTGCGGCGACGGTCGGTCCCAGGCCGTCGGTGGCGGAACCAGTGGGGTCAACCTGTGCAGCGACTGGAGTTGGCCGATCAGCCGGAGCACGTCCGTCCAGCCGTCCCACGGTCCGATGCGCTGGCCGAACTGCCAGCGGGTGACGAGCCACCCCTCGCTGGAGCGACCGGAATCCGCACCTGTTGCGAGACCGCCCGGCTCCAACGACTGCAGTTGGGCCAACCAGTCGTCCGGGGCCCGGTCGCCGAACCGTTCCCGCCTCGCCTGTTCCAGGATGACCGCGATCACCAGGGCAACACTCCGGGTGCTCTGATGCCGCCGCACGATGTGAACGAGATCCAAAGGTTGCCAGCCGTTCTCCCACAACAGGCCGAGCAGCTTCAGCAGTCTGTCGGTCGCGAACCGGTCGGCCCGAAGGGGGTGGTCGGCATCGATGACCGATCGCGCCACCAGGGCCTCGACGACCTTGTCGGCATCCGGCTCGTAGGCGTGCTCCCCGAAGGCCAGTACCGCTCCCCCCGCCAGCAGCTTCGCGATCTCGACCTCCGGATCCACCTGCTCGGCCCGTTCCTGCGCGCCGGCATCGTTCGTCATCCGATCCGAGACACGTTGGTGTCGATGGTGTGTCCGCCCGTCATCCGGCGGATGGCCGGGATGGGGGGATCCCGGACCGGTCAGGTCCTCGGCGCCGTCCGGCCCGTCCCGGCCCTCCGACGGCCGGCCATGGGTAGGCGCAACCGGTCGGCTCGCCGCTCGTCGGCGACGCTTCGCGGCCCGTCGTTGCTGATTGTTCTTCCCCATGTCGGAAGTATGTCGATGATGTCCGACAGTCCTGACCGCCGCGGGGGATCGGCGACCGGGAGCCGCACCGGCGCCGGATGAACCCAGATGGTTACGGTGGACAGATGTTGATCGCATTCTCGGTGGCACCGGCCGGCACCGGTGAGCTGTCCTCGGGCGACGGGTCGGCGTCGGTCTCCGACGCGGTCGCGGAGGCGATCAGGGTTGTCCGTGAATCCGGCCTACCGAACCGGACCGACTCGATGTTCACCACCATCGAAGGTGAATGGGACGAGTGCATGGCTGTCGTCAAGAGTGCTTGCGACGTCGTCGGTCGATATGGCAGCCGGGTGTCGCTGGTACTCAAGGCCGACATCAGGCCCGGCTACACCGGGGAGATCGACGCCAAGATCGACCGGGTGGAGAAAGCGTTGGTCGACCCCGAGACCCGGGCGGCGGACTCCGCGACCGCTTCGCCATGACCGGGGTGTCGTGACCGCCCGGATCCGGGTCGGGCTGTCGGGCTGGACCTACCCGCACTGGCGCTCGGTGTTCTATCCGCGCGGGTTGGTGCAGCGGCGCGAGCTGGAATTCGCCTCGCGGGCGTTCGACACCCTGGAGATCAACGGCTCGTTCTACTCCCTGCAGCGCCCGAGCAGCTACCGGCGCTGGCGGGAGGCCACACCCGACGGCTTCCAGTTCGCGGTCAAGGGTGGCCGGTTCATCACGCACATGAAAAAGCTCGGCGACGTCGAGCAGGCGTTGGCCAACTTCCTGGCCTCCGGAGTGCTGGCGCTCGGCCCGAAGCTCGGCCCGATCCTGTGGCAGCTGCCGCCCGGCCTGGCCTACCGCGAGGATCGGATGGCGAGGTTCTTCGCGATGTTGCCGGACACCACGCAGCGGGCCGGAGTGATCGCGGCGGGCTGCGACGACAGGATCAAGACCAAGTTCGGGGAGGATCCGGTCATCGCGCCCGAAGGTCCCAGTGCCGTGCTGCGGCACGCGGTGGAGGTTCGGCACGACTCCTTTGCCACCGGGGCCTTCGCCCAACTCTGCCGCGAGCACGGAGTCGCCCTCGTGGTGGCGGACACCGCCGGTCGGTTCACCTGGGTCGACGAGGTCACCAGCGACCTGGTGTACGTCAGGTTGCACGGTGATCAGGAGCTGTATACGAGCCGGTATTCCGATCAGGGCATCGAGTGGTGGGCCGCCCGGGTGCAGGGCTGGGCCGACACCGAAGGGGTGCGCGAGGTCCAGGTGTATTTCGACAACGACGGTCACGCCCACGCGCCGTTCGACGCCCGCCGGCTCGCCGAACGTCTCGGAGTCGCTACCGAACCGCCCGAACCGCTGCCGCCGTGGCAACCGCTGCCGTCGCTGCGCGGCCGGGTCAGCCCCTGATCGGCGAGCCGGCCGGTCACGCGCGCCCCGCAGACCGGTGCCGACCACCCATGCACAAAGTCCCCGGCCAATGGCCGGGGACTTTCTGAACCGCTGTCCGATGCTGTCGTCTACAGGACGATCAGACCGCCGGTGTTCGCGCGGGCCGCATTGAACCGAGCCGTCGCGTCAGCCCAGTTGACGATGTTCCACCACGACTTGACGTAGTCGGCCTTGACGTTCTTGTACTGCAGATAGAAGGCGTGCTCCCACATGTCCAACAGCACGATCGGAATCTGCGCCGCCGGCAGGTTCCCCTGCTGATCGAACAGCTGCATGATGTTCAGCCGCTGACCGAGGGTGTCCCAGACCAGCATCGACCAGCCGGAGCCCTGGATGGCGTTGGCGTTGGCGGTGAACTGCCGATTGAACCCGTCGAACGACCCGAAGAACTCGTCGATCGCGGCACCCAGTTCGCCGTCCGGCTTGTCCCCACCTTCGGGCGAGAGGTTGGGCCAGAACACCGAGTGGTTGATGTGCCCGCCGAGGTGGAACGCGAGGGACTTCTCGAGGCCGTTGATCGACCCGAACGAGTCTTTGTCCCGCGCCTCGGCCAACTGGTCGAGCGTGTTGTTGGCTCCGGTGACATATGCCGCATGGTGCTTGCTGTGATGCAGCTCCATGATTTGTCCCGAGATATGAGGCTCCAGTGCCCCGTAGTCGTAGGGCAGGTCCGGCAGCGTGTATTGAGCCATGATTTCTCCTTCGACCGGTGTGTTCTCTGACGTTCGATCGACCCTATACCTGCCCCGCGAGGCAGGTCCGGGCCACCATCGGACGTGATACCCGGCGGCATCGACCGCCAAACCCGAGCCGCCGGCGGTGTCCGACCCGGCTTGCGTGCGATCGGAATCACCCCCAGGACGGCAGCCAGATCTCCATGGTCAGGCGCGTCGACGAGATGGCATCACCGTTGAGGATGGGCCAGAGCCAGATGAAGTTGGCGACCACCAATCCGACGTAGATGGCGACCACCGCCACCGACGTGAGCCGTCGTTCCACCCCGACCCCGGCTCGGCCCAGCACGTCCCCGAGTACCAGGGTGATGCCGATGATCAGGAACGGGGCCAACGGGGTGGCGTAGAAGAAGTACATCTGCCGGTCGAGGTTGGTGAACCACGGCAGGTAGCCGGCGCCGTAGGCGACCAGCACCGCCGCATATCGCCAGTCCATTCGGCCGATGGCCTTCCACAACGCCCAGGCCAGCACGAAGAGCGCGATCCACCACAGCGCGGGGGTGCCGATCAGGAAGATCCGGCGCACGCAGTCGGTGGGTCCGGCCGAGCAGCCCTCGCCGTCGGGGGGCGAGTAGTACAGCACCGGTCGGGTGCCCAGCGGCCAGGTCCACGGTTTGGACTCCCAGGGATGCCGCTTGGCGGGATCGGTCGGCGTGAGCAGATGCGAGTGGAAGTCGAGCATCTTCCACGTCCACTGCCACAGGCTGTTCGACCAGGTGGCGGCGATGTCGTAGAGCGTCCCGCTCTTCCAATCACCCCGGTTGCTCTGCACCGCGACGAGGTCGTGCCGCGGCCAGACGGTTTCCGAGGCGAACCACGCCCACCAACTCGCGACGTAGGTCAACACCGGAACGACGGCGAGCGACCAGATGTCCGGGACCAGGTCGCGCCGGACCACCGCCCGGACCGGCCGACGGATACCGGCCTCCCGCCGGGCGGTGATGTCCCAGATCACGGTGAGCACGCCGAAGGCCACGATCCAGTACGCGCCCGACCACTTCACCGCCGTCGTCAGGCCGAGCAGCACGCCGGCCCCGAACCGCCACCACCGGGCACCCAGCGCGATCCCGGCCTTGTGGGTGGCGATCGAACCGTCCGCCACCGCGGCCGCGACCCTGGCCCTGACCTGGTCCCGGTCGGCCACCACGCAGGCGAAGGCAGCCAACACGAACACGGCCTGGAAGATGTCCAGCAACGCCGAGCGGGATTGGACGTGGCTGACGCCGTCGCAGATCAGTAGAACGCCGGCGATCCCACCGAGCAGGGTCGACCTGGTCATCCTGCGGACGACCCGGACGATCAGCAGCACGCTGACGATGCCGGCCACCGCCGAGGCGAACCGCCAGCCGAACGGGGTGTAGCCGAACATCCACTCGCCGATGGCGATGAGTTGCTTACCGAACGGCGGATGCACCACCACGCCGAAGCCCTGATTGTCCTCGACCCCACCGTTGCGCAGGATTTCCTGAGCCTGGATGGCGTAGTACTTCTCGTCGAACAGCGGTGTGCCGACGTCGGTCCGGTCGCCGAGTCCGACCAGTCTGACGACGGCAGCGATCCCGGTCAGGATCAGGGTGACGGCCCAGCCGCGGGCGCGGTCGGTGGGCATCGGTGGCAGCACCAGCCGGCGTGGCCGTTTCGGGGTCGTCAGCGCCGGGGTGTCGCCGATCGCGACCACGGACTTCGCCGGATCCGGCCGCAGCTCATCGGTACCCGGCGGCCCTGCATTCTCGGCCACCTCGATCTCTTCGACGGTGGACCGATCGCTCTCGTCGATGTCGTCACCGGTACGGCCGACGACTGATGGCGGAGCGGGCATGCGGTCGATCGTAAGGTGACCGGGTGACAGCGGATGTGAAGCCCGGTCGGCTCGTGCTCGCCGGCACTCCGCTCGGCCGGGTTTCCGACGCTTCCGAGGGCTTGCGTTCTGCGCTGACCGGGGCCGATGTGATCGCCGCCGAGGACACCCGACGGTTGCTCCGCCTGGTGGCCGACCTCGGGGTGACCATCTCCGCCCCGGTGGTGTCGTACTACGAATCCGTGGAGCAGGCCAGGATCCCGGCGTTGCTCGAACGGATGCAGACGGGGCAGACGGTCGTCCTGGTCACCGACGCGGGCATGCCCTCTGTGTCCGATCCGGGATACCGGCTGGTTGCCGCAGCGGCGGCCGCCGGGCTTCTGGTCACCTCGGTGCCGGGTCCCTCAGCGGTCATCACCGCGCTGGCGCTCTCCGGGCTGCCGTCCGACCGCTTCTGCTTCGAGGGCTTCCTGCCGCGAAAATCGGGGGAGCGCTCGCGTGCGCTGGCCGAGTTGGCCGGTGAGCGCCGGACGATGGTGTTCTTCGAATCGGTGCACCGACTGACCGAGGCGCTGACCGCGATGGCGACCGCGTTCGGAGCCGACCGGCCGGCGGTGCTCTGCCGGGAGCTGACGAAAACATACGAGGAGGTGCGGCGCGGCTCCCTGGCCGACCTGGTCGAGATGGCCACCGCCGGCGTTCGCGGCGAGGTCACGCTGGTGGTGGCCGGCGCGACCGAGACGGTCGAGGCGGTGACCGACGAGGCGTTGGCGGCAGCGGTGGCCGAACTCGTCGCCGCCGGCAGCACCCGCCGGGACGCCGTCGATGTGGTGGCGGCCCGGCACGGCATCGCGCGCCGGATCGTCTACGCGGCGGCCACCCGCAAGTAAGCGGTCGAGTGCCGGCGCAAGCGTTGCATTCCGGGGAGCCTCGGGGCTCGGGTTCCGGGCTTGCGGGGTAAGAAAGTCGTTCTCAAGGCGATTTTGTTTCCCAGCTTGTTTGTTTCCCAGCATGGGTCGGCCGACAGGATCAGACCCCGGCCAGTTGCTTGCCGAAGGCGTCGACGAGCCGGTGATAGCTCTCGTCCAGGTCCAGCGGCATGGCGAACCCGCCGGCCGCCTCCAGCGAGACGAAGCCGTGCATCAGCGCCCGCAGCCCGCGGATCGCGTGCACCATGTCGTCACCGGTGAGTCCGAATCCGCTCAGCACCGCCGCCACCGTTCGCAGCACCGATTCGCCGACCTGCTCGTACTCGGTGTCCCCGCGGGTCGGCGCCATCACGGAGGCGGCGTACCGCCCCGGATGCTTCTTGGCGAAGGTGCGATAAGCCTGCGCCATCGAGAACAGGGCGTCTCGCCCGGACTTGCCGACCGCGGCCGTGGCGAGTTCGTCGCCCAGCTCGCGGCCGGCCAGCACGCTGACGTCCCTGCGCAGCTCCGACAGCCCGGCCACGTGCTTGTAGAGGCTGGGTTGCCGAACCCCGAACCGTGCGGCGACCGCGGCGAGAGTGAGCTGCTCCCAGCCGATCTCGTCGACCAGCTCGGCGGCGTCGGCGGCGATCACGGTGCGGGACAGTCCGGCCCTAGGCATCCTGCTGGATGCCCTTGATGCCCAGCGCGAATCGGACGATTTCCGGGGTGGTGAGCTCGGGGAACTCGTTCTGCGGATAGTGACCGGCCCCGGGGATCATCGCGATGCGTCCGCCGAGGTGTCCCGTGATGAATTCCGCCTCGGCCTGTTGATCCGGGAAATCCGGATCCTTGGTGCCCATCACCACCAGCACCTCGGTGTGCACCTGGTCGAGCACGGCCTCCGCGGGCTCGTGCGACAGCCGGGTCGTGGCGCGGAACGCCCGCAGGTGGCCCGGGCGGGCAAGTCCGGCGGCAACGGCCGCCCGGTGTTCGGTGTAGTTGGCGTCCCGACGGGTGGGGTAGAAGGTCGGGAAATAGGCCATCCACACCCGCCGTGCCCACGGCCCGGCCATTGCGGCCCGCATCAGCAGGCGCTGCCAAGCAGGACCCTGCGGGTTGCGGACGAAGGGCCCGACGAGGGCGAGGCCGGCGATCAGTTCCGGGTGCTGCGCCGCCGCGATCACCGCGGACGCAGCTCCCATCGAATTGCCGACCATGATCGCGGGGCCGCCCAGATGCTCGACCAACGCGGCGATGTCGGTCGCGGCGGCGACGTCGTCGTAGCTGCTGAAGGTCGTGTCGCTGTCGCCGTGACCGCGCAGATCCATGCTGGCGACCCGGAAGCCGGCCTCTACCAGCGCCGGGATCAGCTGCCGCCAGGTGCTGCGCAGGTCGGCCATCCCTGGGACACAGAGCACCAGCGGACCGGAGCCCGCGATGTCATAGGCGATACGACCTTCGCCGCGATCGAGGTACTGGGTGGGGGAAGTCGTGGTCATGGCTGGAGCTCCGTCCAGTTGGCTGTTTGTTGTCATAGCCCTAAAGCTAATGACATTAGCTTTGACTGTCAAGCGTCTTCCTGGAACTGTCGTCAATCGGATCGCGAGGGCAGGTCGGTGGAAACCACCGCCGGGTCGCGCGGCCTTGACGAGAAGAGATGAGCACAACGATGACGGAGACCAGCGGTACGACCGCCACTCTCAAGGCCCGGCTGCGCGCGGACCT
>Ga0164306_10000238_pt1 | contig 21284 bp, 17 predicted proteins | sample Whisoiple_242_MG_FD_110213 | JGI IMG/M metagenome (GOLD analysis project Ga0164306, IMG submission 110213) | Soil microbial communities amended with fresh organic matter from upstate New York, USA - Whitman soil sample_242_MG | ecosystem: Environmental > Terrestrial > Soil > Unclassified >... | reverse complement strand
TTTCGAACGCGAAGTGCTTACCGCGGCGGGATTGAAGGTTGTTACCGTCAGCTCCGGCGCCGAGGCGGTTGACTGCCTGAAGCAGGAAGATTTCGACGTGCTGCTGCTCGACAGCAAGATTCCTGGAATATGGTCGAGCGAAGAAGTGTTTCATTGGATCGAGCAGAATCGCCCTGAACTGGTGCCACGGACGGTGTGCGTGCTTTCCAACGTATCGGACCCGAGAGTGCGCGCGTTTGTGGACGCGACCAAGATTTTCTGCCTGGTCAAGCCGTTTGAAGTTTCCGACCTGCTCGCCGTGGCGCGTCGCGTGCTGAGAAGAGTGAAGGTCGCCTCGCATTCGCACTGAGCTTGCCCCGCAAAACCGATGTCTGTGTTCTACAAGACGACAATGGCATTTTGCTTATCCCTCGGCAACAGGGAGGACACGCCACGATCCATCGTTGCCAGTCTTGCTTTTCGACGGAGGGCCAGTCCCAGAAGGTAAGCGTCGGTGACTTGCTGATGTCCTTGCATCTGTTTTAGTACCGGCTCCGCAGCTTGAGGAAAACTTAGATCGTCCTGCCAGAAAAGATGTGACGGGTGATTGAGATTCGCGGTCAACAATTTGACAGCTTCTTGCAGAGTAAGGAAGTCGCTTGAAAATGAAGGATTTGACAAGGTCCGGACGCATCCGGCTTGGGTAAAAGGACACGTCGCCCATCCCTTCCTGGCATTTTCAGCGAACCAGTCTTGAGCTAACTGGTGGCCCTGGTGCGCAGGCCACATGAGCGCCACGAGCACATTCACATCCAAAAGATGCACCGTCATTGCTCTTCTGCTTCCAGTTCGCGAACCAAGCTTGTGGTCACCCGGGGTGAATCCGGAGGTAAATCAACCACAAGCAAACCATTCACGATGCGCGTAGGACGCGATGTATTCATTCCCCGTCGCACCAACTCAGAGATGGCCTTACCCACCGCAATGGACCGGCTTGCAGCGTATTGTCTGACAATCGAAACTACATCATCATCTAGATTAATAGTTGTTCTCATTTAGAGTATGATGCCAGGTTTTAAATATGATGTCAATGTCCATTAATGATGCTCGTTTCGCCTGCTGATGACACAGGTTGCCGGCTTATTTAGCGAGCCCGCGTACCCCTCACCAGCATCTTTCCGACACCCGGTACCGCAGCAAGGGCCCACGCGGCGTTACGCAGCCACTTGGGTGCAGCCAGCGCGCCGCGCAGACGGGCAGCGTTGCGGAATGCAGAAGTGAATCGCTTGCGGTACGCCGCGCGGTATTGCCGATGGGCCTGCTCCAGGGAACAGCTTCCATGAAGAAATGGGATGATGGATTCCGCGGCCAGCGTTCCGCTTTGCAGGGCGAGCGAGATGCCGTCACCGGCGAAGGGATCGATGAAGCCGGCTGCATCACCGGCCAGCAGCATGCCGTCGCACTCGGTTTCCGGCTCGCGAAAATACAGCGGTGAAGTGGTGACAGTGGGAAATAGCGGCTGCCACGCGCGGCTGCGCTGCCAGAGGCGCGGTTCTTTGGCAAAGACCTCGTCCAGGGTATGAGCAACATCGGAGCGGACCATGGCGCAGGCGTTGATGGAGTTCGCACTGACTGGTGTAACGCCACAATAGCCGCCGGCAAAAAAATAGAGATCGACAGATTGCGGCGGCGACGGTTCAGTGAAATGCGCTTTCAGGCCAAGCCACTTGTCTTTTCCGGCGACGTCAAATTGCGTCAGCCGGGACCAGCGTCCGGTGGCATTGACCACGGCGCGGGCCGTGCAGGTTTTTGCACCTGCGGCAACGTGAAAGAGATCGTTGTGCCGCACTTCGCTGACCGCCACGTCCTCCAGAGCGGCGACTCCATGGTTCCGCGCGGCGTGAAAGAGCGCGGGATCAAGATCGAAACGCGGAATGCTCTGCGCAGGCGGCGAGACAGGCAGGGTAAGAGATTTGTTGTCCAGAAAAATTCGCGAAGAGAGGACCTGTGGGGCCGCAAGAAACAAGTCTTCGTTCTGCCGTGTGTCCTTGAGCACGCCATTCGTGAGGAGTATATCTGTTAACAGCCCATCCTTCAGTAACCCATCTTTCAGTAACCCATGCAACAAACCCAGCGACTCAGGAGAAACAAATTCGCCGCAGACTTTCTGCCGCGGAAAATGGTCTTTTTCCAGCAGCAGCACCTTCGCGCCCAGGCGGGCCGCGGTAATGGCGCAGGCAGAACCCGCCGGGCCTCCGCCGGCAACGATCAGATCATATTGCGCTGCTTCCAAACGATCACTCCCATGCGGAATAGATAGAACGTGCTGATTTCGATGTTGTCCGCGGCGGTCACCGGCGCCAGCATCTTTCGCACCTCCTCCACAGTGTAAGCCCGGCGGACGGAGGCCAGCGCGTCATGCCGCGTGATGCGGCTGCGGTAAAGCGGCATGCCCAGGTAGCCGAGCGCCAGGTGCAGAGGATGGCGCTGCAAGTCATGTATCAGGAAAGCGTGGCGGGCCACGCGCAGGCCTTCGCGGGCGAAGCGGACGATTTCATCGGGCTCCAGATGATGCAGAAAAAGGGAGCAGCCGACGGCGTCAAAACTATCGTCGCGGAAGGGAAGCGCCAGCGCATCGCCGCAGACTCCGGGATGGCGCGTGCTGAGGTGTGTTGGAGCGCGGTCGAGTATGACCGGCCGCGAAGTAATTCCAGCCCGGGCCAGCGACTTCTGCGTTCGCGTGGCGACGTAACCTTCGCCGCCGGCAACGTCCACCCAGGAAATATCCTTCAGTCCGCGTTGCCGCGCGACGCGCCGCAGCAGGCTCGCCATGGTGTGCACGCCGCCGAACCAGCTATTGAACATCCGCAGGTCTTTGAGCGAGCCCTCGACTTCGCGCGGCGTCCCGGCGTCGGTATCGAGCAACTCAGCCACCACGACGCGCTTCATGCTCAGACCCGGGCCAGTTCTTCTTCCAGCAATTGCTTGTTGTAGAGATCGGTGTAGTAGCCGTTGCGCCCGAGCAGCTCTTCATGCGTGCCCAGTTCCACCACGCGCCCTTCATGGAGCACGGCAATGCGGTCAGCGCTGCGGACTGTGGAAACGCGGTGCGAAATAAAAATCGTGGTGCGGCCCCGCATCACTTCGCGCAGATGATTGAGGATTTTTTCTTCCGTATATGTGTCGACGCTGGAGAGCGCATCATCCAGCACCAGGATGCGCGGATCGCGAATGATGGCGCGGGCAATTGCGCTGCGCTGCTTTTGTCCGCCGGAAAGCGTGATGCCGCGTTCGCCCACCATCGTGCTGTAGCCTTCGGGAAAGCCTTCAATGTCGATGGCGATATTGGCGGCTTCAGCGGCGTCGCGCACCTGTTCGTCGCTGGCGGTCTCCACGCCAAAGGCGATGTTCTCGCGGACAGAGTCGCTGAAGAGAAAAGTTTCCTGGGGAACGAAACCGATGTTCCGGCGCAAGGTTTCCAGCGGATATTCGCGAATGGGGCGGCCATCGATCAGCAGCGAGCCGGGCTGCGCGTCATAGATGCGCGGCAGCAGGCTTACCAGCGTGGTCTTGCCTGAACCCGTGGGCCCCACGATCGCCAGGCTGCTGCCCGCGGGAATCGTGAGATTCACGTCTTTCAGCACAGGCACACCCTCATAGCTGAAATCAAGGTGGCGGAACTCGATTTCTCCGCGCAGCGTTTGCGTTTGCTTGAGATCAGCCGCCACGGCGGCGTCTGTGATCTCAGGCTGCGCGACTAAAATCTCATTGATTCGTCCCATTGAGGCGGTGCCGCGCTGGAAGATGTTGATGACCCAGCCCAGCGCAATCACCGGCCACGTGAGCATCACAATGTACGTATTGAACGCGACGAAGTCACCCAGGCTGATCTTGTGCATCAGCACTTCACGGCCGCCCAGCCACAGCACCAGCACCAGGGCAAAGCCCAGCAGCATTTCCAGCGTCGGCCACAGCATGCCGGTCAGTCGCGCCAGGGGCAGGCTGCGCGTCACATATTCCTGGTTGCTGGTTTCAAACAGCGCGATCTCGGCTTCTTCCTGGGCGTAGGCCCGCACCACGCGGGCGCCGGAAAAGTTTTCCTGCGCGCGCGCCGAAATATCGGAAAATTGCGCCTGAATCTTTTCAAATCGCTCATGGATCCTGCGGCCGAAATACTGCACCACGATGCTGGCCAGCGGCAGCGGCGCAAAAGTATAAAGCGTCAGCTTGGGGCTGATGTGCCACATGAACACCAGCGCCACGGCCGTAAACACCAGCGTGTTGGCCGTATACATAATGGCCGGGCCCAGCAGCATGCGCACCGCGTTCAGGTCATTGGTGGCGCGGGCCATGATGTCGCCGGTGCGGTTCTTCTGGTAATGCGAGTAAGAAAGCGACTCGAGGTGGCGAAACAGGTCGTTGCGCAGGTCGTACTCAATCTCGCGTGAGACGCCGATCACCAGCCAGCGGGTAAGGAACTGGAAGACGCCTTTGCTGAGCGCCAGTCCGACCAGAAGCGCGGAAAAAATCAGGATTTTTTGATGCGTAATGCCGTTGTGGTTCAGGTCGTCCACGGCGCGGCGCACCACTTGGGGGGAAAGCACCCACAAGCCGTTATTGAACAGCACCGTAATCGCGCCCCAGAAAAGCGTGACGCGATACCTGCTGAGATACGGCCAGAGCGGTTTGAGGTTTTTCCCCATGAAAAGTAATAGATGATTTTAACAGGCAGGAAGAAGCGAAAATTGTAAGACCCAAAACCTCTGAAACGCAGAGGAACGGAGGAAGGCAAGGACATTAACCACAAAGGACACGAAGGATCACAAGGGAAGATCGATCGAACTTCTTCTTCTGATCAGTGTTATCAGTGTTCATCAGTGGTAAGGTTTGCATTTCAATTTTGGCACTCTTGGCAATTCCGGCGATTTTGGCAATTCTCACGATGGCGTCTTCATAATCAGATATCCGCCCGCCAGCCCAAAGATCAAATCAGGGGACCATGCGGCAATCAGCGGTGGAAGCTGGCTCACGTTTCCCATGGCTTCAAACAGGCTTGAGGTCAGGACGTAACAAACGCCGATGACCAGCGCTACCACCACGCCGCTGAGCGCGCCGCGCCGGCCGCCGGAAAGGGCGAACGGTACGGCCAGCACGGCCATGACGAGCGTGATCAGGGGGAAGGCGATTTTCTTTTGCAACTGGACGCGCAGTCGCACCACGTCAAAGCCGCCCTGCTGCAAGTCATAGATATAGCGCCGCAATTCTTCGTAATTCATCTCAGAGGATTGCAGCACTTCTTTCTTGAAGTACGTAGGAGGCTCGTTGAGTTCGGCGAAGGTGCTCACGTCGAACTTGCGCAGGTCTTCGTGCTGGTCGGCGCCCGGCGCGGTGTTCCATGATCGCTGCCAGCCGTTTTCAAACGTCCATTTCTGCAGGTGTTCCGCCCAGCGGGCGCGGGCGGCATACACGCGCTTGACCATCTGGAAGGAATGGGGGTTCAGCTCAAACGCTGAGATGCTGCCGAAAGTATTGCGGTCCGGATCAAAAGCCTCGTAGTAATAAATCTTGCGGTTCTCCGTTGCGCCCTCGCCGCGCTTTTTGCTCTCGCCAAAAATCCATTTGCGGTCAGGACGCAGGTAGGTCTGCGCCGGTTTGCCTTTGATCATATTCCGTAAAGTTTCCACGCGCTTATTGGCGTATGGCAGATACCACTGGTCCAGCACAAAAAGGCCGCCGGCCAGCGTGGTGGCGATCACCAGGATGGGAATCACCGTCCGGTAGATGCTGACGCCTGTGGCCTTCATGGCCGTGATCTCGTTGGATTTCTGCATCAGGCCAAACATCACCAGCACGGTCAGCAGCACGGCCAGCGGCGTCACCTGGTACAGCACCGATGGCACAAAGTTGAGCAGGTATTCAAGCTGCGTGAGCAGTGGGATCTTTTTTCTTACGATGTCAGACAGCAGCTCAAAATACGTGAACACCAGGAACAGGACCAGCAGGCTGGAAAGGATCAGCACCAGATAGCTGACGAAGCTGCGCAGGACGTAGTCATCGAGAATGAGAGGGAAGCGCGTGCTGAAAAGGCGTCCGCGCCTGCGGCTTCCGTTGGTCGCGGGCTCTTCCAGCCGGGAACTGAAAATCCTGGCGATGGAGCTTTTGAACTGGCCGAGCACCATTTCGCCAAGCCCGAGTTCGATGGGGATTTTGTCGGTGCGCCAAAGCAGGGCCGTGCCGATAAGCCCAAAGACAATGTTGGCCATCCATACGCCGAGGACGGGCGACATTTTTCCGCCGCGCGCCAGTGACACGCCGATGATCGAAACGAAATAATAAATAAAGACCAGGACGATGGTGAGCACAAAGCCGGCGCCCTTGCCGCCTTTTTTGGCGGAAAGGCCCAGCGGAATTCCGATCAGCACCAGCACCAGGCAGGCTGTGGGCAGGGCCAGGCGGCGGTTGAATTCGATCCAGTACCAGCGGGCAAACTCTTTGTTGGGATTGTATTTTTGCCGGTAAAGTTCCAGCGTGGAAAGCTGCGCCACCGGAACGGCTTCCTGGGCCGGCTTGGCCACAGGAGGCAGGCTTATGGCGATGTCAGTTTCTTCAAACGAAGTAATAGTGTACTGGTCCGGCGTGCGCGCATTGGTTTCGTGGGTTTCGCCATTGATCAAGTGGAGCCGAATGGCCTCCGGGCCCGCGGCGCTGACCACGGCCTCTTTTGCGATGGTGATTTTCGGAGCGCCGGGCGCGCTGATATCGGCGTCAAAAACGTTTTTCCAGACGGCGGCGCCGGAAGCGCTGCTCACGTCTTCCACATAAAGCACGTGGTTCCTGAAGCCTTCATAAAAAACATGCGGCTGGACTTCAAAAGAAATCTGCGTGGCGGCCAGCTTGTTTTGCAGGCCCGCTAGGGCCGCGGCGGAGCGGGGCTCGATGATGACGGTATTAATCAGCGCCAGTATCCAGCCGGCAATGCCGAACAGCGAAATGATTTTCAGGAACTTGCGCACGCTCACGCCGGAGGCGCGCATGGCGGTGACTTCACTATCGGCAGCCATGCGGCTCAGCCCCAACAGGATTCCCACCAGCACTCCCATGGGGATGGTGACTTTCAGCGCGGCCGGCAGAGTAAGGAAAAAGATTTCAGCCACGCTGGGAAAAGGAGCGCTGTTGCGCACCACGGCTTCAAGGATCCGGGTGAGTTCCCGCATGAAGATGACGAAGGTAAACACTGAGGCCCCGATGAGCCCGTGCCAGAGTACTTCCTTCAATATGTAGCGGGTAAAAATGCGCACACTGTTTTTCTTCTCAGAGTCTAGCAGATGCCCCCTGTGTTATTAATGGATAAATGGAGCGACCCGCGATCCATCTATTGTTCCTCTGGCACATGCACCAGCCTTATTACAAGGACCTGGTCAGCGGCGAGTACCGCCTGCCCTGGGTGCGCTTGCACGCGCTCAAGGACTACTACGGCATGGTGAAGCTGCTGGATGAGTTTCCGGGGCTGCACCAGACGTTTAACCTGGTGCCGTCACTGATTACGCAGCTGCAGGACTACGTTGCCGGGACCGCCCATGACCCCTTTCTCGCGGTGGCAGCCATGCCCGCGCCGGAAATGGACCTGGAGGAGCGGTTGTTCGCGATCAAGTACCTGTTTCAGGCCAATGCTGAAAACCTGATCGGCCGGTACCCGCGCTATCGCGAGCTATGGCAGGAATTTCACGGGCCGCAGGACGCCCACCACAATGGCCAGCGCATGAGCGATGGCGAAATGACCGACTTGCAGGTGCTCTCCCAGATCGCGTGGATGGACGAACTCTTTCTCGACGACCCATGCATCAGCGAGTTGATCAGCAAAGGCCGCGACTATTCCCTGAGAGACCAGCAGCAGGTAATCCGGATCCAGCAGGATTTTCTGGCCAAGGTGCTGCCCGCCTATGCCGCTGCGGCGAAGCGCGGCGCGATTGAAATCTCAACATCGCCTTTCTACCATCCCATCCTGCCGCTGATTTGCGATACCAACGTGGGCGCGGTGTCACACAACGGGCTGCCGCTGCCGGCGCAGCGATTTCGCCATCCTGAAGATGCGCGTGAGCAGATCGCGCGCGGCCTGGCGCTGCATGAGCAGGTGTTCGGCCTGCGTCCGAAAGGGATGTGGCCGTCAGAAGGAAGCGTCTCCAATGAGGCGCTGAAGATCGCGCACGAACTGGGCCTGAAGTGGATGGCCACCGACGAAGGAGTGTTGTGCCGGTCGTTGGGGACGATTTTTGAGCGCAATGGCGCGGGGAAACTCGACGCCGGCAGCGCCGCCCAGCTCTACCAGGTTTTCCGCTGGGAGCAGGGTGAGGCGGAGATGAACATGGTCTTCCGCGACCACTCGCTCTCTGACCTGATCGGCTTTGTTTATTCCGGCGTGCCGGCCAGGGAGGCTGCGGAGGATTTTATCCGCCGCGTGAAGCAGGCGGCCGCGCCGGCGCTGGAGAAGGGAAAGACGGCGGTGGTCCCCATCATTCTTGATGGCGAGAACGCGTGGGAGTTTTACCCGCAATCCGGCCGCGAGTTTCTGCGGCGGCTTTACGACGGCATTCAGAACGATCCGTCGATCGAGGCGCTGACCGTATCCGAGGCGATGGAACGCGAGCCGGGGCCGCAGAAGCTGGCGTCGATTGTCCCCGGCTCGTGGATCAACTCCAATTTCGATGTATGGATCGGAGCGCCGGAAGACAATGTGGCCTGGGACCAACTCTCCGCGGCCCGCGACTTCTTCACCGAAAACGCGGACAAAGTTTCGGCGGAGCAAAAAAAGCTGGCTTACCAGGAACTGCTCATCGCTGAAGGCAGTGACTGGAACTGGTGGTACGGGCCGGAGCACCACTCTGTGAACGATCGCGATTTTGATGAGCTCTACCGGAAGCACCTTTCCAACGTTTATCTCGTACTGGGCGGAGCGCCCCCGGACGTGCTGGCGCAACCGATCGCGGGCATTCATACCAAGCCGCAGTTCACGCCTCAAACCACGTATATCCATCCTGCCGTGGATGGAAAAAACATTGGCTATTTTGAATGGCTCGGCGCGGCCTCTCACGCGGCGGACCGGCACTCTTCCGCCATGCACGGCAAGCTGTTCCTTCTGGATACCGGATATGCCGGCATCGATGAAGAAAGCCTTTATTGCCGGGTTGATTTCATCGAACCGCCGGCGGAGTGGGCAACCGGAGACGCGCGGCTCGTGGTGGCGACTGAAACCGTGGCTGCGGAAAACAGCAGTCCCGTTCACGCGGTGCGGCTTGAAGCGAATATCGCGGAGGGAAAACTTCATGGCTGGACGCTGACCGAAGGCGCACAGCCACTGGGACAGGGCCATTCCACCCGCGTGGGCTTCGCCTCGATCTTTGAGTGCCAGGTCCCGCTCAAGCTGCTGAAGGCGGGGCCGGGATCGACGCTGCGAGTGCGTTTCTCCGTGTGGCGCGATGGCCTTCCCCTCGACGCACTGCCGCAGGAAGGCGCAATTAACGTTCTCGTCGCGGCGGAGAGCGAGTTAAGCGCCCTGCCGTATGCGAAGCCGTGAGGGCAAGTAGTTAGTATTTAGTAGTTAGTGCTTAGTATTTAGTAGTTAGCCGTAAGCCCGCAACAGTTTCGTGAATCCTGAAACGCCCAGATCTTGCAGACAAAACCAAATACTAAGTACTAAATACCAAGTACTGAATTGAAGGTATTTAGTACTTGGCCATGAGCCCGTAACAGTCTCGCCAATTCCGAAATGCACTGAGCTTGCAGACAAAGCTAAATACCAAGTACTAAATACTAACTACTGAACCTAAAAAACGAAGGCTTGCTTGCGCAAGCCTTCAAGGTTTGAGGGGTAGAGGAGCTTTTTAGTGGTTATCGTCGTCGCGGACCGCGATCATCGAGTAAGCCGTACCGTTGATGAACACCAGACCGCGTACGCGGATGGTGGCCCCGGCTACCGGCGTTGTCTTCAGAGTCGCTCCGTTGGCAAACGTTACCGGAACAGTGGTTGCGCCGCTCAGCGTGCCAAAAGCGGAGGTCGGGCTGATGTTGAGTGTGAAGCCTGAAGTGGTGGGAGCGGGTGATGCCGCAACCGTACCGATCAGGGCCTGTTCGCGCAGCTTGACCTTGGTGGCAAGGAGCGATGCGGTATTGGTGCTGGAATCAGCTTCAATGCGCTGGCCTTTGCCAATGTGGGTCGCGTCAAAAGCGGGCGCGGTGATGTTCAGCTTGTCAGTCCGCACGCTGAAAACCGTGCTGCTGTTCACGCCGATATCGACCGTGACCGGCGAGCTCGACGTTCCGGTTGAATCCTGCTGATGGATGACGGTGATCTTCGTGAGCGGGTTATCGAGCGCGGAGACCAGGCCTTCAACTTCTTCGCCGTTCTCGCCGCTCTCTCTTTCGACCTTGGTCGCGAGCTTGGTGCCGTCAGACTTGGTGATGCCGTCAACTTCCACGATGTCGCCGACCTTCAGGTCAGAGAGCTGCGTAATGCCGTCTTTGAACCTGGTATTCGAGTCGGTGGCAAAAGTGATGTCAGTCGATTTGGTGGTGATGGTGAAATTCGGGGCGCTGATGGACTTCACGCTGCCGTGAACGTCATCCAGTTCGCCGTTATCATGGTCTTCATTGCCTTCATTGCCGGCCGGCGGCGTGGAAGCTGAAGTCACGTTGAATTTCGGAGTGATGGTGGCGGAGGTGATCGGAGTTCCATTCAGTACCACCGAGTTCGCCAGGTCAAGATCGAAATTCAGGAACAGGGGCGTAGTGGTAACCGTGATGCTGGCAAAGGTCACGGTCACCGGGCTTCCGGAAACAGTTGCCGTTACTTTGGCGGGCACGCCGGCATTCAATACCACAACTTCCGCGCCGGAAATCGTGACGGTTGCGCCGTTATAAGTTCCGGGCGGCAGGTTGGCGAGAGTTAACGGTTCAAACGTTCCGGCCTGGTGGGTAAATTCCACTTCGCCGGGCTTCGATAGCAAATTCGCGGTGGTGGCTGTTGGGCTTACGCCTGTAAGGGTAATGGAGCTGATGGTCAATTCCAATTTCGCGATCTGATCATTGACGGCATCGCCCGTCTGGACGATAACCTGACCCGCTCCGGTGGAAACTACGTTGTGAGTTCCGCCGCCGCCGCAACCTGTCAGCAACAAAGCAAACACCACGCTTAGCAGTGTGAACAAAAAAACCCGTTTCATTGGGCCTCCAAGAATGAAATTTCTGAGGGTAATCGATCGAGTGGCGTTGTGTTGTGTAAGTAGAGTACTACGAGCATCGTCCTGATAGAGGAGCGACTCCGTCTTGTCATCGCTCCCTTGTACATGCCCCGCGCATCGGCTGGACAACGGACCTCCGGTCTTTCCTTCCTTCATGCAACGCGCGGAGAAAGGCGCCGTGTCCGGGATTTTGCTGATGCTTTTCAGACTGTACATTTTTACTTCCAGGGCGAGTGAGCACAGGGGAATCTATGCTGACCTTGTAATGGCTAATGCAGTCGCAGGGCCAATCAGAGCTGGATCATAAGGCCTTTTTTTTCAATGGGAAGAACGGGTTTTGCCAGATGGATTGGGTGGTTCTGACCCAACGGGTGTGTAGCGCAGACACAGGCGGCTTTAGTCCGCGATTCTATTACTTTGCTGTCTTTTCCCAGCCGGGCAAGCCGACTTTGTTTCCCGAGTGCAGCGTCAGTTGGCCGGCCCGCAGGTTTGTGGTGATTGACTGCCGGATGCGCTGCATCGGGCCCGCCGCCTGGTTGTAGAGCGCGCGCTGCAGCCGATTTCTTTCCACCGGCTTTCCCACGCTTTTCAGGTAAGCCACAATCGGGTCCAGCATTTGAGACTTGAGAACGAACCGGAGCTCCGGGTTAACGTCATTCACAATCTCCTGCCATCGTTTTTGTGGAAAGCCCATCGCCTTCAAAGCTATCCGGCAGCGCTCCACCTCCTGGAGCGCATTGCAAAGTGTGAGCAGAAGAGGGCCGACGCTGGCCGCTGCGCTTGCGTTGACGATACGAGGTTCCGGATTCTGAGCTTTTTTGTCTGTCATGTCTTTCTTATAGGGCCGCCTTACAGGGCTGCGCGTAATACGCCAAAGCTCGAGCCGGGAACGGCAAGCCGGTACATCAGTCCGGCTTCAATGCGAAACTGTTCATAATTGATCATGATGTGTTCCGCTACGGCCCGCCAGCCTTCCGGATCGCTGAACGACTCCGGGACGGCCTTACAAAGGTTGCGCATGTGGACCGCTTTCAGCTTCACCCGGTCCACCGCTCTTTGAACTCTCTTGTCAGGAGGCTGATAAGAGCACAGGGCCTCAAGCACCTCATCCAGGTTGCGCAGCACAAGCCGGACACCTTCTTTGAATTCTGCCTCATCAAGGCATTCGTTCAATTCCAGGTGGTACACCCGGACTACCAGGTCGTCGAGCGGCATTTCGCGGCGGGCTATGGATAGGGCTGTCATCTTTCTCAGTGCCCTCCAACGCCGACGCTGGCTTCTATTCTGGCGAAAGCCGCTTCTATTTTGTTCAGATCTTGCTCGGTCATCTCCCGCTCACCCCAGGGCGAGAGGATAATCACGATCCAGGCTAGGACTGCAAGGATATTGGCGATTGAATTGATCTGGCGAACTAGTAGCACTATCGCCGCCGGATAATGTCCGGTGATTGCTTCCATCGCACCTTCAACCAGATATAGCAGGCCGAGAGTGGCGGTTATTCCGGCCAGCAAACGCGACCAGTAAAGCCCCAGATAGCGTGAATACGCGGCGATAAAGATGAAAACCACCCCAATCGCGAGATAGGCGCCAACCCCAATCCTCTTTTCGTGGGCAACGGACCGCAGTGGCCAGAGTGCAGCAAAGATGACTACGGCCCCAAGCGCAACCAGCAACCAGGCGAGAGCTTTTTCTTTTTGCGGCAGGTTGAGTCCGGGCAGCACTTGCCGTCCGCATTCGATCAGGGTCAAAAACACCAGAGCTGATTCGATATAGTTGCCTATGTAGAAAGCATAGTAATAAGTTGAATAGCTGGACCAAAAGGCAATCACGAAAAGCAACAGGTCCTTCCCAGTAGCAAAAAACGTAAGGATTGAAAACCAGCGCAATCTGTGTAGAAAGCGCTTTTTCCAAATGCATAAGCAAAGAACTACCTGGCCGACGAAGAGGGCTATCCACATCGCCAGATCTATCGAACTTATGTAATTCTTCATAGGGCTACAGACATCTTTATTCTTCTGCAACCCCGAGCGTCAGAGTAGCAGTTGCTATTTTGCAGCAGAACAAGGCTTTCCAGGCAAGCAGATCGGAATCGGCTCGCCTGACAGCGCTTTCGTTCCAGTTGGGCAGCTAACATCGGGCTTGCAGGGGGGCATGGGAGAAGACGACCGCGCCACCGCTCCGAACGCTGTTGCCAGTGCCACCAACAAGAATCCCAGCATGATCTTCGTTTTCACCGTGCCTCTCCAGGCCGCAGTAGCGGCGTGGCACGGATTCTAAGCGAAGATCAGCCCCGTAAGGCCTCAAAAAATTCCCATTCTGTATGCCACATTTTGAGGCCAATTTGGGAAACACCCGGAAATAATTATTACTTTCAGAAAATACGTTCTCCGAATTGCGGAAAGCCGCTATTTTCGCGGGGAAAGCCGTTTTTACAATACGAAGAAATCAGGCCTAACGCATTGAAAATGCAGGAGATAGTTGTGCAACGGTAAGCGAATCGGCAAGAGTATGGGCGGGAAGAAATTTGCGCGTAGAGACGCGGCATTGCCGCGTCTCACTGTCGCTACCCTGAAGATTGTCGAAGATTAAACAGTTAGACGTGGCAGTGCCACGTCTCTACGTCCGGGTATTGCGACGCCGATCGGCAGATTCCGCGGCGATATTCGCATCCACGAACATCGCCGCATGTGTCATTTCACATCGCAATCAACAAACAACCAAAGGCTTAGAACTGCTCTGGTGGCCGGCCGCCGTGATGATGATCGTCGCCGCTACCGGAGCCGCCGTCGGAACCGGACGAGCCTCCATCGGACGAAGAGCCGGACGAAGATCCGGAGCCCGAATGATCGCCGCCGTCTGAACCGGAGCTATGGCTGCCGGTATCTCCCGAACCGGATGGATCACCGCTGCCGCCGTGATGGTCGCCTGGATCGCGCTGATCAGAGGCGCGCAGGCTCTTGATGGGATCGTCGTCGTCATCGATTCGGGAACCGCCGTTATCGCGGCGGCTGGGCCGGTCAAGCTGCGGCCGCAGGTCCTGAGTGGGGCGAGGGACTTCAGGGCCGGTTTCCATGCCGACTCGGCTGGAAAATCCGGCGGTAATCATTACGGATGTGCCGCGCCCGGTAACGGCTTCAAGTTCCACCACGCCTTCATCCACGTCGACTTCAGTAAAGCCGCGGCGGTCAACTTCAACGTCGAACTTGGTCCCGCGGACGGAAATCACGGCGCTGGGTGTGCCGATCTGGAAGGCAGGCGATCCGCCTATGCGCTTTTGAATCTGCGTGCGAACGCGGCCAATCATGATCTGGAAATATTTCCAGCCGCTGGCCTCGGGCTGCTTCAAGAGCAGCTTGGTGTGCGGACGCACCAGCACGTCGCTGCCGTCAGAGAGCTTCAGCAGCAGGCGGCCTTCTTCGGTGTTAACAGTCGTATCGGGCGGCAGCAGCTCGCCGCGGACAGGAGCAGCGAAAGCCTGCGCGGGAAGCTGTATGCTGACTTTGCCCTTGAAATCGGAAATCGTTGCCCCGGCATAGGGCGCGCTGGCGGCGGCAGCAGGCGTCTGCTGGGCCGCGGCGCAGGCGCAATACAGCGCCAGGAAAACGATGGTTAAAGTGATTTTGTTTTTCATGGTGTCACCTCTGTAACTTCACAGGCGCCTCGCGGCAATGTAAACGCGAACGTGGTGCCTGACGATTGATTGCTTGTAACCTGAACCCTTCCGCCGTGTTGCTGTGAAATGCGGCGGACAAAACTCAGCCCCAAGCCCCATCCCGGAATGGATTCACTGCGGGCGGGGCGATAGAAGCGTTCAAACAACTGCTCCAGCTCGGCTTCAGGAATTACCGGTCCCGAATTCTGCACTTCAAACTGCACTTCCTGATCGGAAGAACTTACGCGCACCCGGACCTCAGTCCCGCCGGCGCCGTACTTGATGGCGTTGCTGACCAGGTTGAGCAGCGCGCCGGAAATCAGCGTCTCATCGCAAAGGACAAATTCATTGTCGCTATCCAGCTCTACGCGCACCGTGACCTTGGCGGAAGCGGCGAGCGGCTGCACCACTTTTTCAACGTGCTCCACCATCGCGCGCAGGCTGGTGCGTGCCAAACGCAACGGCCGCGCTCCCGCATCCAGGCGCAGGACTTCAAGATAAGTATTGATCATCGCCACCAGGCGATTGGTCTCGCGAAAGATGGTGGACGGAGCTTCACGCGTTGCGGGCGAATTTGGATAGCGCATCAGCAGCTCAGAGAAGCCCTGGATGGAGATGAGCGGCGTGCGCAACTCATGCGTGACGAAGCTCAGCGCCTCAGAACGCGCCTGGTCGCGCTGGCGGCGGGCCGTAATGTCTTCGGCGATCAACAGCAGCGCGCCGGCTTCAGCAAAAGAAGTCCACGGCAAACGGACTGCGCGGAAGAGCCACAGCTCTTCGCCCAGGGGAACTTCATTCTCGGTCCACGACGCAGCCTGCGGCGGCAAATCAGCCAGTTCCTGCCAGCCTCCGGCAAGCTGCGCCACGTTGGCGAGCCGGTCCATGGCGACGGACTGGCGCGCGCAAAAATCCTTCCAGGTTTCATTGCTGAAGACCAGGGCACCGTCCGCGCCATAAACGGCAAGACCTTCGCTCATGGTCTCAAGCAGCGTCTGGTTGAAAGAATAAAGAGAAGAGAGTTCCGCCTGGAGCTGCTTGAGCGCCGCCAGCTTCCAGTGCAGCCGGTCAGAAGCCGGCCAGCCGCTGAGTTCGGAGCCGGGATGCGCGGGTCTTAACGGTCCATAATGCGGGCTGATGGCGAGACGAAGCTGTTGCAGGCGCGAAGTGACTTCGCGGTCGACGATGAGAAGGTTTTCCAGTTGCGCGATCGGCGCGGCAAGCACGCCCGCAACCAGCAGCGGCCCGTACGACAGAAGACGATGAAAATCCGCAAACAGGAAATAAGCGGCCAGGTAAACGCCGCCCAGCATGCCGACCAGCACCAGAAGTCCGCGCACTCCGGGATACCGCACGACGACCCAAAGCGCAACCACGCTCATCAGCACAACCAGCGAGAGCTGGCTGAAGTTCCCGAGTTGCGAGAGCATTCTGCCGCTCAGGGCCATGTCGGCCACGTTGGCGTTAATCTCCACGCCGGGCATCGGCAGCTGGTTGCTCACGGGAGTGATAAGGCGATCACTGATGTCGATGCCGCCAAAGCCGATCAGCACAGCCTTGCCCGCGAGTTGCGGCGCGGGCTTACCGGCCAGCAGATCGCCGGCAGAAACAACGACGAAGGGAGGATTCGGATCTCCCGGCTCAAACTGAGGCCGGTAATCGATGAGCAGCGGCGGCAGCGAAGCCAGCCGCTCAGCGCCCGGAGAATTTGCGTCGGGAACATTTTGCTTTGCCACAGATCCCGGCCGCGCGAGTTCAGCCAGCTTGAGCGCGAATGCCGGGCGCAATCCGTCCGCGCTTGGTTCCTGGACGGGAATGCTGCGGCAAAGGCCGTCAAAGTCGATGATGGCCTGCACATGCCCCACGCCTTTGGCGGCATGAGCGAATTGAGGCAGCGGGTCCATCCACAAATTGCCGGTAGGCGAGGTGGAAATTTTTGCCGCCAGCACGATGTTGGGAGCGGATTGTATGGCGGCGGTCAGCGCGGAATCGTTCGCTTCGTCCTCAAGCTCGGGTAAAAGCACGTCCACGCCGATGGCTTTGGGGTTCTGCGCGCTGACGGCACGGATCAGTTTTGCCAGCTCCGCGCGCGGCCACGGCCAGCGTCCATGCTGCTCCAGCGTGGCGTCGTCAATCAGCACCAGAGCCACCTGGCTGGAAACAGGCAGAGGACGGCGTACGCGAAAGAAAAAGTCATTCAGCTTCTGGCTGAGCGTGGAAACAGGGAAGCTCAGGCTTACCAGCAGAACGAGCCCCAGCAACACCGCGTTGAGCCTGATCCATCGGCCCCAGGTGATAGGTCTGGCGGGCTTCGAACTCGAATTGGAGAAGAGCTTCATTTTTCCAATCGCAAATCAGTGTCGAGCAACGTTCAAGAAATCAGCCGACCATCAAATCAATTCCCAGCCGGCGGGCTTTCTGGTAAAGAGTTTTCCTTTCGATGCCCAAAGCGCGCGCGGCCTTGGACTTGTTGCCTGCGTGCTCCTGCAAGACGCGCAGGATGTGTTGCCGCTCCATGTCTTCCAGAGACGAGGGCGGGGTCTTGTCCGGCAGGCCGTTGGCGCGGACGGTCTGGCGCTCACGCTCCACGTCAGCCACGCCAATCTCGCCCGACGAGCAGAAAATGGCCAGGCGCTCCACCAGGTTTTCCAGTTCACGAACGTTGCCCGGCCACGCTGCGTTGGTCAGCATCTTTACGGCGGAATCCGTGATGGTGATGTTGCGCTTGCTCTTGCTGTTGGAGCGCTTCAGGAAATGCTGCACCAGCAGGGGAATATCTTCGCGGCGCTCTTCCAGTCCGGGCAGATTGATTACGACCACGCTCAGGCGATAGTAAAGGTCTTCGCGGAAACGGCCTTCGGTCATCAGCTTGGTCAGGTCGCGATTGCTGGCCGCGAGAATGCGAACGTTGATCGTGGTGTATTTGTGCGAGCCGACGCGGCGGATCTGCTGCTCCTGCACCGCGCGCAGAAGATTTACCTGGAAGCCCGGCTTGGTCTCAGAGATTTCGTCAAGAAACAGCGTGCCGCCGTGGGCGGCTTCAAACAGGCCGGGACGGCTGCTGTCCGCGCCGGTGTAAGCGCCTTTTTCATGGCCGAAGAGCTCGCTCTCTAGAATGTTTTCCGGAAGCGCGCCGCAGTTCACCGGCACAAACGGCTTGTCGGCGCGCGCGCTGTGGTCGTGCAGGGCGCGGGCCACCAGTTCTTTTCCCGTGCCGCTGGCGCCCAGGATCAGCACGCTGGCTTCCGTGGGAGCAACGCGCGCAATCGCGCGATAAACTTCCAGCATCTTCGGCGTGCGGCCGATGATCGATGTCTCAGGGCCTTCGTCCACGGTAGCGGTGGATTCACCGCTGGCGCGGCGGCTGGCCTGCACCCGGCGCACCAGCGCCAGCAGATCGTCGATGAGCAGCGGCTTGCCCAGGTACTCGATGGCGCCGGAGCCGAGAGACTTGGTGACGGTTTCAACGCTGGTATGCGCGGTCATGATCACGCAGGCGCACTGCGGCTGCAGGACCTTGATGAGATCGAGCACGTTGAGGCCGTTGGCCGTGCCCAGATAAAGATCGAGCAGGGCCAGTTGCACCGGCTCCTGGCGCAGAATCACGTCGGCGGTAGCAACGGAGTTGGCCGTGAGGCACTCATAGCCCTCGGCCGCCAGCACGGAGCTGAGCAGGCTGCGGGTGGAGTCATCGTCATCGACGACCAGGACCCTGAAGTTACGATTTTTTTCGCTGCCGGACATCCGAAAACCTTTCTACAGCCGATGAAGACTGTGGTCGAAACCTGTGCAGAGCAAAACTTGTGCCGCCAAAACTTGTGCCGTCAAAATTTGTGTCGTCAAAACTTGTACCCCATGGTCACGCTCACGGCGTTGGTGCGGAAAGCGCCGGTAGCCTGAATGAGATGGAAATAGGTATAGTCGGCGGCAAGGTCCCACGGCCCGAAAAGAAAATCATTTTTCATCACGGCTACGCCGGCCGGGGAGTAGCCGGCAAAATCTTCCAGGTTTTCAGCGCCGCCATAGCCCAGATACTCGCCGCGATAATGTTTGCCCAGACGCATACGGAAACCTGCCGCGCCCAGGTGGCTGCGATACTGGTTCGGGCTGAAATAGCCGTGGTTGAGGTCTTTGGTGAAATGAATGTGGCGGAAGGCGTATCCGCCGCCGATGGCAAATTGATTGTCATGCCAGGGGAACCAGCGCAGCGCCTCGCCCCATTCGCGCTCGCCATGATTGCCGTCAGAGTAATGAGCGAAAGAAAGACTGCCGGTAACGGAAAAGTTATGGCCACGGTAGTCGAGATGGCTCTGCCAGCCTTGCGCCAGCAGGTCAAAGGCGGTGGAATCAAAAGTCGGCGATACGGGATAACGGACAAAGCCTCCGGAGACAGCAAGGCCCTTGAGCGGGTAGAGTTCGAGATCGCCGCCATAGAGAAGCTGGCTGCTGGTATCGGCAAAGCGCACGGCGCCAAGGCTGGTGCGCACGGCGGCATACTTGCCGAGCCGCAGGCGCGTTTCTCCAACGCCGGAGAGCACCGTCTCAGTAAAAGTGCCGGTCTTCCACAGCGAAGTTTCTTCCAGACGCATGCGGCCGGTGAAATTTTTGCTGAACTGGTAGACCATCCCCTGGTTGGAATAGACAGACCTGTTGCCCGAGGTGTCAGTAACGAACGATTCGGAGTTTTGTACGCGATGGATTTTTCTGGCCTGGCCTTCAACGGGCTCTGAAGCCAGGTAATCACTATATTGCTGCAACTGAAGGCTGGTGGGATGCCGGGCAAATGCCTGCTGCAGCTGCGCGCGGGCTTCCGCGCGCTTTCCTTCCAGCGCAAGATTGTGGACCAGGCCGAGCGCCGCGGCTTCGTCATCGGCATTGGCCGTGAGCAGTTCGCGATAGAGCCGGTCAGATTCTTTATAGTTTTCCCGATAGCCGAAGATCTGCGCCAGCTCCAGCTTGGCATTGCGGCTGGCGGGGTTGGCCATCAGGATGGAGTTCAGCAAACCTATCGCCTGGCGGTCGCGCTTCTGTTCCACATAGATGCGCGCTAACTGTATGCGCAATTCTTCATCGTTGGGGAACTTGATCAAGCCTTCCTGGATGAGCGAGAGCGCTTTTTGCTCATTATGGTCCTGCAACGATTCCTGGCTTTGGGCCACGATCTGCGAGACTTCCTGATCATGCGCTGTTTGGGAAAAGAGTGGCGTACTCGCCAAAGCGAGTAGAACGGAGGCAAGGCGGACGATGGTGGCTGGGAATTTCATGTGCTGTGCCCGCTGTGGATGTCACTATTAAGGAGCAACCGGAGAGCCTAAACCTGTTTTCAACGAGATAGACAAGATCAGTGCTGCCGGGTTGAGCCACAAGTGTATCCAAACGACTTAGTGGGTGTATCAGATTTCACCATATTCCGAGGGTTTATACAATCCAGAGCTGCTGGCAAAGGTGCTAGTACCGGAACGCATTGAGTGAGTGGGCGCAGGAAAATGCATTGCGGGCGCTCTGCCATCCCGCTTGCGGATCGAAAGGCTTTTTAGGTCTTAGGCGGTTTGTTGATGCAGCTGAGGAAAAATTCTGGCGGCAATGGCAAAGTGCTGGACGCACAGGGCCGCGCGGCGTTCCAAGCCGGACGAGGACAGAATCGTCACCACGCGAAAGGCAGGCCGGAGGCAATGATGGCAGTTTGCCACTTCCTCAAGAATGCGGTCACACCCGGTGTTCCACAGGGGTGAGCAGGCTGTTATTTTTTCTCCGGGTTTCAAACTGAACTCTGAAGTGGATTGGTCAAGGGTCTTGTGCATGGCCGAAGTTACCTCGTTGAACGATACAATACCCGCTTCAGGGCCAATTGCAGCATGTTTTTAATCGCGCGGCATGACTTCAGTCATTGAAACGAAAGGCAACCCGGAATCACTAGGTTGTCAGGCAAGAGGAAGCTGCTATCTGCTGTCTGCTATTTAGGCTTTTTTCTTGTCTGTATCGTTGAGCTCCGCCAGGCAAGCCGAAACCGAGGCGTATGCATCTTCAAAGGCGTATTCCTGGCCCCAATGGATGATGGCGGCCGAGCCTACGCGCTGCACGATCCAGTGGTAAATGGTGCCGTCAGGACGCGCGTCCAGCAGGATGTCTGCAATGTAATTGCCGACCGTCAGTCTCGTATTAGGGGGTTCTGGAGCCTGTTTTGCCGCGACCAATGGACACCGTCCTCTGTTGCATAAGCGGGCTCTTGGGGGGAGTTTGAGCTGGTTCTGGTGAGATACGTCCAGATTGGAATTGGTTGTCCAGAGTACTGGAAAATAATTGCACATCGGCGGGTTGAGGTTACAAAAGTCATAAAGACCGCTCATTCCGATTCCAGAAACTTCAGCATCTCAGGTTAAAGTCCGTAGAAATTGAGGTAGAACGGAAAGCATGAACGCGAC